>Ga0209629_10002826_pt1 | contig 12055 bp, 9 predicted proteins | sample TergutCu122P5_FD_187286 | JGI IMG/M metagenome (GOLD analysis project Ga0209629, IMG submission 187286) | Cubitermes ugandensis P5 segment gut microbial communities from Kakamega Forest, Kenya - Cu122 P5 (SPAdes) (version 2) | ecosystem: Host-associated > Arthropoda: Insects > Digestive system >...
GCCAGTCGGTGACTCTCACCTACCAGGTGACGGTGAAGACCGGCCTGGCGGCGACCGACCTGATCACGAACCACCTGGCGGGCACCGCGAAGAACCCGGACAAGCCGGACGAGCCGGTCCCGCCGACCTGCGTGCAGGGCAGCGATCCGGAGTGCACGACGACGGTGGTGCCGAGTGCGCCGCGTCTGGACGTGTCCAAGACGTCCGACCCGCCGACCCTCTCGCGCGTCTACGAGGGCCAGACGGTGACGTACGTGATCACGGCGCACAACACCGGCAACGCCCGGCTGTCGCCGGTGAACGTGAGCGACGACCTGTCGGGCGTGCTCGCCTACGCGACGCTCGTGCCCGGTTCGCTGACCGCCACGATCGGCGGATCGCCGGCCACGGCCCCGGTGCTCGGGGCAGGCGACACGCTGACCTGGACCGGCGCCCTGGATGAGGATCAGGCCGTGGTCATCTCCTACAAGGTGACCGTGAACGCCGTCACGGATCCCGCGGCGCGGATCAAGAACCTCGTGATCGCCACCGCGAAGAACCCGGACAAGCCGGACGAGCCGGTGCCGTCGACGTGCGAGACGGGCGTCGATCCGGCGTGCAGTTCGATCGTCGTCCCCGACGTGCCGAAGCTCGACCTGCGGAAGACCTCCGAGCCTCCTGCCGGGTCGCGGGTCGTCGAGGGTGAGGTGATCACGTACACGATCACGGCGACGAACACGGGCAACTCGACGTTGTCCCCGGCGCTGGTGACCGATGACCTGAGCGGCGTGGTCGCCCACACGACGGCCCCGACGAACCTGACCGCGTCGATGGGGAACCCGCCGACGTACGATCCGGCGACCGAGAAGCTGACCTGGTCGGGTGCGATGACCGTCGGCCAGACGGTGACGATCACCTACAAGGTGACGGTCAACAAGGTGACGGATCCGGCGGCGAGGATCAAGAATGTGGTGACCTCGCCGGATTCGACGTGTGTCGAGCCCGACCCGGAGTGCACGGTGATCATCATCCCGGATGTCCCGAAGCTGGACGTGTCCAAGGTGTCCGTCCCGCCGACCGGGTCGCGCGTCTATGCCGGTGATGTGATCACCTACACGGTGACCGCGACGAACGCCGGCAACACGGCGCTGTCCCCGGTGAACGTGACCGACGACCTGTCCGGCGTCCTCGCGCATGCGACGCTGAAGGGTACTCCGACGGCGTCGATAGGCGCCGCGCCGGCTGTCGATACGACCGCCCAGAAGCTCACCTGGACGGGCGATCTGGCGATCGGCCAGACCGTGACGCTCACCTACCAGGTGACCGTCGGCGACGTGTCCGACCCGACCGCGACGATCAAGAACCTCGTGACCGCCACGGCGAAGAACCCGGACAAGCCGGACGAGCCGGTGCCGTCGACATGCGAGACGGGCGTCGACCCGGCGTGCTCGTCGACGGTGACCCCGGACGTGCCGCGACTGGACGTGTCCAAGACGTCCGTCCCGGCCAGTGGTTCGCGCGTCCAGGAAGGTGACACGATCACCTACACGGTGACGGCGACGAACGCCGGCAACACGGCGCTGTCGCCGGTGAACGTGCACGACGATCTGTCCGGCGTGCTGGCGCACGCGACCCTGACGGGCACCCCGACGGCGTCCAAGGGCACCGCGCCGACCGTGAGCGGCACCACGCTCACGTGGAGCGGCGCCCTGGCCAAGGGCGAGTCGGTGACGATCACCTACCGGGTGACCGTCGGCGCGGTGACCGATCCCACGGCGAGGATCAAGAACCTCGTAGTCGCGACGGCGACGAACCCGGACAAGCCGGACGAGCCGGTGCCGTCGACGTGCGAGACCGGGGTCGATCCGGCGTGCACGACCACGGTCACTCCGGACGTGCCGGGCTTCACGATCACGAAGCAGTCCGACCCGGGCGACGGTTCGTACGTGTACGCCGACCAGGTCGTGACCTACACCCTGAAGGGCACCAACACCGGCAACACGGTGCTGCGGCCGGTCACCCTGACCGACAACCTCGCCGAGGTGCTGGCCAACTCCACGCTCGTGGCCGGTTCCCTGACGACGGATCGCGGCGCCCTGCCGGGCATCACCGGGACGACGTTGACGTGGACCGGCGAACTGGCCGCCGGCCAGTCGGTCACCCTCACCTACCAGGTGAAGGTGAAGCCGGACCTGAAGGCGACGGACCTGATCAGGAACCACCTGTCCGGTGAGGCGACGAACCCGAACAAGCCGGACGAGCCGGTCCCGCCGACCTGCACCGAGGGTACCGACCCGGAGTGCACGACGACCGTCATCCCGGCCGCGCCGAACCTGACCGTGTCGAAGACCTCGGCGCCGGCGACCGGGTCGAAGGCGTTCGGCGGCGACACGATCACGTACACGGTGACGGCGGCGAACACGGGCAACACGCGGCTGTCGCCGGTCACCCTGACCGACGACCTGTCGGGTGTGCTCGCCCACACGACGCTGGTCGCCGGCTCGCTGACGTCGAGCCGGGGCGATGCCCCGACGATCTCGGGCACGACCCTGACGTGGACGGGTGCCTTGGGCAAGGGCGAGACGGTCGTGCTCACCTACAAGGTGACGGTGAACTACCACCTGACCGCCACCGACACGATCAGGAACCTGGTGACGTCCGCGGCGACGAACCCGGACAATCCGGAGCAGCCGGTGCCGTCGACGTGCAAGACCGGCGAGGATCCGGCGTGCTCGTCGACGATCACCCCGGCCGTGCCCGACCTGATGCTGGGCAAGACGTCGAACCCGCCGTCCGGCTCGGTGGTGTACGGCGACCAGATCGTCACGTACACGGTGACCGGCACCAACCGGGGCAATGCCGCGGCGCCGATGACCCTGACCGACGACCTGTCGAACGTCCTGAACCACGCGACCTTCGTCGAGGGTTCCCTGACGTCGAGCATGGGCGCCACGCCGACCAGGAGCGGCACGACGATCACCTGGACGGGTGATCTGGCACCGAACCAGACGGTCGTCCTGACCTACCAGGTGAAGGTGAACGAGGGCCTGACGAAGGATCAGCAGCTGAAGAACCTGTTCACGGGCACGATCGACATCCCGGAGCCGCCGCCGGCGCACTGCGTCGAGGGCACGGACCCGGAGTGCACGTCGATCATCGTCCCGGCCACGCCCGATCTGACGTTGAGCAAGACGTCGGATCCGCCGAAGAACTCGGTGGTGTACGGCGGTGACATCGTGACGTACACGGTGAGCGGCACGAACACGGGCGACGCCCCGCTGCCGGTGACGCTGACCGACGATCTGTCGAACGTCCTGAACCATGCGACGCTCGTCGCCGGTTCGCTGGCCTCGGACAAGGGTGCGGCGCCGCGGCTCGATGCCACGACGAACCTCGTGACGTGGACCGGCACCCTGGCGGTGGGCGAGAAGGTGACGCTGACCTACAAGGTGAAGGTGAACAACGGGCTGACCAAGGAACAGGTGCTGAGGAACCTGTTCACAGGCACCATCGACATCCCGGAACCGCCGCAACCGCACTGCATCGAGGGCACGGATCCGGAGTGCACCAACACGGTCGTCCCGGCCGAACCGAGCCTGGGCGTGACCAAGGTGTCGACACCGCCGACCGGGTCGCGCGTCTACGCGGGCGACACGATCACATACACCGTGAAGGCGACCAACACGGGCAACACGCCACTGTCGCCGGTCACCGTGACGGACGACCTGACGGGCGTCGTGGCCCACGCGACGCTGGATGCGACGTCGCTGACAACCTCGATGGGCGCCAAGCCGACGTACGATCCGGCGACCAAGAAGCTGACGTGGACCGGCGATCTGGCGGAAGGCGAGTCGGTGACCCTCACCTACAAGGCGACCGTGAACGAGGTGACCGATCCGAAGGCCACGATCAAGAACCTCGTGATCGCCACCGCGACGAACCCGGAGAAGCCGGACGAGCCGGTACCGTCCACGTGCGAGACCGGCGTCGATCCGGCGTGCACGTCGGTGCTCACACCGGATGTGCCGAAGCTCAATGTGTCGAAGACCTCCGACCCGCCGACTGGTGAGATCGTCGGCGGCGGGGACACGATCACCTACACGGTGAAGGCCACGAACGCGGGCAACACGCCGCTGTCGCCGGTCGTCCTGACCGACGACCTGTCGGGCGTGCTGATCCATGCGACTGTCGTCGCGGGCTCGGTGAAGTCGGATGTCGGCGCGGCGCCGGTCCTGTCGGGCACGACGCTCACGTGGACCGGTGCTCTGGCCGTGGGCCAGACGGTGACCCTCACCTACCAGGTGCTCGTCGATCCGAACCTCGCGGGCAACGGCACGATCACGAACCACGTGATCGGCGCCGCCCAGAACCCGGGCAACACCAAGGAGCCGGTGCCGTCGACGTGCGCGGCGGTCACGGATCCCGGATGCTCGTCCGACCTGCTGTACATCCAGGTGACGATCCCGGCGGGCCCCAACCCCGAGGTCAAGATCCCGACCGGCGGCGACGCGCTGCCGGGCGTGGCGCTGCCGTTCGCCCTGCTGGCCTTGGGCCTGTTGGGTGCGGCCAGCGGTCTCCTGATCGTCCGGCGCCGGTACGGCGCGGTGGCCTGACCATGGCGTGGCCGGGTGATCCGGCCACGTCCCCAGACAACTGAACACTGACGACACGAACCGGCCCGAACCGCCACACTATCCACGTGGGGTGTTTCGGGCCGGTTCCATGTCCGGACGCGCCGCATGGAGCGCCGTTTTTCATGTCGCGACATGTTGATGGGGACGGCCCATCGGTCCGGGCCTCTAACCCGGTTTTCCGCAAGCATGTGTCCCTGACAATCGCGATTGTGGCACGACCTGAGCAATGTCGCGGAACAACGAAATCCCGGGACCCGGCGATGCGCACCCGGACTGCACCGATTAGTTCTCTGGTAATTGATATGGCGCCCAATGCCGGCGTCAACCCTTGACACGCCCAACCGAACACCACTTGTCGCACGATGACCAACCCGAAAAAAGCTGCTACGATAGGCCTCGGCCGTCTGACACCGGGACATTCTGGTGCCCCCAGCGGCCTCAACACCGGAAAAGGAAGGATCCACTCCATGAGTGATTCAGAGCGTCCCCCCGAACAGGGCGCTGTCCGCCCGCGTCGGCGCTTGATCAAGGGATTGGTTGGACTGATTGCCCTCGTTGGCCTGACGTTCGGCGTGATCGTCTCCGGATCAGGCGTTGCCAACGCCACGATCGACAAGAATGACTGCTGGTTCAAGCCATGCGCTCCGTGCCCGCTCGTGAAAACCACGACGGCGCCGTGCCCGCTGAAGACCACAACGGCCCCGTGCCCCCTGAAGACCACGACCGCGCCGTGCCCCCTGAAGACCACGACGGTTCCCTGCCCGCCGACGACGACTGAGCCGACGACGACTGAGCCGACCGAGCCGACGACCACGGAGCCGACCGACACCGAGCCCGTCTCCCCTGGCCCGCCGACGGAGACCACCACAACGACCGTGACGACGACGATCCCGTGCCCGACCAAGACGACGACCACGCCGCCGTGCCCGATCAAGACGACCACGACGGTGCCGTGCCCGGTCAAGACCACGACGCCCTGCCCGGTGGTAACGCCGTGCAAGCCCGTCCCGGTCAGCTGCTGCTCCTGCCTTCTGACGTTGTGCCTGAAGCTGCTGTGCTGCTGGTGATCCCCGGGACGCAGTCACGTCGGTGACCTGCGTCCTTCGACATGCTGGTATCCGCGAGCGATGAGGCGGATCTGATCACTCGGTTCCTGATTCCTCCCTCAGGGGGACATCGATGAACGATGAGGAGCGGGGTGGGCAGGCGTCGTATGACGCCGGTCCACCCCGTTTCTCTTCCCCATGACATGATGGGGCGATGAACGAACCCTCGCCGGAACCCCAGGACCAGGCCATCCAGGAATTCTGGGAGGAGACCCGCCGCTACGCCCGGGTCGGCATCCTGACGTCGGTTCTCGGCACGCCCTGGGGGACGGCGATGGCGCCGCCCGCCTGGCGGTTCGGAGACACCCCCGACCTGGCCGACGAGTTGCTCGGGCTCGTGCTGTCCGGGGCCAAGACCGCGACGACGGGCCTGCTTTCCGAGTACGACCAGGTCCCCGAGGTGGGCGACCTGTCGATCATCCTGGACGGTGGCGGCATGCCGCGTGCTCTTGTGCGCGACACCGAAATCGCCGTGGTTCCCTTCGCTGCGATCACCGCGGCGCAGGCCGCCGCCGAGGGCGAGGGCGACGGGACGCTGGCGTCCTGGCGGGAGGACCACCGCGAGTACTGGCGGCGCGGCGGAGTGGACGTCGACGACGACACGCCGGTGGTGTGGGAGCGCTTCGCCGTGCTGTACCCGCGGTGACGCGCCTACCCCGCCCGCAGGTCGCGGACGAACGGTGGCGTGGGCATCAGCGGCTTTCCGCGCGGGGACGTGAGGGGGCGGACGTCGGGAACCCGGCCGCCGGGACCGCCTCCCACACGCCCATCAGCCGGTCGAGGATGAAACCGTACAGGACATGGACGTCGTCGTCGGCCGAGCCGAGCGGCAGCCCTTGCAGGTCGTCGCGCGTCAGCCAGACGAGTTCCCGGGACTCCCCCGCCGCAGGGGCCCGCCGGGGTTCCTCCGTCGTCACCAGCGCGTACGCAAGGTCGGCGTGGACGTGCGGGGCCGTGACACCGCCGGCCACGGGGACGCTGCGCACGCACAGGGGCGGCGGATGCACGACGTTGCCCGGCACGGCGTCCGGCCGGAGCGGCGGGACGAGGACGTCCACCTGGTCCAGGTCGTAGCCCGCCTCCTCGGCCAGTTCGTGCGCCACGGCGCTCCACGGCGTCTCGTCGAGTTCCACGTGCCCGCCCACCTGCATCAGCAGGCCGAGCGTCTTGTGCCGGTGCAGCAGGACCCGCGGCTCAGGGCCGTCCGTCCGGACGACGAACATGCTGACGGTCCAGTCGAACTGTCCCGGCCCGGTGTGGATGTGCGGCACGTCCCCACCCTACGGCACCGTCGCCCGGCGGCGATGGCCCGGTGGACTCACGCAGGCTTCCACACGCGCAAGGGGATGTGAGCGGCGGCATGCACGAAGTCCTGGTCGGCGGTCAGCAGGGTGACGTCGTGCGCGATGGCCATCTGGGCGATGAGAGCGTCGATGGTGGCCAACTGCACCCCCGCCCGGCGGCACGTGTTGCTAAGCCCTGCGGCCGCGATGTAGTCGTCGCGTGCCGGCTCGAGAAGGCGGAGCGAGGCAAACTGCTCGGCCAAGGCTACGCCTGCGGCCCGTGGCAGGAAGCCGCGCAACACCTCCAGGACGATCACGCCCACGCTCACCACGTCCTCCTGTCCCGCCAACGCCCGGTGCAGCAGTTCCACCTCGGGGATGGCCGGCGGCGCGTCTCGGCGGAACGCCAGCGACCACACGCTCGTGTCCACGAGCAGGGTCATGGTGTCGTCCCGTCACGGGAGCGCTCGGCTTTGTAGTCGTAGTCAGGGTCCCAATCGAGTTCACCGAAGAACGCCAGTAGTCTCCGCTGCTCGCGACGCGCGATGAACTCCTCCAGGGCGACCGTGACGGCAGCCTTCTTCGTCCGCTCGCCACTCACGGCCAGCGCCCGCTCCAGCAGTTCGGGTTCGATCGCGAGATTCGTTGCCATGTGTGCCTCTCCGCACACAAGTCTACACGTGGTGAAGCACAGGCGAGTGGAAGTTGGCCATCACTCCGACCAGAACGAGAAGGATGATGGACAAGGTCCAGGCAACAAAGACGACCGACAGCACCCCTCCGCCGGCCCTGATACGTGTTGTGCCCACTTGACGAGTCCACACGACACCGCCCGACCGCTCACTTCGAGAAACGGAACTCCACGACGTCGCCTTCGCGCATGACGTAGTCCTTGCCCTCGATGCGGGCCTTGCCGGCGGTGCGGGCGGCGTGGAGGGACCCGGCGGCGACGAGTTCGTCGTAGCTGATGACCTCGGCCTTGATGAACCCCTTCTGGAAGTCGGTGTGGATCACCCCGGCGGCGAGCGGCGCCGTCCAGCCCTGGTGGATCGTCCAGGCCCGGGTCTCCTTCGGGCCGGCCGTGAGGAAGCTCTGCAGGCCGAGCGTCGCGTACGCCACGCGGGCCAGCTTGTCCAGCCCCGGCTCGGTCACGCCGGCGTCGGCGAGGAACTCCCGCGCCTCCTCGGCGTCCAGCTCGATCAGCTCCGACTCGAACTTGGCGTCGACGAAGATGGGCTCGGCCGGGGCCACCGCAGCGGTCAGCCGGGCGATCAGGGCATCGTCGGCCAGCGCCGCCTGGTCGCAGTTGAAGACGTAGATGAACGGCTTCGCCGTCAAGAGCCACAGGTCGCGCAGCGGCTCGGGATCGATCCCGGCGGCGAACACGGTCTGCCCGCGCGCCAGCACGTCCTCGGCCGCCTTGGCCGCCGCCAGCGTGTCCTGGGCCTCCTTCTTGGATCGCGCCTCCTTCTCCAGGCGCGGCGTGGCCTTCTCGATCGCCTGGAGGTCGGCCAGGATCAACTCCGCCGTCAACGTCTCGATGTCGTCGGCCGGATCGACGGAGCCGTCCGCGACGGAGACGTCGGGATCGCTGAACACCCTGGTCACTTGGCAGATCGCATTCGCCTCGCGGATGTACCCGAGGAAGGCGTTCCCCATCCCCTCGCCCCGGGACGCCCCCTTGGCGATGCCCGCGATGTCGACGAAGTTCACCGTCGCCGGGACGATGCGCTCGGAGGCGAACATGTCCGACAGCACCGCCAGGCGCGGATCGGGGACGCCGACGGCCCCGATGTTCGGCTCGATGGTCGCGTAGGCGTAGCTGGCCGTGGGCGCCGCGTTGCGCGTCAGTGCGTTGAACAGGGTGGACTTGCCCGCGTTGGGCAGCCCGACGATGCCGATGGTGAGTGCCACGAGGCCGAGTCTACCGTGACGCCCGCGGGCATCCTGGATGCCCTATGCTGCCCCCATGGACCCAGACCAGGCCATCCCCGTCCGGCGCTCGCGCCGGGTCGCCTACGCGAACAAGTGGATCACCGTCTACGAGGACGAGCTCACCTACGCGGACGACCGTCCCGGCCTGTACGGCATCGTCGACAAGGCCGACTTCGCACTGGTGATCCCACGGCGGGACGGCCGCCTGTGCCTCATCCGGCAGTACCGCTACACCGTCGGCGCCTGGCGGTGGGAGTTCCCGCAGGGCTCGGTCGACCGATCGGGCGACCCCGTGCCCATGGCGCAGGTGGCCGCCCAGGAGCTCCGCGAGGAGGCGGGTCTGGTGGCCGCGGAGTTGGTCCCGCTGGGGTTGTTCCACGAGCTCTACGGGCTGTGCCCCAGCCGGTGCCACGTGTTCCTCGCGGACGTCGGCGAGTCGGGCATCCCGGAGCCGGAGGACACGGAGATCCTGGACGAGCCCGCCTGGGTCACCCCGTCCGAGTTCTGGCAGTTGGTCCGTCAGGGTGAGATCTCCGACGGGCCCTCCATCGCGGCGATGGGCCTGCTCCGGCAGGCCGCCGACGGCATCTGACCCATCGTCGCAGCAGCTACACGCTTCTCACTCGTCGTCGAGTGACAACCGTATAGTCAATGCGCGGGTCGCGCGTCAGCCGAGCTCGTAGAACGCCTGGAGCGCGCGGGCCAGCCGCGCGGGATCGTCGACGCCGACGAGCTCGCGGGTCGAATGCATCGACAGCAGCGGCAAGCCGACATCGACGGTGCGGATGCCGAGCCGGGTGGCCGTGAGCGGCCCGATCGTCGTGCCGCACGGCACGGCGTTGTTCGAGACGAACACCTGCACCGGCACGTCCGCCGCCCGGCACACGCGCCGCCACAGCGCCTCGCCGGGTCCGTCGGTGGTGTAGCGCTGCTTGGCGTTCACCTTCAGCATCGGGCCGCCGTTCAGGCGCGGACGCTCGTCCGGGTCGTGCAGCGTGGGGTAGTTCGGGTTGACGGCATGCCCCGCGTCGGCCGACACGACCCACGAGCGCGCGTAGAGGCGGTGGACGGCGTCGCCGGTGATGCCCAGCGCGAGGCAGCACCGCTCCAGGACGCTCGCGAGGAACGGTCCCGACGCGCCGGTGGTCGAGCCCGATCCGATCTCCTCGTGGTCGAAGCACGCCAGCACGGGCAGGACATCCGCGGACGGATCCGCCTCCAGCAGCGCGACCAGCCCCGGGTAGACGCTCGACAGGTTGTCCAGCCGCCGGGCGGCGAGGAACTCCCCCGCGACGCCGATCACAGCGGGCGGCTCCGTCGTCACCAGGAAGAGGTCGTGGCCGCAGATGTCGTCGCCCGCCAGGCCCTCCTGCCGTGTCAGCGCGCCGAACAAGTCGGGCCCGTCGCCGTCGAGCGCGTACACCGGCATGAGGTGGGCCTGCGGGTCGAGGTGGAGCTGGTCGTTCACGCTGTGGTCCAGGTGCGGCGCGAGCTGCGGGATGCGCAGCCACGCCGGCGTGCGCACCAGGCGCGTCGTCCCGTCCGCGAGGACGATCCGGCCGGCGAGCGCGAGGTCCCGGTCGAGCCACGCGTTGAACAGCGGCCCGCCGTACACCTCGGCCCCGGCCTGCCGGAAGCCGGGACCTGCGTGCTCCGGGGCGGGCTTCAGCTTGAACGACGGCGAATCGGTGTGCGTACCCACGATGCGCAGGCTGGTGTCCTCCCCGACGGAGCGCGGCACCCGGTAGGCGATCAGCGCCCCATCCCGGACGATGTAGTGGCCACCGGGGGTGACGTCGAACGCGCCAGTCTCGCGCTGCTCGGTGAAGCCGGCCGCCCGCAGGCGGGCGGCGAGTTCGGCGACCGCGTGATACGAGGTCGGGCACGCCTGGAGGAACGCGGAGAAGTCGGCGACGAGATCGGTCGGCATGGCCCCAGCCTACGTCCGGGTCAGCCGGGGTACTCGTCCAGCGCCAGGTTCAGCTCGAGGACGTTTACGCGCGTGGTCCCCATGAACCCCAGGTCGGGCCGGCGCGTGTGCTGGGTCACCAGTTGCGTCACGACCTCGACGGGCAGCCCGCGGACGGTCGCGACGCGGTCGATCTGGATCTGGGCGTAGGCGACGGAGATGTCCGGGTCAAGCCCGGACCCGGAGGCCGTCACGGCGTCCGCCGGCACCGCCGACTCGGGCACGCCGTTGAACGCGGCGACCTGGCGCTTCCGCTCGGCGATCGCGGCGATCAGGTCGGGGCTCTCCGGCCCCAGGTTGGAGGCCCCCGACGACCCCGCGTCGTAGCCGTCGCCGGCGACGGACGGGCGCGGCTGGAAGTACTGGGGCAGCGGGTTGCCGGCCGCGTCGGCGAACGACTGGCCGATCAGGGACGACCCGACGGCGTGCCCGTCGGCGGCCCGCAGGAACGATCCGTTCGCCTGGCGCGGGAACAGCACCTGACCGACGCCGGTGATCAGCAACGGGTAGGCCAGGCCGAGGAGGACGGTCAGGACCAGCATCGCGCGCAGCGCCGTCCACACGGTGCGCCCGCTGCCGCTAAGACTTACGCTCACGTCCGTCCCTTCCGTTCAGTAGCCGGGGAACAGGCTGACGACCAGGTCGATCAGCTTGATCCCCGCCGCGGCGGCCAAGACCCCGCCGACGCCGTAGTAGAGCAGATTGAGGTTGAAGGCCCGGCCGAGGTCGGTCATCCGGTAGGGCACGCCGAGCAGGGCCAGCCGGATCAGGATGAAGATCACCGCCACGCTGTAGATCACGGTGGACATCAGCGCGGACGCGGGGCTGTGGAGCCGGAGGATGTTCAGCTTGTCGAGCACCGGGAACTCGGCGACGAACAGCACCGGGAAGATGGAGAAGTACCGGATGATGTCGTTCGCGATGTTGAACGTCATGAGCGCCCCGCGGGTGGCCATCTGGCGCCGGCCGGTCGCGACGATCTCGACGAGCCGGGTGGGGTCGTCGTCGAGGACGATCATGTTGGCCGCCTCCTTCGCGGCCGCGGTCGCGGTGTTCATCGCGACCCCGACGTCGGCCTGGGCCAGCGCGGGGGCGTCGTTGCTGCCGTCGCCGCTCATCGCGACGAAGTGCCCGGCGGCCTGCTCCTCC
>Ga0209629_10002828_pt1 | contig 12051 bp, 13 predicted proteins | sample TergutCu122P5_FD_187286 | JGI IMG/M metagenome (GOLD analysis project Ga0209629, IMG submission 187286) | Cubitermes ugandensis P5 segment gut microbial communities from Kakamega Forest, Kenya - Cu122 P5 (SPAdes) (version 2) | ecosystem: Host-associated > Arthropoda: Insects > Digestive system...
AAAAATAACCTTGTACTATACCCAAGCCGGTTGAAAATTCCGGAAGCTGGACATGGCAAGTCCTGCAACGCAGGACGTTTGCGCAAGGCCGAAGGCTGCCGCCCATACCGGCTGCGGTATACGATATTCATGCACCGGCGTACTCGTAAAGCAAGTGTTCCGGCATCTCAAAATCCAAAGGTTTTAACAACCGGTCGCAGGCATGACAAATCTGCATGACCTCGCGTGCATATTCATCGTAATATTCATCATGGTCATATTCGTCGATCCGGAGATTTTGCGTGTTTCGAGACGTGTACGCCCTCACTCCCGACACGCCCACCCCAATGCTCGGCGTATCGGCGGCGGTCGCCAGATACAAAAAGTCCGTTTCCTCACCGACAAACAAAGACGCCCGGCGGGCAACTGCCACAAATTGCAAAAAACTGAGCGGCGGGGCAAGAAAAACGGCCCCCCCTGATTCCAGAACGACGCTCTCCGCAAACTGCCTCTCCGATTCATTTTGCCAAACGACGAGGACCGGCATGTTGTATATTTGGTTCAGATGTTCCGCCACATCGGCGAAACAACCCGGCGTCCAGCCTGATTGCGAACCGGCACCAATAATGGCATAAGGGGTCGATTCAATATCAAAATCTCTCGCAATTTCATAAAATGTTTTCGCTTCGTTGGAGATTTCGGGCAGTTCGCAGTCGATACTGCATCCGACGACCCCAACCGCTTTGAGAAGTTGCAGATTTTCTTCCCTTTCATATTCCGCATCAATTTTCACGCGGATGTTGGAAAAAAAGGCATGAGATACCGCAGCCGGCAGGGGCGGCTGCCTTCTGCCTCGCGGAACCTCTTCACGTTGCAGGATTTGCGTATCCAAATTCCGGGATTTCGAACCGGTTTGAGTGGAAAAAGACGCACGATCTTTGTCAAAACCGATTCGCCGGGGGCATTTTGATAGTTTTGTCACCATTCCGGAAAGAGATGTCCCATGCAAGTCGAAGCAAAGATCGGGGGCAAAAGTCCGCAAACGACGTGCAATCAATTTCAGCCCGCTCCGTTTTTTGTACCAGTCACGCTTTGCGATGATCATCCGGTCGACGATGGAATAGTTACTGAGAAGCTCGACGATTTCCGGCTCGGCAAACCATGCGATTTCGGCACGCGGAAAACGGAGACGCAAGGCATTAATCAAGGGAACCGTTTTCACGAGTTCCCTGGCGGAACCAAACTGAACGATAAGAATTCTTTGTGGTCGGAAATGACAATCCAAAAATCGGCAATTCGATCTGACTGACGACAATGCTCACCCCTTTTTGAAACAAAATATGATGCCAAAGCAACTGATTGCAAGTCAGTATAGAGGTTTCAGGAAAAAATGTAAATGAATTTGTCCACTATGTTATTGATGTTTTCCACCATCCGTTCCTGCAATTGCGATAATCAATTCTGACCGCACAAGCGGCATTCTTTCAACACATTGACTCTTTTTCGAGCATATTGTTGAGACATATTGTTGAGAGGGCGTCCGGCTACAATCTTCCTGCACGATCCGTTTCGATCAGCCGGAAAAAGATTTCCTCGACGTCGTTTTCCTGGTATGATGCCCGGAGTTCGTCGAGCGTTCCCTGAATCAAAATTTTTCCGTGCGACATGACGGCGACCCGGTCGCAAAGCCGCTCGACTTCACGCATGATGTGCGTCGAAAAGATGATGCACTTTCCCTGGTCCCGCAACGCAGAGATCGTTTTCAAAAGTGCCCGGGCGACCAGCACGTCGAGTCCGACCGTCGGCTCGTCGAAAATCAGCACCGGCGGATCGTGAATCAACGCCCGTGCAATCGACACTTTCTGTTTCATGCCGCTCGACATTTTCGCACCAAGCACGTCGCGGGTTTCCTGCATTTCGAGCCGTTCGAACAACTCCGTCATCCGGTGCTTGAGCAAGTCGGGCGGAATATCGTAAAGCCGCCCGAAGTGTGAGACCATCTCCCAGCCGGTCATGCGGTCGTATACGGCGGTTCCTGACGAAACGTAGCCGATCTGACGCCGGATTTCCGCCGGATGCGCGGCGATGTCGAATCCGTTGATTTCGACTTTTCCGGATGTCGGTCGCAACATCGTCGCAAGGATTCGAAGCGTCGTCGTTTTTCCCGCGCCGTTCGGGCCGAGTAACGCAAATATTTCGCCGGGTCTTACGGTAAAATCAATTCCGCCCACCGCGACAAACTCGCCGCGGTCGAAATCGTCATATTTTTTCGTCAGATTTTCAACAAAAATCATTTTTGCACACCAACAAAAATATGGAGCAATGAAACGTCGGTCGTTCGGCCAAGATCAATTCTCGTGATTGTATCAGAAATTCCGAAAAAACGCACGAGCGGTTTTGTTTCAATCGGAACGACCGGCTTTTTGACTCATTTTGTGCCGAATATCTGGACGATTGTACAAAGGGGTGTTTTCAGAATGAGTATTTTTTTCCAAAAAAGTCGCCATGAGTGAATTTAACATTTCGGCAAGCGATGATTTTGTCAAAACGATGCAAGGCGGGTTTACCGAAGCGGCGGCCGCTTTTGCACGGACGTTTGACACGAAAATCGGGATTTCGCTTGGAGAATGTGGCGAATTCGTGCCGGAAAACATCGGTGACGAGTTTCAAGGGGGCGGCCTGCTGTTGCTTCCAAGCACCAGCGGAAAAGCGGCGGCCATTCTCATCCCCAAGTCCGGAGGTCTCATTCCCGACTGGTGCGACACTCCCGACGCGACAGGAAAAAGCAAACTGACCACGCTGGCTCAGGAATGGGGAATGAGTTTCTTTCCGGATGAATTCTTTCCGGACGAATTTCAGGCGGCTGTCGTGCCCCGTCTTCTCGAAGCGGTGACCGCCGGAAAAATCGGCGGGCATCCCGGTTGTATTTCGCTGACATTGACAAAAGAGTCGGGGGAAATATGCCGTGCCTTGTTCGTTTGGCCGCTTGAGCAGCCTGCCGCGGTGCTTGCCTCCGCCGAATATCCCAAAGCGGCGTCTCATGCCGGGACAACCGTTTCTCCAAAAGCCGTTTCGCCAATAACGATGGGAAAAACAACCGGAAAGCCGGAAAGCCGGAATCAATCCGTTTCTGAAACATCCATTCCAAAGAATGAAAACGCCGAAACGTCGTTCAGTTCGAGCGGCTTTTACCATTCCGGCGTCGATGAAAAGCAAATCACCATCGACGACTTGCCCGGTTTCACCCGGAGCGTTCTGAAAGTCAGAATCCCGGTCGCCGCCGTGTTGGCACAGGCCAAACGTCCCATCAAAATGATTCTCGAGCTCGGCATCGGCTCCGTCATCCAGTTCGACAAGGCATGTGACTCGTTTCTCGACCTGCAAGTCGGCGAAGTCAATATCGGGACGGGCGAGGCGGTCAAAGTCGGCGACAAATTCGGACTTCGCGTTCATTCGATTCAACTTCCCGTCGAGCGGTTTCGTACGGTCGAAGTCCGTAAAGAAGGGGAATTCAAGCGTCGCAAGCGAGTCCCGGCAATCATCGGCAAAGCCCCCATCCGGTCGCTCGAACCGAAAAATCCGTGATCTGGTTTAAGTCAAATGCTGGATTTTTTCCGAACGGATTGACACGCTTCAACGGCAAGCCGGTCGCAACGCTCGTTTTCGGGGTGACCACTGTGTCCGCGGACATGCGTGAAATGCACTTCATGCCGTGAAATCAGTTCGTCGAGTTCCTGCCAAAGTTCGACATTCTTGATTTCCTTGAGTTTGCCCCCTTCGCTCCGCCTCCATCCTTTGGCTTTCCAGCCTTTCATCCAGGTGGACAGTCCTTGCAAAACATAGGTGCTGTCGCTGACCAGCTCGACGACGGTTTTTCGTTTCAACGCACGCAATCCGACAATGACGGCCATCAGTTCCATGCGGTTGTTGGTTGTGTCCGCTTCGCCGCCGTTGCGTTCGATCTCTTTGCCGCTTTTTGGATGTCGCAGGATAAACGCCCAACCGCCGGGACCGGGATTACCGCTGCACGCCCCGTCGGTGAAGAGAATCACTTCCGGCTCGAACCCTTTGTTTGCTTTTGCCATGTTCGTGTTGTCAACTCGTTTGAGAGTCAATAAAAAGTTGGTCCGGAGTTTTTCCGCTCCCGTTGGTCGCTTCCTGATTGAAATAACCCCGTTATACCATAACCCATTGAAATTTCCGGTGAGCGCGTCCGTTTACCCTTTGGGAAAACGGACTCCCGTGTCACATTGTGCCGGTATTTTCAACCGGCTGTGGTATATTTTCTGCACAAGTCCTTCGTTAGCGGTTGAAAATGAAAAAAACCGCTCCCAAAATACACAGTCCGGCCCAAAGGTAGTTCCAGGTCAGGTGTTCCTTCATGAACAGAACCGCAAAAGGGACAAAAACAGTAAGGGCGATCACCTCTTGAAGAATTTTAAGCTGAGGCAGACTCATCGCGCCGAATCCGATCCTGTTGGCTGGCACCTGGAGCAGGTACTCGAAAAACGCGATCCCCCAACTCACAAAAACTGCAACGATCCACGGCCAGGCGGCGCGTTGCTTCAGATGGGCATACCATGCAAACGTCATAAAGGAATTGGATAACGTCAACAGCGCGATGGTTTTGAGGTAAGGGGACATGGTGATGATGTTTACTCGAACTTGATATCGTCAATGGTCAAATTGTCATAATTGACAATTTGACGAGGCAAATTGGCCGAATCGCTTGAACGACGAGGGACGGAGGCCATTTTTTGCAGACCGGCACGTTCGAGCAACGACTTGGAGAAAATGTCCCCTTCAAGGACATCCGATGGCGGGATGCCCGTGGCACCGAGTTTTTGCGGGTTGTAATTGAGACGGTACTCGTGTTTCGAAATGGAAAGACGCACTCCGGGATCGACGCGGCGGTCTTCCACACGCATTCCGTTGACCTTGACGCCGTTTGTGCTGTGCAAATCCTGAACATACCAATAGCCGCTCGACAGAATCAACTTGCAATGTTTTCCTGAAACATTGCTGAAACGAAGAATAATATCGCAATCTTCCCGACGCCCGACAATCAATTCTTCTTTGAGCAGCGGGATGCTGTCACCGCCACCGGTTGGAACAAGTTCGCCGTACATGGAATTACTCAGAGGGGTCTTTCTTGATGAGACGGGAGTTCATTTTAGCGGTCGATCGCAGATCGACACGGGATAGCAGTTTTTGTGATAAACTTTTTGTTTCATTTATCATATTAACTTGTTTCGCTCCATTTTCAAGGACAAATCCGTTGTTTTCTCCGGATTTTTATGATGAAGAACGCAAATTTTCGGCCAAATCATGAAAAAACAGGTCTTTTGACGAAAAATGACGGTTCCTGATGAAAAACCAGCCTCAATTATCACACATTTCGGCATTTTTTCGAGAGCACGTTTGGTTTTTCCGTGAGAAAGGTGACCCTTGATGCTCGGTTTTCGTGCCTCAACATGGATGGAACTACAGGACACGGTGGCTGTATCTTTTGTGATAACATGGTGTTCGGTACTGGCATGCGTCTTTCGTTCCAGTCACAAAAGAAAAATTTTCCGGAAGTGCGAATTGATCATTACGATTTTCAATTTTCTCTTTCCTCCATTTGGGAGCAGATGCAAACGGCAATTGCTCCTTTTCAAAAACGCGACAGTGCCGCAAAATACATCGCCGCAAAATACATCTCGCCTATTTTCAACGCGGAACTCGCGGAAAGACGGAATTCCGCATAGCCGTTTTTCCGTATGATTCCGCGTTAGAAAAATGGTACAGGTTATATTTTTACAGTTCCCAAGCTGGGAACGAAATAAAAATCCGGTGTTTAATCTAATAGACACGGAATTGAAACGGCGAAATATACTCAAAACGGTGAAAAATTTCCGAAGCTGAATACGGAAGCCCTGCAACGCAGGGCGGTTGCGCAAGGCCGAAGGCTGCCGCCCATACCGACTGCGGTATAGTTTTCATGGAAAATATTGCACAAAATGCAAAAGCTGAAACTTCGCTCAAAATTGCATCATCGGTCAAATCATGCAAGCAATACCGACTCAGTACCGCAGAAAGGTAAAATTTACATTTCATGGTCATTTTTCCACTATTTGCGGAACTTTTGTCATCGATGACACAATATTGTCACTCACGGAGACGATAACAATATGAAAATAGGTTCTTTTACATGATTGTAAGGATTGTAAAGCGGGAGGCATTAAAAATTGGTTTCAGGTAGCGACCGACATCGTGATGGATTCCAAACCAATTTTGAAATTGTACTCAAAAATTTATTGTGAGACCTGATTGTGAAACGCAAAAAATCTCTTGTCATCATTGACGAGCATCACTTGATTGCAGAAATGCTTGTCTGGTATTTGAAAAGCAAGCAAAAACTTTTTTCCGAGGCGGCGATCTTTTCCTCCATGAATGAGGTTCACCCGGAACTGCATCAGGAATTGATCGGAAATTCACTGATACTCATGCAATGTCGTCCTTATCATGTCATGAAAAAAACTTTTAACACGATTTATCGTGATTTTGGCAATATTCCCATGATTCTGATTGACGGTCGGCTCAAGATCCCGATGGTGAAACTTTTGATCGAATATGATCTTGGCGGTTACCTGATATTTCAGGAAACACTTGACGAATTGGTGAAAGGGGTCAAACAAGTGCTCGAAGGAGGGAAAGTGGTCTCCAAAAAAGTGCAAGAGATGGTCGTTTTCAACGGAAAACGATTCGAGTTGCGTTCAGAATGTCCTGAATCCCCCTTTTTCGCGCTTTCCAACAGGGAAGAGGAACTGATGCAACACATCATCAACGGAAAAAACCTCGACGAATGCAGTCAATGGATGGGGATCACGCTCAAGTCGATCGACAACCTGAAAACACGCCTGATGCAAAAACTGGGGGTCCACAGCATGAGACACCTGATACTCCTCGGAATGAAATTCAGATTTGGAGAGGACGAAATGACCCCCATACTTCTCACGGGAAATGAAAAATGCTATGATTTAAAGTGCTTTGGTGAAATTTGTCAAGACGATTGAGACAGGTCATTTTTTCCGGCACAAAAAACAGTCATGAATTTTTCCACACCCCCTGTTATTGTTTTTCGGCAACTCGACTTTTCTTATGACCGGACATTGGTTCTTGAAAACGTGAACATCATGATTCCGGCGGGGGATTTTGCCGCGATTGTCGGGCCGAACGGAGGGGGCAAAACGACCATGCTCAAGCTGATGCTCGGACTGCTCAAACCGAATCGCGGCTCCGTCACATTGCTCGGCAAAACGCCGGAACAAAGCCGCACGCGAATCGGTTACACGCCGCAACACTTGCAGGTCGATTTGCAGTTTCCCCTCTCCGTTCTCGACGTTGTGATGATGGGGCGTTTGCGACACAACGGCCGCTGGTGGTTTCACCGCGACGACAAACTTGCGGCACTCGATGCATTACAAACCATGCGGATTTTCGAAAAACGCAATGAGCCTTTTCGTTCGCTTTCCGGAGGCCAGCGTCAACGTGTCCTGATTGCCCGTGCGATTTGCGGCCGGCCGGAAATCCTGATGCTCGACGAACCGACCAATAATATCGATCCGGGGGCCGAGACGATTTTATACGATATTTTGCAGGAATTGAACGAACGACTGACGATTCTTCTCGTGTCGCATGACGTTGCCGTTGTCTCGAAAATGGTCAAAAGCGTGATTTGCGTCAATCGTTCCGTGGCATTGCATCCGACGACGGAACTGACCGGCACCATGGTCGGCGATCTTTACGGAACCGATGTCCGGCTGATCCGCCATGATCACCGTTGTTCCGATCACGGCCATTTCTCGCCGTAATGAATATGTTTTCATCAAATCCCCTTTTATTGTTCGACTCAAAAATATTTATTGGCATGGTATTGGCCGTCTCAGTGCGGTACTCAAAGAGTATAATCATGGTAGCGTATTTATTGTCACGCCGGAAACATTTACAGGAGAACGTGACCATGAAATCGATAGAGATTCCGATGGATAACCCCCACTCAAAATGATTTGGGTGGTTCGTGAAAAAATTCATGAAGAAACCAAAGACATGACGGAAACTGAATGGAATGCCTGCGTTCAAGAATCCAATGAACGCACCGAAGCCGCCATTGTCCGAATTCGCACGGAAAAACAAGCTGCCGTTGCCGCCGGTCAAGTTATGAAAAAAGCATGGGAATAAGAAGTGAGTTTTGAAATTTTATGTTAGCTGCGTCACCATGCGACGCGCATAATCAGAGCACGACGCGTAAACAAGTGCCATAATTTTTGAAAAAACACGAATCCATCATGGACAATATCAACGACGAACAGATTTCTGCTCCTGTGCCGCCAAAGCACCGATCCATATTTGCAATTCTTGCGGGATTGTTTGTCATCGGTTTTTGTCTGCTTTATATTGCTGTGATCGTTGCCTCTTTCCTTTGTCCGTTGACTCTTTCATTAGGTTCGTTGGCAGGTGCTCCTTTTACTTTCCTGTTCGCTTGGTTGGCTTACAAACAATACAGCACCCTGTTTTGTCGCGAGCCTGTTGTTGCAAGAGCTTACCATGAAGTCTGGTTCGTGATCGGCGTTTTCATGGTAGTTGCCGCCGTTCTCAACGCACTTGAAGATATTACCCGAATACCAAGAGACACGGATACCTTGATGTTCCTGGGGGGAATGCTGGTTTACGGATTGCTTTTTCTCGTCATCGGATGGCTGTTACGACGACAAACCATTCGGCGACAAAAGCTTTTCGTGACGACCGAACAAAAATTTCTTACAAATCAATCCGGCAATAAGTATTGGATTCGGAAAATTGTGGGAATACTTCTCATGTCAGGGTGTGTATGTTTACTCGCGTTATACCTTGTTTATTCGGAGTGCCAGTATCCAGAGATTGGTGAACACGTCTCTTACGAACAACTTCCGCGCAAGGGTGGGTTTCCACCGGAAGGTTCCGATTTTTCCTGGTGTCGCGGTTTTCGTGGGACAAGTTATTACGAATTCACCGTATCGGAAGAAGCGTTCCGACACTGGATTGCGTCAGAAACCCGATGGGAATACTGCGAACCAATTTCTGAAAGCTATACCATTCCATATTCCATACATAGACATAAAGACGCTGAGGAGAGAACAGTAACCGATGGTCTTTATGCCGGTTGGGGAGACGGCACAGGAGGACGCGCGGTTTTCGATCGTTCGACAAATCGCGCTTATTATTGGACATATTACTGAGGTTCTTCCAAACGTGTCGCAGGGCGACGCGGCTGACCTTTTTCTTCAATTTTCATGCGTATGGGCTACCGAACGTTGAAACAATGTGTTGACGATTTGCTGCGAACCGGGCGGATGGTGCGGGTCGGCGACGCTGTCGACATGCGTTTTGAGTTGGCCGCGATTCAGCGTCGCGTGTTCGAGGCGGGCGGGCCGGCTCTTTATTTCGAGTGTCCGGTCAATCCGGACGGTCCGTGTCACTTTCCGGTTGTTTCGAATCTGTTCGGCACAATGGGCCGGATGCGTTACATCTTCCGCGACACGCTGGACGTGCTTCAGCATGCAATGCTTGCAGGCGTTGATCCTGCCTCTGTAATGACGACGGGATTCGGCGGCTGGCCGTCGGTGCGCGTCACGTTGTCGCTTGCAAAAACAGGGTGGCATGCGCGCCCGAAACGCGTTTGGTCGGCACCGGTGTTCAAAAACCGGATCAGGATCAGCGACCTGCCGCAGCTTGTCAGTTGGCCGGAAGACGGCGGCGCGTACATCACGCTTCCGCAGGTGTACACGGAGCAGCCGTCGAAGCCAGGCGTCCGGCATTCGAATCTCGGCATGTATCGCGTCCAGCTTTCGGGGAACAGTTATCGGACAAACGAAGAAGCCGGCATGCACTACCAGATTCAACGGGGAATCGCGAATCATCACGCCGAAGCGATTCGACGCGGCGAACGGTTGCACGTCAATATCTTTGTCGGTGGTGCGCCGGCGATGACCGTGGCCGCCGTCATGCCGCTCCCGGAAGGAATGACCGAACTTGCGTTCGCCGGAATGCTCGGAAATCACCGCATTCCGATGTGTCACTCAAAAAAAACGTCTTTGCCGGTTTATGCGGAAGCCGATTTTTGCATTTCGGGCTGGCTTGATCAAAATCGTTTGCTTCCGGAAGGGCCGTTTGGCGACCACCTCGGTTATTACAGCATGACGCACGAGTTCCCGGTGATGCAGGTCGAAAACGTCTGGTGCCGCGAGGGGGCGATCTGGCCGTTGACGGTCGTCGGGCGTCCGCCGCAGGAGGATTCGATGTTCGGCGAACTGATTCATGAACTGACGGGGCCGGTCGTGCCGAAAAAAATCGCCGGGCTCAAATCCGTGCGGGCCGTCGATGAAGCCGGGGTGCATCCGCTCCTTTTCGTGATCGGTTCGGAACGTTACACGCCGTTTCAGCCGCGAACCCGTGCCGCCGAATTGCACACGCTCGCGCATGCCTGTCTCGGATTCGGACAGCTTTCGCTCGCCAAGTGTTTGCTGATCGCCGCCGAAGAGGACGCCCCGGCCCTTGACGTGCATCAAACCGAACAATTTTTGATGCACGTCCTTGCGCGGCTCGACACCGAACATGATTTGCATTTCATCACACAAACGACATGCGACACGCTCGATTATTCGGGAGGTGAAATCAATCGCGGTTCGAAATTGATCATTGCATCGGTCGGCGAGCCGCGCCGGACGCTTTCGACCGACACGAACGACATCCGGCTGCCGAACGGCTTTTGCAATTCCAAGGCGGTCATTCCCGGAATACTGGTCGTCCAAGCACCGCGAGATCAAAGCATCCGGTCGTTGGCCGGATTTTATGACGCGGCGGCTCCGATCAACTGCTTTCCGCTGGTCGTTGTCGTCGATGACGCCGATTTTGCCGCGGCAACGCTCCACAATTTTTTATGGGTGACGTTCACCCGTTGTGATCCGGCTTCCGACATCGACGGGATCGAAGCGACAACGACGCAAAAACATTGGGGGTGTCGCGGATCGCTCATTGTCGACGCCCGTAAAAAACCGCACCATGCTCCGGAACTGATCGAAGACCCGCACGTCATCAAACGCATCGAACCGGTACTCGACAAGATTCTTGCCGCTACGGTGCAGTGCGACTGAAACTTTTGAGACTGTATCATAAAGAGACACGGAGTCACTGAGAAATCGAAAATACAGGCTGATCTTCTCCGTGCCACCGTGTCTCCGTGTGAAACAACGACAAAGCAACGGCCAATATTTTTCCGCCCCACTTGATTTTTCCCTCCCTTTTGCGTCATAATGATATGTTGATTTGGTTTGCAATTTTTTCAGGGACAACTTCAAAATATCAAGGAGACAATGAACGATGAAACCGAACGGAACATCAAAAATCGTGTCGCGGGACAATGTTGCGAAAATTCTTGACCAGGCGTTCGACGCCGGAAACGGTCTTTTGCGTTTGACGCCGAACTGGGTTCCCCGCAGCTTTTTGCATCCCGGAAAGCGCATCAAGCTCGCTCCGGCCGATTGGTACGCACTTGGCGTCGATCGCGGCGGGATCGACGAACGCTGGTTCGGCAGCACGACCGAAGCGGCCAATGACGGGCGCGCCCACGACGAAGGTTTGAGTTACGTCAAGTTCGAGGGGGAACGCTTTCTGCTCCGCGATGCCGTTGCCGAAGGAAAAGAACGTGTCGTCGGCGACGCCTTATGGAACAAATACAAGAAATGGCCGGTTTATTCGAAATTTTTTGACAACGCCGGACCGATTCCGCACCACATGCACCAGTTGCCGGAACACGCCGCAAAAACCGGACAGGAAGGGAAGCCCGAAGCGTATTATTTCCCGCCGCAACTGAACGCCGCCGAAAATCATTTCGACTACACGTTCATGGGGCTTGAGCCGGGCACGACGAAAGCCGACGTTTACAAATGCCTTGAAAACTGGAACAAAGGGGACAACGGTATTCTCGACCTTTCCAAAGCGTATCGGCTGAAACGGGGAACCGGCTGGTTCGTCCGTGCCGGCGTGTTGCAC
>Ga0209629_10002829_pt1 | contig 12048 bp, 13 predicted proteins | sample TergutCu122P5_FD_187286 | JGI IMG/M metagenome (GOLD analysis project Ga0209629, IMG submission 187286) | Cubitermes ugandensis P5 segment gut microbial communities from Kakamega Forest, Kenya - Cu122 P5 (SPAdes) (version 2) | ecosystem: Host-associated > Arthropoda: Insects > Digestive system...
CACCCTCCTTACAGTCCGCACCTGGCGCCAAGCGATTACCATCTCTTCACCAAGATGAAGGTCTGGTTGGCTACCCAGCGCTTCCACACCAATGAAAAGCTCATAGATGGAGTCAACAACTGGCTGCATAACTTGGCGGCACCGTTCTTTGATGAGGGACTACAAAAACTAGTGTCAAGGTAAGAAAAGTGCCTAAATGTGCATGGCAACTATGTGGAGAAGTAATGCAGTTATGTATGTAACTGTTCCATATAATAAAGTTTTGTTCTCTGTTTTGTATTTTTTTAACCAGCCAAACAGAGGTTGATTTTGGAATTGCCCTCGTACATACACTGCCTCTCTTGTTAGAATTGTTGTGAGCTGGAGAATGCCTTACCCTAGGTCGAGCATGTCACTCTTTTAGACACACAAACTCTATTGTTTAAACATAGATGTGTTTTGAACGATACAAATTTTTGTATATGAAACACCCATAAGAATGGGTTGAGTAAAATCCGCCCAGTACTATTGGACATTGGAGCAGTGAAGACCAAGTATGACACATGGGAGGGAATCATGTGGGTGATGACACAAGGACACAAAAAATAATTCAACCAAAATCAGGCAAGCCACAGGACCCCAAAATGCAGGTTTATCATGTCACATCATTCACAGCAAAAATGAACAGTTATCAGCAACATGCGGCAGGCTGTAACACAGCCGATATAACACTGGTAACACGCGATGGGGTGATTTAAGAGCATACAACTCCAACATGAGGTGCAAGTAGTGATTTTCAGGATCGAATGTAACAGCATTATTCAACCTAAACTCTGTTCAAGACCAGACCGCTATGGAGCATCTGAGTAAATTATTGCATCACACTCGCAGTAAGTGGTTAGCTGACTGGTGAAGCCATGAGAATAATGTTAGGGGAAGAGTACTTTATTCAACCACAAGTGGTGGCATGGAGGAAACTGGGGACATGTGAGACACACTGTTACCGCAACATTTTTTGTAAATACTTACAATACAGTTGGAAATCATGCAGCAAACAAACATTTGTCAGATTTCCTTTTAACTCTCAGCTCACATTCTCAGCCATACTATCGACCTTTCCTCAAGACTAGATGCTGCGTATGAAACACAAATAAAAGCTTCTAATACCAAGAGTGCACTGCAATTCTGTCTCAGAAGTGGCTCCACAATTCAAGCTTGTGATTTGGAATTCCATCTGTGTGACTGATTTGGGTTTACCTGATTCCTCTCCAGGAGCACTAGTTGAAGGAACGAACCTTGGGTCTAGCTTAGCACAAACGTGAGGCACAGGATGGTGTCACTTGTTGGGGAGCATTCAAGGCACCCTTGTGGCAGGAAGTGGTACAGGAGTGTGAAACACAAAATATTAAACAAATTGTGAACAGTATTACTTGCGGTATCACCCCAACATCAAACAGCTGGTGTCTGGACCAATATTCAAACATGTGACCTATCAAATGTACTGGGCCTTGATATCCAATCTATTTGCCTGAGAGACACCCACAGTCAGAATATATGATTGAATGCCTGAGAATTAAACCCAGTTCCTCATGAATGTAATGCCAGAGTGACAGCCACTAGACCGTAATGTTTGGTCGAGCAGTAAGGGGGAAAGTGAATGAGACAGACATGATGGAATAACAACTGGACCTGTTTTGAAACAGTACCTATAGCCTGCAATACCTAATTTCTTCAATTTCCCACTGATGTTACCTGCCCACATGATGACTCTCACCTGAAGTGATGTAGGTTGATATTTGTGGTACTCTGTGTTAGCTCTCAAGTCTTCAATATCCACATTGGGCAGTCCTGAAATCAGCAACTCCAGCTCCTGCTCATTGAAGATTGATATCAGCCGTTTTGGGATGATGTCATAGAAACCTTCCAAAAAGGCATTGATCCTGTAATAACAGACATGAAACACAATTAAAGCAATTTTTTACTGAAAATATCCCACTCTCCCCACCTTTTGATTGACATCTCCTACACAAATTTCATACAGCATTTCCAGAATTAAATGAAAACACACCCAAATTTCTGTGTCATCCTTTCGATCCTCAGGTGGAGTAAGCACATTTGGAATAATAATATAACCTCTTTGTATTACATACAACATCCTATCAATTCTTCCCCCTAAGTGTCAATATATTTCCCTTACCCACAAAACAGTCTGTCCTTAAACATTTCAAGTTCCAAATTTCTTGTCAATTTCCACTGCCAGCATCACATAAAACAGTCTGTCTTGAGTCCAACACCACATATAACATTTTGTGAAATACTGCTTCCTTTTATTTTTTCTTTTGATTTTTTTACAGTGACAGCTGTTAACTCCCACCAAGTTGGAGGATCACCACTTGTCAGATGCCGGCAACTACTTAATTGTACATTCACTACTACACTCTTTAACTGAGTGGTGTCACGTCCATCTGCAGCCTGAAAATGTTGCCCCCCCCCCAAAAGGAAATGTTGCAATGTTTGACCATGAATTGACAAAAGTGAGCTCTCTGTAATCTGTCACTTAGTTCAGCTGTTATGGAGCTAAACGTACTTGGACATGATGATACCACAAGCCAATCCAAAGGTCCATTACTTAGTAGTAGTGGTAGTGTAGCTATGTATTATATCACATAAGGAGGAAATAACATTATGTCAAGTGTGTCCACAATGAAGTTCCTCTCTTTAAGGTCTGAAAGCTGCCATGAAACTGGCTGGAGTACAAGCACCACAAGCATACTAAATGAACACTCACTGTTTACGGATGGCTCCAGTCATCTTCATCTGGCACACCAATCGTATGTAGTCCATCTTATTTTGCTCACATACTTGAATGTTGCGGCCGTTTGGAATCAGATCACGCACGTCCGTTACCCCAAATTCCTGGACCTATATTTTAACAGTAAAGACATTCACTGTCAGAACTGTTTTTAAAAGGAATAAAACTACTATGTTCAAGCTAACATAATGAGCCACTTTCTACAATGTTATCACATTCAACTCACTTCTGCACTGAATGTCAGATCATAACCCAAGTCACTGACGTGATGTTCCATCAGGTACACCAGACCCTGATAGAAGCTGTAGTCCTCACTCTCCATGTCAGTGTACTTGACAAGGATCCCGAGGATGTGTTTGTAGAATGACCGTGTAAAATAGCACTCCAGTAACTTGTTGTCATAAATTGCTTTTGCTGCAACACACAGAACTCTAAATGTATCTACTGATATGGCACAAAGAAATCAGTGTTTATAGGGAAAATTATTACACTCTTGACACTACTAACTGTGCTGCAATGAACATCAGAAAAACCAGAAGTTACATTTGTACTGGTCTCCAGAGGACAAAAGTTAAAGGTAAAGATCACCCTAGAACAGGCCATGAAGTACCAGCAGCAGAGCAGATGTATAGCTGTACACTTTAACTCGCTGCTAGACAGGGGTGGGTAGTCAACGCCAAGCCCCAGCCGCTATACCCCTGGGAAAGAGAGGCTGGGTGGGCCCCGGGGCCAGTCTCGACAGGTGCGGAAAATCCCACCCCACCGGGAGTTGATCCCTGGAATGCCCACCCTGTAGCAAGTTGCTGTACCCACTGAGCTATCCCAGCCCACAGAATGCTGAATACAATTACAAATATAATAAGAATTTGGGAACAGAATGCCACTAGTTAAAATGAAGACCTACAGATGGTAGTGTCTAATGTAAATTCTCCAGGAGAACTAATGTAGTGATTGTGCAGATCACCTAACAGACAATGTTTTCAAGAAATTGGATATCTGTCTATAAAAAAAAATTCCAGCACTTAGCGAGTATTCTGATACAATTACCTTATCACCCATATCATTACTTTCAGTACTTTTAAAATATAATATGTGTCAGCACTTTCTGCCTCACCATGTACATTCCAGTTACAAGTAATCAGGTAATCAGCATTCACTTAATCATGTAAATTCCCTAAATTTTGATGTCAATCACTGTCACTTTTCTACACAACCATAATGAAAACTCTTGACCTACAACGTAGAAGAATATTTAAAACAATTAAGCTTGGTGAAAGTGACACATCAAACATTCACAACTTTAAAATGAAACCTCCTACTTAGCCACACGCAAGTACTGTACATAGCTGTGCCCACAGATTCATGTATTATGTAGTGCTGTACTTACCAATGACTCTACCCACAAACTTGAAGTAACACAAGTGATTTGGGTTGCAGTGTGATGAGGAGTTGATCATGTAAGTCACCCGATCTCCAGGTGACGTTGTGAACAGAGCATACATTGGGTTGAATATTTCTCGTGATATTATCACATACCACTCTCGCAGCAGACCACCTGCATCTTGACCCTCTTCGCCTGTGGAGTTCAGAGTATCGCTGTATCATCAACGTTTAACTTCACCTTATATAAGAACTGCTCTCTTCTGGGTTATTATGCACCCAGTAGTGGTAATTTCTTAGGGACGTTTCGGGACAACCTATAGGACCCCCCTTTCCCCAGATGGGAGCAATAGGTTGTCCTGAAATGTCGGTAAGAAATTATGACTACTCGCTGTGTAATAACCCAGAAGAGCGTGGTTCTCATCTGCTCTGTGGCAGAATCCTGCAATCACGCACTTCGCTTTGTATGCTCTGTTACACTCCTTCAATTACAGTGCTACAACAAAACTACTTGGCATAGCAGCAAGCATACAAAGTGACAGCCTAGTGAATCTTTCACTGTCTTGCCAACAGCAAGCAGTTAATGAGCACTGTACCAAACAACTTCATTTCCACATCACAAAACCCCTACAAAATCTGCCATAAAGGTAAAGCTTTCCCCATGTACACCACGAAGGCACATGAGGGAGTGACGTATAGTTCCATTTATTCTTAATCTTGACACCAGACAGACATGAGTACACATCTTCATGCCTTGGCCACTTATGTCCCTGGAGAAGAGTCCCCAGTACCCATTTAAGGCTGAGTTGAATGCACAGCCAGTTGGAATGGTTTTGAGAACAGAAATGTTTCTTGCATCTGCTGGGAATCAAACCACAACACCTCAGTTGTACAGCCCATAGTCTAGTCACTATACTGCTGAGCTATCTAAGCTCCTAATGAAAATGACCGTAGCATTAAAATACACATAATAAGTAACTACGAAGACATTAAGGGGGGGGGAATGTCCAATTATCTCAAAGTGTGTTTTTGCTCAACAAAAAAATTAGAAATTTATATTCTTCAGGCACACTATTCGCAATATAAAATGCATGAAGTACCTTCAAATACAATGTAAAACCTGTTCTTCCATTCATCAGCGCTTCGCCTATGAAGTTCACGGAAAGAATCTTCGAACACGTGACTTCTACGGACATGGACTGCAAGTTCCTCTCGCCTCATGCCCTCATCCATTCTTTCCAACTCTGATCTAAAATACCGCCGCTTCACGTCAAAATCTAACACTCTGGTGTGGTCGACTAAAACGGCAAAAGGACCATCAGCCAAATGTGTAGTTGACTGGCGAAGAATCTGGTTCAATACCGTCCGATGTGTCTCTGCAAAACAATTAAAAATGTTGAAATAAAAACATAAATTAAACAATCTGTATGGCGTGGCATAGTATGACCTGTGTGCGTGTGTGCTGGTGCCGCCATAGCACTGACGTCTGCACGATGCCTATATCAACACTGAACCAATCCTGTAATTTTAGCTAAGCACTGGCTGTGGCTTCCTGGTGATGGTTTCTTTGTACACCGAAACATGTAGGAGCAGCCTCCATAATTTTAATATGTTTTAATAACTCTACGTTTTTTATGTTGTGTGTATTAGTTGGATAATAAAGTGGTTGATATTACTGGTGCAGTTATAACCATGAAGATTTAGTGAGTTACACACTAAATGCAGGTATGAACACATGTATTCATGTAAAGTACCTGTTATTTCTGTCCAAAATTAACAAAATACAAATGTCAAGAAACGTTGGTAACCTCTCCAATATGAAATTTTATAAAAAATCTATTCACCACTTCTCCAAGTGGTATATGAGGACAGATGGGCAGATATGGTAAGGTGAACACATATATTTTTGCAACTATTTACTGTACATGCATCAACAAAGTACTGCACTCCTTAAATACTGAGAAATATGAATATGTAAAGTGGTTCTGCAGCTCTGCATTACAAGTAAAAGGAACGGTACATTTTGTGACTGAATTTAAATATCTGAGCTCAACTGTAACTTGCTTAGAGTTTGCTAACAGTACACATTTTGAACTCTTTGAAATGTCTCTACCACTACTGTCCACAATTAAATTCAACTTCAAACAAAATGTGATCACTGCTGCATAAATTCCCTCTCATATAAAGTGACATGTCAGTACACAGCAGTCATGAGATCACATATTCTTTTCATAATTCAACCAGACCTGCAAACTTGAGGAACTTTTGCTGATCAGGAGAAAGTGTCACAGGAGACGGTGTAACTTCCCAGTTGAAGTTGAGGCAGACAGGAGAGGGTTGTGTGGTAGAGTTGCCATCTGAGTCTGACGCAGGTGCTACATCTGGTTGGATGATTGCTACTTCAGGAGGAGCAGGATTTTCACGTGTACGTTGCTCTTGCACATTGCGATTATCGCGTCCATCAGCTGCCAATCGACGCTCTTCAGCAGCTGTTGCATGCACTAGGAAAAACGATTCTACAGCTGGCTGTAAAACAGATACACACATCTGTAAAGCTACCACAATGAAGCAGTGGAACTAAGAAAAACTAAAAATATTTAAAAATATAAACATCTCAAAGAACACAAAGCACTGTATGTGGTAACTGTTAACCATAAATGTAAATTTATATTGTAGTCTACTTGGTTGTGTGGCTCTATTTTCAAGTTCTATTCTGAAGATGGAGGCGGCATGTTCCTCCGAAAGCCAGCACTCGCTCACTCACTGAACTATGTGGCATCATACCTCAGAAGAACACAATACAATACAGGCAGCAAGTTGCAGGTTTCTGCAGGCAGTGACCCCAGTACAGTTCATGAGTTTGGAAGTAGTAGTCCGAGATTCAGACATAGTAGACAGGATTTGTTACAAAAATAATGGCTTTAAACAATACAAGGGACCAATGCTGGAGCATGTAACGTACTCAAAACAAGACCTCAACAGACAAAATTACAACAAACATACTGCACAATTGACAGCATGTCCTAGGAAATAGGATGAGGCCACTGACTAAAGAACCAAGTGAATAACAGACAAATGAATATTAACATGACAAGAGAAAGGACTGAGGAATGGAAGATTATTGGAAGAAAAGTATGTTAAATTGTACGTAACATCGAAAATACAAATGGTGCAAATGTTCACTTAGCCGTCACTGCTTACGATGGTAGTTAAAAAAATAAAAAATAAACATAAAAGTTTTATGAACTTTTTCAGATCTACAAAATAAGAAACTGACAATGATGACAATTTTTCTTGCTCATTGTAAGCCACAATCATAATAAAAGGTAGAGTGGTCCCTGTCCACACCATGAAAGCATACAGGGGAGTAGAGGTACAGATCCACTCATTCTTAACCTCGGTACTAGATGGAGGTAAGTGGTTATCTTCACTCCCTGGCTGCTTCAGCCCCAGGAAAGAACCCTGGTACTCAATGAATAGGACGCTGGATGGGCCCCAGAGATGGTCTGGACATTTATGAAAAGCGAAAAGCCTCTTGCCTCTACTGGGATTTGAACCCTGGATTGTCTAGCCTGTAGCGCAGTCACTGTATTGACTACACTACTCTGGCTCCTCCCATATTCATAATATTACATGTATTATAGAAGACAGAAATTTAGAAGATGGGATCTTTAAGATAACACTGTGGAAACTTAAAACAGCAAATCGCAACATGAATAATGCTATGGACAGGTGATGAGCTCATGTATAAATGAAGGACTGATTTAGCTACAGACCTGCAACACAAGGACAGCGTGATGGTCTGGAGTGTCCGCAAGCTCCAATAAGCAGGAACTAAGGGTATCCCACAGCCTGTCGAGTGTCAGCTGCTCACTGAGGGTTGGCAACACATCTTCTTCAGCCCCTTTCTGCTGACTGTTACATGCTGGTGTGTCTAACCAAAATGTACCATTAGTATAACAGACAATGTTAAAACGTAAATGTCTTACGATCAACAAACCTCAAGGATGGCAGCAATTACATCTGCAACTTATAACACAGTCTGCACTGATGAATGCTAAATATGTGAAGCACAGAATGCATTGCATAACCTATTTCACAAATTATAAAATACACTATCTTCAGACTTGCAATGCAATTAAAATTTGAACTCTCCTTCGCATAACATAATTCCATGATGCAATGTGTTCTTTTATGTGGAAAGTTTTACCCATGTTGACACACAATTAGCAACTTACTCATTTGTTTTCAGTAATGTTGCAGTTCAATATGAAGTGTTGTTTTTGTTTATATAGGCTATGCATTCTTGACCGATACTCTATAATATGATGAAGGCTTGGCAAATAAGCAACACTCAAATTAATGTTTGCAAAAATGCGCTTACAGAATGTTCAGACCACACATACCTCACATGGTGCATGGCCAACTTACTTCCACAGGCAAAAATGTAGAATCCTGTATTATTAAAATCAACCTACCTTCCATAAGTGCTATCAGATTTAAACATCTATGTAATATTGTTCTTGTCACTTACTCAAAACCTCATTGCACAACCTTGGATCATGCGACTGACACGCACAGAATAATGTCAGAAAATGTGTGCAAACACACACTGTGCAAATGAATTAGCAAGTGTAACATGCATGAAGCATTTCTTATCAACAAATGAAACGAAGCATATACAGCACAAAGCTGACAACAAGGTACAATTAATTTCTCACCAGCATCACAGTTGGCATCCAGTGTGTTGGCTGATGGAATGGTCGAGGTGGTGGAGTTTGTAACAGTGGTGGTGCTAGGAACCACGGCCCCTCCTGAGCTTACAGGATGCTCAGGCTCAAGATCCCGGGACCGGGAAGACCGTCTCCGAGACACAACATGACTTGACGGTGAAGGCTCAAGAGAAGTGCTTTCTGGATTAGACGAGGTACGCCGAACAAAGTTGGCAGAAGTTCTAGGACTGCTAGTATCCATGGCTGACCCTGAAACTGCCTCTTCATTGCCGGGTGCCCCTTCATCAGCCGAGCTGTCACCTTGTTGAAAGTAGTCCAGTGACTCTGCACATGAACAACATTACACATCATGCCACGCCACATAACTTTTACATTAAAAATTTATAACAAAAGGATGTACCTTTGTCTTTAAGAACATACCTTCAGAGTTGAATATGGCCCTGACCACATGAAATGCTGAAATCTTGGGGGTTGTAACACCACACTCAGAACATAAATCAGGTATATGGTCTCAGAACACTCCTCTTATTCGCTTGGACCAAACAATGGACTAGAGATTTTAGTTTGGACAGTACATGCTTCCTTATTTCTCCTGTCCAAACACTGTGATCCACTTTCCCTTCAATCCTAACAGATGTCAAGCACATGGTTTTATGCTAGTCACTGTAAGCAATCCATTCTAAGCAAGGCAACTTTGGGTACATACCACAGACATCCACGTGCAGTCTATTGGTGTATGGAACGTGGCTCAAGACTGAGGCAAGAAAAGGGGTAAAAGAAGTGACTTACTGTCCAAAGCATTAGAAAATCACTTAAAAGATGAAGCTGAACACTTCAATATACTGTCGGATACGTGTCCTGATCAAAATCATAAAGGCCATAATACACCACTGCTGCTATGCTCTGGTTTAACAGATAACAGATAACTGATAGAACTGTGTATCATTTTCACAGTAAAGGACACAATTTTCTATCTTGTGACATCAATTCCTCCATCACTGAAGGAAAAAAGTGTTCTACAGAAACACAGCAGAAACAAACCACAAAAGACTAGCATTAGTGCTGCAAACATGTGCTGTTGTTAAAGTTACAGGCTACATGATTATGAAATTCACACAGTATGTCAAGAATACTGCTCCAAATGGAGACTGGAGTTCCCTGTTTCTCAATAGAACATCGTAAATCTGATGAAAACTTTTTTTTTTTGAGGACTCTACCATAAGTAGCAGAACCTATTAGCTACAGGCTATATGGCTTAAAATATTCAAAACTGGATAAACCTTATGAACATATCAGTCATGGTGAATTGAAAATCTAATAATTCTAACAGTAATTCTCCAAATGCAAGATTTGAGACTTCTGGAGGAGCAGTTCAAGATCACAAGTGCCTCCATCCTCTGGGTCAGGCAGTCCAGCAAGAATTCTTTTTTTGACTTATGATAAAGGTACTGCAGTCCCTTGAAAAATCAGATTCTACTTGCTCAACAACAAAGTGTGACATCCCAGAAGACTTTGGATCTTCAGTCACACCGCTCTGACAACTTAAATACTTACACGTAACATCTACTACTTTAACCTGTCACAATCCATAATGTTTGAGTGTAAAACCATAATGAGGAACCTTACCATTGTTGTCCCCGTTTCTTCTGCGTGCAAGCCGCACTGATTCTCTGATCTGAACTATCACTTTCAGAATTCTGAGGAAGAAAGCCTGACTTGAGGTCTTGCTTGTGAGGGTAGCCATGGATGGCAACTGCAGGTCACAGCCAGATTTAACTTTGGAAGGTGCCGTCACAATCACACTGTCCTTTGTGAACCTAGAACCACAGTCAAGAATGCACTGCAACATGGCAGTTTCAAGAACTTTACATTCATGTTACCATGCATCATTACAGATTTCTTTTTAATAACCAACCAGACACACTAATTACCCAAATTTATTCTGTCATAAAATTCTACATGTTTCGGGCAACTTCTTTGTCCATCATCAGGAATTTTCTACTGTACATTCGGCACTGGTAACTTTCATGCAGATTATGATGACCACTTCCAAGTAGAGTCAGGATGGAAATGCCAGTTCCATCCCGACTCTGCTTGGAAGCGGTCATCACAACCTGCATGAAACTTACCAATGCCGAATGTACAGTAGAAAACTCCTGACGATGGACAAAGAAGTTGCCCGAAACATGTAGAGTTTTATGGCAGAATAAATTTGGATAATTAGTGTGTCTGGTTGGTTATTAAAAAGAAAGAAAAAAGTTTCAAGAACAGTGTACCATATGTGCATATAACAGAACCATATGCTTACCGGTCATGTACCACCCCTTTAGGTGGACGGTCCATGGTGTAAACCTCTTCACCTTCATCTTTCTTCAGATGCTTATTCATCGATTTCAGTTCCTGCAGAAGTGCTGCAATGTGGTCATTCACCATGTTCGCTAGTTCCATTGCTCCATCCAGCAACAGGCGCAAGATCTGTCACAGACAAATTAGGAATGTGTGAGTTCCCTTTGAGCTAATGCTCTTTCTTTTAAACCCACAAATACCAACCAGTGAAAATGTAATTAACATCACTGTGCTTGCAGTGTCAGGTCATAACTTTCATTTTTTTATACAGGACATCCTATTGTATTTAATGAGTTACAGGATAAACAAACTACTTATCAGTTGTAATATTCAACCTTACTCAGATCACCTTACCTTACAAATATTACTGGTACTCTTACAGTTTGATGCATTAAAACAAATTTTAGCATTTCCATCATTTTCCACTACTTCTACTGCAGCACAAGGAGTCTGCAATTTAATATGTGGAAATAAAATGCCAACTAGATGCAACAGAGGTTTTTATTGCAGATCTTATTGCTTGCTCAACATGTTTCGGGCACCATTATGCCCATCATCAGGAGCTCAAGAGCATTATACAGTGGTTGCTGCCTGTGGTATTTCATACTGTGGAGCTGAGGGTTATATATCCAGTTTGCAGGATGCTGCAGCATCCTGCAAACCAGACACAAAACCCTCAGCTCCACACCAGACCAGCAACTTGAAAACCACAGCACAAAATACCACAGGCAGCAACCACTGCATAATACTCTTGAGCTCCTGATGATGGGCATAGTGGTGCCCGAAACATGTTGTTCA
>Ga0209629_10002830_pt1 | contig 12042 bp, 10 predicted proteins | sample TergutCu122P5_FD_187286 | JGI IMG/M metagenome (GOLD analysis project Ga0209629, IMG submission 187286) | Cubitermes ugandensis P5 segment gut microbial communities from Kakamega Forest, Kenya - Cu122 P5 (SPAdes) (version 2) | ecosystem: Host-associated > Arthropoda: Insects > Digestive system...
AACTAACGAACTAACTAACTAACTAACTAACTAACTAACTAATTAACTAACTAACCGACCAACCAACCGACCAACCAACCAACCAACCAACCAACCAACCAACCAACCAACCAACCAACCAACAAACAAACAAACAAACAAACAAACAAACAAACAAACCTACCAACCAACCATCTAACCAGTCAACTAACTAATTAACCACCCAATTGACTAACCAACTAACCAATCAAGTAACTAGATAACCAACCAACCAACCAACCAACCAACTAACTAAGCCCAAAACACAGGCTTTTTCTTGAAATGTTAATCACTTTGTAATTGTTAAGGCAATTCCCACACTCTTTATGGACTTCAGGGCCACTACTGTGTTCCAAGGAACCCTCCATTATACTCCAGCTTCTGATGTTTGGATTCAGTCAGCACCTTCATGTCTCACTTCTCTGAAATCAGTTTTAGTATTATCCTCCCATTTACACGCTAATCTCTGAAGCCGAATTTTTCCTTGAGGTTTTCCAAGCGAAATCTTTTTACAGATTTCTGATCACACTTATGTGAGTAGAAATAAAGAGCCAGAGAGTGTCTGAAACCCAAACCTTATAACTTAACTTAAATTTTTATGGTGGAATTTCTTTGACACCGGCTGTAGTAGTTACACTGTGATGATTGAGTTGCCTGAGTCTTGTGCATGAGAACAGGGTACAGGGTGAGACTGAAGGTGATGAGATACTAGAAAAGGCATCATCTTCTAATTACTGGTATATGTAGATCTCTGACATCACATTTCATCAGGATCTAGTTAGTAGTTCTAGAGATGAACATGCAGACATACAGGCATCACCACCCCACAGTTTGTTCAGTTGGTCTGCTTTGTGTTCAGTGTATTTACAATGTGACAGCTGTGCAAAAATTCTTAGGCATTATGAAGAGTATTTTCAAAACATTATTATTCACAAAACAGATTAATTCACTTTATAAATCTGTTGCTAGTCAAGTATTACTGTACAGTACAACAAAAATGTATAACCCATTGCAAGCACCACCAATTATTTTTTGATTTCAGATCACTGGAGCAACTGCCTGCCAAACCTGCATCTGAAAATCAAGATACACAGACAGACACAGTGGCATTTATCTGTGAGGAGCGTGGCACACAAACAGATGTGGATACAGGCTTTCCAGATGTAGATGTGAAAGTCATAACTAAGGCAGAATTTGTTCTACCAAAAAACAGTGCCATAGAAACCACAAAGAATGAAAAAGAGTGTGAAATTTTACCAAATATAACAGATAATTAAAATTGATTCTTCTATGTCAGCTATTTAGTTAACAGAGGACGTGGTTTAAATTTTGATGACATGTTCTTCTTAGCTTCACAAGATGTAGATAGATCCGGGGCAGCAAATTTCTATGTGTACTGAGAGTGAGAGTAAGTTTGAAATAGTGAATATCACCGTCTTGGTCATGTTACATGTGTTTAAGGCTTTGGAGTAAAAGTAGGTTTGTACTTGCTGTAATTATGTGTAACTCTCTTTCTAATCATTTGAATCTTATAAATGCCACTACATTCCCTAGTGAACTACAAATCAGTTTTATTTCAAACTTTGTATAGAGAGACTTATTTGTCTGTTTGTTGTAAATTCTGTTGTCTACTGGGACTGAAAGCTACTTCTCTGAAGTGTTACTAGAAACAAAATTTCAGTGTTCATTTAACAGATAGTAAATGCTAGTGGTGATATATTGATTCATATTTTTTAGTACGTTGTGATGAGTTAAAAAGATCTGCATTTCATGTTACATAATGAATTTGACTTTCAAACTGTGTTCATCATTTCTTCTTTTTTGTTTTTTTTTAAAATGATGTTTTAAAAATTATAGAATTACAACATTGTGGTCTTGTTTACATTTATTTATTTATTTTTGTTGGAACTCACTGTCATAGTAGAATATTCTATTTTACTTCCAGCATTTGTCTGACCAACACGCCATCTCTGGTACTTTCTTCATCCTGGTAATAATGATGCTTGTTTCAACTGAATTCTATAACAGTGATTTTGCCAAATTTTTGACACATTGAAATGTGTAATAACAACGATTATGACACATTGGGACAGTGCAATTTGCTTTGCTCTATAGAATAATTCAAGGGATGTTACGATAATACATTCAATTTTCATATGTTTCAGAGTTTAGACTGTGCTGCAGTAGTTGATAGAAAATTATACCATAAAGAAAATCACAATACATTTACTGCCTTGCAGAGACAAAGCTAATTGTTACTGTGTACAGTAAATACTGCTGCATGTGCAACAAATATGAGTCTTCTGTGAACTCAATAAAAACAGGCATAGAATTAACTGGAAACCAGTAATATGTTGAACAGCCATGCGCAGCACATCCAATCACTGTTGAGGGGTGCAGCTTCAAGAGAGACTTTACACAACCCAAGAAAATCTGTCAGAAGAGCATCAAGAGAGCAGATACCCCACAACACACTATGTAAGTTCCATTAAGAATAATTTCTTTGCATGCAAAAAATGTTCCAATTTTCCAGGATCTACAGTCAGCTGATCATCAGTGCAAAAATTCTGCCACAAATGTCCTGGGCTGCATGTATTGTTCTCTGTTGAAGAAACATTTCTCCTCTCTTGATATGTTAGTAATCGAACCTGTGGATTTGTGGGTCAGAGAATCCTGATTAATTTCAGAGATGTGTGAGAGACAGCCAAAACACTGAGTTTGTGGTGTGGGCTAACGCACAGGAGGACAATGGCCCATTATTTTTTGCCAAGGAGCCTTCCAGTGCCACAACATATCCAGACATACTGAAGCTCTTTATTCCTCCGCAAGTGGTGGAGCTACATCAACAATCATCTTCCAGCAGGATGATACTCTACCTAACTAGTCTCTAATTGTGAGACATTTGCTGGATGAAACATGCCATGACTATTGGATTACAAAATATGTGGCCACCATTATCTCCCTCTCTCACATGTAGACTTCTATTTTGGGGGTTCTGTCAAAGAGAAAGTTTACTCCATTTCTGTCTGTCATGCCCTCAGTCTCTGTCCAAAAACTCTGAATGCCTTGGCAGCATAACTGCAGATGAGTTCGAGTGCACACACCAGTAATTGAAGTATTTTTTTTATGTTCTCTGTTGCTGTTGGTGTAAAGTTCGGCACTAATTGCCAGCATTTCTTCAGACACTTTATGTGCTAAAAGACACATCATTATCCTATGTGTCACAGTTCAAATCTGAAGACTAATTTCTGGATGGTATATATTTTTGTGTAAAGCAAAATCCAATAAATTAAAGATTTGATGATGCCTGTCTTCTAGGATATGTTGCTGTGTTGTTGGTGAGTTGGTCCACTTAACCCTTCAGAATAAAGACATTACATTCCTTTGTGGCACTGGGCACTTGCATCCAAGGATGCAGTATCACATCCCAGATGGGAATTCTGAATTACACTGCTGTGTAAATCTTAAACCTTGGGATGTAAAGTTTTCTCATCCATATTAACCATAATTCCTTCAGTCCCTTAAATTAATTCAGAAGCATAGTATGATATAATATGGGCCATAGATCCTGCAGAACACTAAGCAGCAGAAAATATGGGACAAATCAATAGCCTGAACATTAAAAAACATATGAAGCATACTAGAAAGATAACAAAACTGGTGAAGTTCAAGACTCAGTAATGTGGACTTGAATTTCACATGCATATCTTCTGAATTACTTTTGGAATGTTGGATATGAAGATGTCAAAGAAGCAGTAAATCCTATTCCAAACCACATGAAACATATGTAAGTAAAATGGTAACCATAAGTTTCCAGGTGACAATTCTACTCCTCTGCCTTGTCTAACATCAGAGTATCCTGATTTCATGACTGGAGCAGACAAAAGTCTGATGTGTGGAATGTGATATTAAGTGAAGCACAACAGAAACTTAGTTTTTGGCATTGCCACAGTAGTTTGGATGTATAGGGGAGCTTAGGTGATTGTAGTAAACCAACAGCAGTACTGAACTGTTGTCAAGACTAGAAAAACAAGTATGTATTAACCACGTTAGTAATTTAGAAGGTTGCATTTGAATAACTTTTGTATCTCTGGGGCTTGCCTCTAAAAATCATCGGACTTCAGACGTACTGACGATGATGACAGAGATGTTCCTTGAAACATTAGTTTACTCACCATTTAACCATGTGACATGGCTGTTATCCCGATAATATTTTATTGAATTTAATCACCATGAAAGATTTTAATTGTAGATCATATGACATTACTTGTGACATATGTGCTAATGCAGACCTGTTGCCAGACCACCAATGAAATGGGTGGACATGTACATATTGCTTATTCAGGCATATAATGCTCTATTATAGATATATTGTGTGTATATATGTATTCATAAGCGTAAAAAGTGCCTTTGTTAGGACCACAAGATCAACACTTTAATTATGTAATGAGCTCTGTAACACTACACAAAATATCTTTGATATTTTACAAATTCCTAGTGGATGCATAGCACACACTTGCACCCCCTTTACATCAGACCTGTCTAAATATATTACTACCCTAGTTCCTATGAACAGTATCTCAATACCTAGATATACAAGTATTTTATTTAGCTTCTTGTCTATTCTACCTCCCTTTATAAGCAGCAGGAAGAAGTGGAATATGTTCATGCCAACAATTGCCATATGTATTTTTCATGCTGTTACAGTCTGCCAGAAGTTGCTGATATCACTATCAATTGATGCATTGTGGACCAGTGGTATGGAATCATATGTCACACGTAATTCCATGTTTGTTATTAAAGTTCTAAAATCATTAGAACTACGATGTTGATTCACGGCAGTCAGGCATCATGTTAAATCTGAACTGCTGTTATTCCAGGTACACGGTGTTCCCTTCTTCGTGTGCTTGGCAGCCCAGTTTACCAACCTGCTTTTACATAAACCGGTTGAGGTTATAAAGCAAATAAAATGAAAGAGGACAGCTAATTATTAAACAGTTTTAATGTATTTGACTTAAACCTACACATGATAAACACGACGTTCATTTCACTGCATCAAGTTTCGAGTACCAAGTTACTCACACAGTAAGTCATGAAATTCGTCGGGTGAACGGCTGGCAGGGAGAATCAGCGCTCGAGTAATATTACCAATATTTAGTTTCAGCTTATGGACAGTTTTAAACGAAACGGAGAAATCTTTGGCAAAAATTCTCTTTTTTTATGAAGAACTTCGAAACTGTGCTGCATACGGCTTTTGGTAGGCCTGTATGCGTACTGCAAACTTTTTCATACTTTGATAGTTTAATATCCTCATTAGATTGCAGTACGAGAGTACTAATATTTTCTTGTATTTCATATACTGTGATCCGTGTTCTTTGGTCTAAGTGTCACCCAGAGGGTTTCGCCATTTTGGCAAGTGGTCTTGAGTTGTGTGAGGTATTTCGAATTCTTCTACTAATCCGGTGCTCTTTATGTTCATCACTACGTTCGAATGGTAAGCCTAATTTATTTCAAACGGTCATGATTGGTACGTGTATTTCGTCTGTTTATATTGCGTCATTTGTCAGTTCTGGGCTAAAGAAATTACTCCGGCATCTAATCGCCAAGGTGGACTAAAGTTACGAGAGCGTGATGGGGTGTATTTGGCACAGTCGAATTGTCGTAGTAGGTGCACATATGATAGCTTGTATGAAAGTGTAGCAGCAATTTCAGTAATTGATTGGTTTATTTTGTCATTGTATGACAGAAATGTAACAGAGACTCTAATAATTTCGGCGTAACATCCGGAAAACTTGAATCTTCAGCAGGGCTAGTGTAAAGCCTAACATCTCACAAAATAAATACGCGGTGATGTGTAATGTGTACCATAGTGAAACCCTAACTAAAATAAAAACGGAAATAAATAAAAGTAAAACCATGATTGCTGCTACCTGTCGAAGCAAGCACGTGAAAATTTCGCTTGTCCTGCTCTAAAGGTAGCCGGATAATCGTGCTTATACAAAGTAGACTGCTGAGTTAACCCACAACAAGTATCGTTAACTAAATCTATAATATGGAATGTTTAAACCCACAGTTATATCTATGATTAAAAACTGTATCATTAACTTCTCGAGACAAACTGAACGTTCGAAATTGGTAGTACCATTTACACGGAATTTGAAGTTCTCACAGCGGTATTGCTGAGGATTCAAGCCTTCTGGCATGTGAAGCAGGGTCGATGGGTGAATGGTTCCCTACCATTCGGAGGGTGTTGCCTGTGAAACGTCGGGACCCACTGACCCAACGACACAGCGTTACGTCCCAAGAGACCTGAGTACTCTGTACAATTTATATTTACACATTTGTGTAAGTTGGTAAGTCCATCACCATATATATAAATATTCCGTAATTACATTGTTTATTTCCGGATTTACTCACTTACTACTGATACACTTCTGACACACATGCCAGACCATTCATTTAGTATATTTTAGTACATAAATTCAATTTGTTACATGTTTTATTCCACTTCATCCCGGACATTTTAGGGGTTGAAGGTGGAAATAAGACACATGACCTCCTACTCTCCTACACAGGGGCGGTGGCTGTCATGACATAATTGCAGTTGTCTTTTGAAAATATCAACTTATCTTCCGCCATCGAGTTCTCCGCACCGATTCACTGCATCACAGCTTTAGGTACGTTCGCGCGAGGGGAAGATGGCTTGTCTCGGGTCCCTTCATTCATTAGGTAAATGTAACGTTGCCCATGTCTGTGTCATGAAGGCGTATGGGGCAGTGGATGTATAGTTCCAGTCATTCTTAACCTTGACAGTAGGTGGATGTGAGTGGTCAGTTTCACACCCCGGCCGCATTAAACCTGGGAACAGCCCCTACACCCATTGAATAAGAAGACTGGTAGTCCTCAGAGCAGGTTGGAACGCTGTGGGGAAAACACTAATATCTTTAGCCAGCACATTTTTTTTACGTAATCATATACACAAATATATGAGTAGTTGCAAGTTAGGGTTACTATAAAGATTACAACACGCAGTTTGTGCAATGGTGGATATATCGGTATATGTTCACCTAGTACGAGATATGAGAACATTAACATAGGTACTAAATTTTGAACTTTGTAAAAAGTGCCATTATACAGAAACGCGTTAGTTTGGTCTAACCGGTATTTACATTAGTATAATTTCTCATTCAGTGCCAGATTAATAATTGCATATCATTTATTGCATAGCTGAACATCAGTAATTCTTGTTAACTGTACATCAGCTGTCCTTGCTATGCCCTGAAGTTAAAGACAATAGGCAGTAGTAACTGATTCGCTAACATCGCCGATCGTTTAGCTTTTGTTTGCAAAAGGAAGTGATCGTACGTTTATGGAACCAATTTTCGAGCTAAATTATTGCCTGTACACGATATTGCCATGTCCTAAGGTACTAAACTGTTTGAGAGTGCGTAAAGAGTATCAGCGGTGTAGTCTGCTACGATACGTGATGTTTACATCACGTGGAACATTTACGTGTTGGTATAGTGACAAGGCTACGGGCTGGACGGTCCGAAGTTGGAATCCCTGTATGGGCAAGAGATTTTCCTCTTTTCACAAAACGTCCAGACGGGTTTGGGGCCCACATTCACCAACTTCCTATTCCATATTTACCGAGATTCTTGTCCATAGGGCGAAACGATGGGACGTGCAGTTAATTACTCACCTCTATCCAGTGCCCAGGTTGATGCATGGAACTATGCAACTACTCCTGTATACGCCGTCATGGCGTGCAAAAGGGAAACTTTATCATTACATTTATCTTTAACATAATAATAATAATAATAATAATAATAATAATAATAATAATAATGGTGCTAGAGCCTGGTTCCAGTCTTGACCGCCCCAACGACGCTTGTGCACTGCATTCTGTTCGCTGCCTTGGTTTTCCAGGTGTTCTTGATTGTACCTAATTCGGCATTCTCCATTTACCTTGATTGGGCGATATTTACTCCTCAAACCTTTACTTTCAAATGCATTAATCTTGTTTTTATCAGTTTTACTAATTGCCCAAGTTTCTCATTCATATATCATGACATATCTTATTGATGTTTTATACAGTTTATGTTTAAAGTTGATTCTGTTGCATTTATTGGTTAATTGCAATTTATAATGAATTTCAGTACTCAAATTGTTACTGGTAATAAGAGTGCCTAGATATTTACATTCAGGTATTTTCTCATTTGTGTTATTGCCAGCTTTGATACACTTCGTATTCGTCGGATTCATGGTTACAACCATGAACTTTGTTTTGGTCTCATTTATTCGAAGGCCCAGTTTTGTGCTTCTCTATCTGTTTTGATAAATGCCTCTTTAACAGCTCTTTCGGATGTACTCGTATAAATAATATCTATATCATCTGCATATGCTAGAATGCGTGTTGACTTAGAATATATTGTGCCCCTTTTTTCTACTGCAGAATCTCTAATGACCTCTAATGCAATATTCATCAGTTGGCATGCCAGTCTATCCACCTCTGTCAGACCTCGGTAGGTGGTGAATGGTTCCGACAAATCATTGCACAATTTGACTCTACACCGTGCATTGTTAAGGTTTCTGTAGTTAAGACAGTTAATTTTTTTTAGGAATTTTAAATTGTACCGTAGCAATTAACAGCTGATCTCCGTTTATAGAGTCGTATGTCGCTTCAAAATCCACGGACAGATGTTAGGTACTAATTTTGTGTTTTCTGGCGTTTTCAAGTGTTTGTCTGAATGCATGTGTATGATCTGTTGTGGATTTCCCTTCTTTAAAACCACACTGATAATTACCAATGATTTTTTTTGCATGTGACTGCAGACTTGTTATACAGTATGTTTGAGAAGATCTCATATGCAGTATTTAGTAACGTGATGACTCTGCAATTTATACATTCTAATGGGTCGCCTTTTTGTGTACTGGACAAATTATGTCTTCTTCCCTTACTTCTGGTATTTTTTTTTTTGTTCTACATACTTTGCGTATGATCTTACGTGGTGCATTAAGGTGTATAGGTTTCCCGAATTTAATACATGCAGCCTGTATGTTGTTTGGTCCAGCCGCTCTATTATTTCTTAATTTATCAATTGCCATTTCTACTTCGTCTGTCGTGGAGCTGTTTAATCATCCCTTTCTCTCTTCTTCGTCCGATTTGTTTTTTAGGGTTACTTCTTCATTATTACAAATAATCTTTTATTTCAAACAATTCTTGAAAATGTTGGCTCCATCTTCCTACAATATCATGTTTGTTATTTGCAAATTCTCCATTCATTTTCCTACATGCGACCTTGGCTTAAATTGTCTTCTCATGTTGCTAATTAATTTGTAGCACCTTGTTTCATTCAGAGAGTTAAGTTCTCATATTTCCTTCATTATATCTTCGTGAAATAGTTTCTTTTTCATTTTATGTACCTTTTTATCCTTGTCTCCTTAATTCTTTATACTTTCCTACGGGTTTCCTAGTATAATGTTCCAAATCATTTCTTTATATGCTGCTTTCTTTCTCCGCCTTACTTATTTACATTCTTGATCGAACTAATCATTTTTCTGTCTTCCACCTTCCTCCTTAATCACCTCATCAGCTGACTTTGTTATTATATGCTTACATGATGTCCAATTTCCATTATCTGTCTCAGTTGTCTCTTCACCACATTCCACCTCTACTTTCAAGCTGCTTCTATATTTACGTACATTTTCTGGATCTTTTAGTTTATCTATGTCATACCATTTCAATTCATTTACTTTCTGGGATCTGCAATATTTATTCTGTTACGTACTCTAGCTATAGTTAGGAAATGGTCAGAGTCGTTGTTAGTTCCTCTGCGGCTCTGTACGTCTTTTACGCTACTGCTGTGTTGAGCATCTACAAGGACATGATCAATGTGGTTTGTTGTGTTTCCATCCGGTGATTTCCAAGTAAACTTACGTAGCTTTTCATGTAGAAAGTCTGTACTTCCTATTATCATAATGAGGCTGCATAATTGATCAGTCTTATTCCATTATCGTTGCTCTCTTTGTGTAAACTGAACATATCTATAGTAGGTTTTACGTTTTCTTCTCGCCCCGCCCTTTTTTAAGGATTAAAATCACCCATTACTTATTTAATGTCATGCCTAGGGCATCTATCATATTCCTTTTCCAGTAAATCATAGAAATCGTTTCCTTCTGTTGGCGCATGCGCGCTAAGTAGACTATTGTTTCAATATCTTTCTCTTCTCTGGTTCTTAAACACAATCTCATACTAATGGGCCGAAAGTTCATCACCAGATATCTCATGCTGTTATTAACTATAAATTCCATTCCAAACTGATGGTTGTTATTATGGCAGCTGTAATATACTGTACATACCTTTCTTTCGCGGTATACTTCGGCCTACCCATCGTATTTCCTGTAATGTAGCATGTCGGACTTGTATTCTTGAACAGTGTTAATCAAATTTTCAAGGCACCCGTTCTGTACAATAAAAGTGTATTCCAGGTTCCAATTCGTAGGCATTTATTCTGGCTTAGTCGTCTACTCATTCCGTCCGGCTTGCGCCTCTTGGGGTTTCTCGGCAAGAGTTGTTTTACAGGGCGAGGAAGTGAGCCTTACGCCCAAACACAGACTAGTGGACCAGGCCTTCGTGTTTTTGTCCCTCGGAGACAGGGTGGTCCAGCTATACCCCCGTACATTGGGTATCCATTTTAGACGCCTCTTACGACACGCATGGGCCACGCTGGGGCTATTCATGTACAACGCCACCACACGGGAATTACCTTTTACAGCATTTACTTATTATTTTACGGCACTTTAATATCATCCCGGGTCGGATTTAACTTTGCTGATACCACTGGACAGGATTCTGAGTCAGTTATATCTAGTTGTAGTGGACTGTCCCCAAGAAGTATCAACGCCAAAATTTTGTAAGCAGTTCTTGTTTTCATTAATGCATTTGAATGTCGGGGTTATTAAGATCTTGATTTGACTCATCCAGTGAATACTATATGAGTAGTTCAGATCAAGAGCTTCTCGATGTGTAATGCACTACGTTCCTCACTTGCAGGTGTCATTTATGCGCCTCTTGAACCAAAATTTGGGTCGCCGAATTAATCAGTATTTCGTCGCTAACAGTAGGCTAACAAGGAGGCCGATCTTCACTTGTATGATTGAACAACTTTAATTTAAACGGGTTGTGATCGGTGTCCATTTGCTGACTAGTGCATTGATGGTGATGAAATAATGCGCACGAGTTCAGGAACACATGAGTGTCGTAGCCCACCATTAATTACCAACCTTGATACTAGAATATTTCAACAGGATCTGGTTACGTCATTACTGTGATGACAGAATCGATTCTTGCTACGCGCTTTAAGAACTTCGTCGTTAGTCAGTTTCTGATAATGACGTCATCCTACCATAATATAAGGCAGCCGATGTTCTTTACGAATGCGCTGTGCGTGTACTCATTTGTTTATTGCGTATTTCCGGTGCTGCTATTTCTGTAATTCATCCCACGACTTTCTTTAGAGACAGTCGCGTAATGTGACTGTAAATACGTACATATATATAAATAAAGATTGATTTGTGGTTTAGCTGCTTTCACGTGCTTCGCTGTTCATACAATCACGTGCATATGACGGTTTGGCACCTTGCCTTTTTGGCAGTGGAAGAAGTGTATCCGCCTTCTCAAATATTTGCTTTCCTGTTTTATAATAGAAGAGATGTCAAAAATAAATACTGTTTGTGGGAGGTTCTTCGTATTATGCGCCCGTCGACCTGACGAAAATATCTGTAAATAAAGGCACATGATCAGCGAGGGAATGCTTTGTTATTAATATAGGGACTAAATGTAACAGTCTAACACAACAGTTTATTCGTATATCTACAACTATAGATACATGGGCTACATGTTTCGACTCTTATCGAGTCATCTTCAGGCCCTCAAAGACTACAGATCCAATTATTACAAGGTGGTCAAGTGCACTGTGGGATCCCCAATGCTTACACAATAGTATCGTAACAATACAAAAT
>Ga0209629_10002831_pt1 | contig 12041 bp, 4 predicted proteins | sample TergutCu122P5_FD_187286 | JGI IMG/M metagenome (GOLD analysis project Ga0209629, IMG submission 187286) | Cubitermes ugandensis P5 segment gut microbial communities from Kakamega Forest, Kenya - Cu122 P5 (SPAdes) (version 2) | ecosystem: Host-associated > Arthropoda: Insects > Digestive system >...
CCCTCTGAGTTTTGTAAGCAAATTCTCCGCCGCCGTCGTCATGATACTCCGTCCTTCCCTAAAACATCATGGTTTCCATGAAGGTGTCGTTGAAACCCGGATGCGAGCCCAGGTTGATCTCTTCCGCGCGCCGGACGAAGGACGCCGGATCCGCCGCCGCGCCCTCCCCGGCTCCGCCGCCCTCGCCGCCGTCCAGACAGGCGTCCACGCAGCCGCCGAGCGACGTATTGCCCACAAAACGGATGCGGCCGCGCAGGGATTCCGGGATCAGGCCCACTTTCATCGCGCTTTCGAGATCGATGCGCTGGCCGAAACCGCCCGCGAGATAGAAGACGTCCGGGGCGGCGCCCATCTCCTTCGTAAGGATCTCGATGCCGGCGCGGATCGCGCCCTTCGCGAGCTGAAACTCGCGGACGTCTTTTTGCGTGAACACGATATCCGGCTCGCCGGACGCGCCGGGCGAGATGCGGATGGCCTTGAGGGGCGTCAGATTGGCCGCAGACGCCTCCGTAAGCAGTTCTTCGGGGATTTCATCGGAGAACGCGCCCGTCTCCTGCACAAACCCCGCGCGCAGCAGGGACGCGACCAGGTCGATCACGCCCGACCCGCAGATGCCTGCCGCCGGGCCGCCGCCGATCGTTTTCACCGCAAAGCCTTCCGGCCCGAGCGCCGCGGCCTCGTAAATCGCGCCTTCGATGCCGCTCATGCCGCAGGTGATATTGCCGCCTTCGAGCGCGGGCCCCGCCGCCGTGCTCGTCGTCAGCAGGCGGTCTCCCCGGTTAAACGCGATCTCCCCGTTCGTCCCCAGATCGACAAGCATGAACGAAGACGCTTCATAGTGCCTTGCGATATGCGCAAGGCCCGATGTGATGTCGCCGCCGACGAAAGATGAGATATAGGGCTGGATAAACACGGGACAGGCGAGTGTCTCTGTGTGGAATATTGTTTGATAATCATAAACGGGCTCGAAAGCGAATTCCGGCTCGAACGGCGCAAGGCCGAGCGAGCGGCAGCGCAGGTTCAGCAGCAGATAGCACATCGTCGTGTTGCCCGCGATGACAAATTTCTCAACAGCGGCCGGCGGGACGCCTGCCTGCTTCAGCAAGCGCGCGACTGCCTCGTCCACCGCGCGCGTGATGACGCCGGAGAGCAGGGATGCGTCGTCCATGGAAATATTGATACGCGAGAGCACGTCCGCGCCGTAGGAGCGCTGCGGGTTGGTGAAGCCCCGGACGCCGAGCCGCCTGCCGGTCACAGGATCCAGCAGCTCCATCGCGACCGTCGTCGTACCGATATCCAGCGCAATCGCCGCGCGGCCGGATAGCGGCGCCTCTTCGTTCCCCGCGCCTGCGGCTGCGCTCGTCAGCACTTCCATTTCTTCCGCGGACGAGAGGATACGGACTTCCATACCGTCCTTCGCCGCCGTTTTGCAGGCGAGGCATTCTTCCCGCCCGTCCACAAGCACGCGGCATTTGCCGCAGGTTCCGCGGCCGTTGCAGAGCGCCTCAATCGAAAGCCCCTGCGCGCGGATCACATCGAGCAGGCGCTGGCCGTCCTCCGCTTCCGCCGTAATTTTCTCATCGGGAAAAAATATCTTCGTACTCATTGTTTGATTGTACCACACCGAAGCGATGGGTCTGTGTCAAATAATATGCATGCGGACATTGAGACGGCGGCCGTTCCGGCCGCCGTCAAGATCCATACAGTTGCCGGCTGCCGGCTACGCGCCGGCAAACCGGTTTTCGGCCCAATCCCAGGCTTTGAAGAAGGGCTTGGGCGTGTAAGTATTGGTGACCGTGATCGCCACCGTGTCGCCCGGCATGAGCGTGACCGCCCCGCCGGGAGCGGGAGCGTTCGCCGGGCCCGCGGTACCGTCGGCGTGCGTGACGTTGAACGAAACCGCGTAATTCGGGTCAAATTCCATCGGCACGGTCTCCGAAATGTTCACGACCGCGCCGGCGACGGGAATATCCACGCTCATTATTCCCGAAGTTTCGCCGTGCGAAAGCGCCGTGCTGCCGGCCATCCCGCCGGAGAGCTTGATGATGAATTGGCGCGCCGCCAGATCGGCTTGCACAGCCGGGCTCTGGCTGCTGAAATTGCCGATTTTCTTCGTTACAGTCAATTTGCAATAGCCCGCGCAGTAATGATACGTGGTATTGGTATGATCCCTGATACCGACGCCGTAAGTGATATTTGCCGTATTATCAAACTCGCCGAATTCCGATACCGTTGTTTGGAAGGTAAGTGTGATTTGCGCATCGGTATTATTCGTCACGTCCCAGGTGATGGTGCGGGTGGCGGGGTCATAGGTTCCGCCGCCGGAGATGATGTAGTTGCCCGCGCCGTCCTTGGCAAGCGTCAACCCTGCGGGGACGACGTCCGTTACCGTGCTGGGGTAATATACCGGCACGGGGACCGGTACGCTGGTGTTGAACATGCTCTTGAAATTGGCGACAAAGGTGGTGTAGGCGGTCTTGTACGGCACGGGAAGGAAGTTCCAGCCCCTGCTGGCGTAGTTCGACGGGGCCACGTAGGTTCTCATCAGATTATCATACGTGGAGCTGGCGAAATAATTTCCCGAAAGTCCGGCATTCGTCAGGCTGGACTCCAGCCGCACGGTCAGCAAAACCCCTTTCGGGAAAGTGCTGGCGAACCGGTTGGACTGCGCTCTCATGGCGTTGGACCAGTATCCCACCCCGCTGTTGTTATATTTTTTATAGGTGTTATCCACCGCTTCAGTCGCCTGAAAATCGGAGATCTGGATAATGACCGGGACGCGGCTCTGGTCGGTCCGGGGGATGAGCTGGCCGTACCCGGGTTGGTTTGATGTGCCATAAGTGGTGTTAAGCCCGGCCATCTTGTCGACAGCGAGGCGCAGGAACTGCGCGTTGTCGTCTTCACTCGGTTGGGGCAACAGGCTGAACAGCGGGTTGATCCTGCTGTTGTAGTCGGTCATATTGCTCACGAACTGCGTATCCGCTTTTTGGCTCGTGCTGCCGTTGGGCATCAAGTAGGACACAACCGTTTTGCTCACGTCATTCGTGCAGTTCTGCATAGAACTCATCCCCAGCAGCGCCACCCGGCTGCCGGGATAATTGTTCAGGACATACTGCGCCATTTCGGCGGTTATATTTTTGGCGTATTGCAGCGCGTTTATCCCGGTCGTCCCCATCATGTAGCCCTGGTTCATCGATCCCGAATAGTCCACCACGAACAACACGTCGTATTTCGGCTCCGCGTCCGATTCCGGAGGCGTCCCGGGGTTGTCAAGCGTGATCGAATATTGGATCGTATCCCCGAGTTTTACCGGCACCGGATTGGCTGGATCCCATATGCCCGGGGAGGGGCCGCCGTTGACGCTGGCGCTTTTCTGCGCGTTTAGCGCCGATGGCAATTGGTACCAGTACGTTACGGTATGCGGCCCGTCAATGGGATTCGGTGGCGTGCCGGCGTAAGGGTACCCCGTGTACAGGGTGGTATCGCTGTCAATCGTGTACCCTTTGTATATATAAATATCTGTACCAATCGTATAGGTCGCGTTCGGTGTAGGATCCGGGAAGTACGTGCCGCCGTCGTATACCTCGACCGTATTTCCGTCACGGGACGGGTCAATCACGCGGCTCGGATTGTTAAACTCTAAAAATCGCTCGGTGACAATATAGATCTTACAATAGTGTTGCGTGGTATTCGAATGATCCCGGGTGCCGTCACCATAGACGACGTCGGCGGTGTTGTCGTATTCACCGGGGTCGCTTACCGTGACCGTAAACTCGAGCATGATCGCGCCGGCGGGCTGGCCGGATAAATCCCAGGTGATCGTATGGGTACCGGAGTCATAGGTCCCGCCGTTCGATATGCTGGTTTCGTCCAGCGTCAGCCCAACCGGGATCTGATCGGTGACAACGGCGTTCCGATTGTCCACCAAGATCTGATACGTGATTTTGTCGCCTTTGTACACCTCTACCGGCTTGCCGGGCTCACCGTTATCAGCCGTATCCGAACCATTGATGTATGCGTTCTTCTGCGGCGTAGCGGGGGGAATTTCATAGAGCAGTGTGATCACGTGCGCGGCGTCTATATTCGCCAGTGTTGGCGGCGCTGTATCCGGAACCATGGCGCCGCCATCCAGCTGATACCCGATATACCGCCAGACAACGCCGTCCGCGTCTGTGATGTCCGCCTGATACGGCGGCGTGTAGTTGCTGCCTGCAGGCGCCGTCTCGATGACGTCGGGGCTCAGCTGCATATTGTTGTCCGCCCTGTGGTACTGCGTGACCACCGTATAGTCAGTGCTGGGACCCTGCGGTTGGTACCAGTAGACGATCGTCATATCGGCCCAGATCGTGAAGTCCGCGGGGACGGCGGGAGCCGGGATCAGCGTCGACCCGTCGTTATCCCACTTGTATCCCACGTAATTGTATTGCTGGCCGAGCGCGTACAGCGGATCGGGATGGCCAAGGCCGGTCGTGGTATCGCCACCGTAGAACGTCTGGACGACGTCCGGTATCAGCGGCACATAGCCTGCGGTATCGCTGTAGGGGAGGTCCTCGTGGTAGACCTGCGTGACATCATAAGTAGTGCGGAAGTACAAGGTGATTTCCGCGCCGCTCTGCGGCACGCTGCCGACAGCCGGATCGGGCGGGGCGCCCGTGTTGATGGCCGCCGAATCCGTGGTGGAATTGATCGTATAACCCACATAGGTATAAACCTTGCCGATCGCCGTGACGTCGATGTCATCCATTAGATTTTCCGGCATCGTAAAGGAAGATCCGGCGCCCGGCACAAGGAAGGTCTGGTCATCGGCCAGTATGGAGAGGGAGTGCCGGTATTCCACGAAGTGGACAATCACCGCCGGCGCGGCCTTGAAGTAGAGCTTCACGGTCTTGTCGGCCGTCAGCGCGGGATACAGCGGCGCGGGCGGCGGGCCCTGAGTGATCGTCGCGCCTCCGTCGATAGAATAACCATAATAATTATAGGTTGTGCCGCCGTTGACGATCGGGCCCCGGTACGCCGCGCTCAGCGTGTAGTCAATGCCGTAGGGGGCGGTATCGGTCACAGACGTCTTGAGCTGCGTCGCCGGATTGTCCACGTCATAGAACTGGACGGTGACCTGCGGGTTCATTACAAAGAAAAGATTGATCTCCTTTTCCGACTGGATGTCGACAAAGGTCGCCGCTGCCCCTGATCCGTCCAATGAGGGCGGCAAACCCTTGTGGAACGCGCCTTTTCCGGAAGCCGCCGGATCGTCCGCCGGATCGACGTACTGATAGCCGTAATAGGCGTACGTACGCCCTGCGGACGTGATGTCTGCGAGGGAGGAAAAGGCTACGTCGTAATTGCCGCCGTTCAAAACCGGCGTTGTCTTATCGGGCTTCAGGGAGACGCCTTGATTGTTGTAGTCCAGATAATGCTCGGTGACAGGGTAGCTGTCTGTGGCGTGCCAGGTACTGTTGGTGATAACGGTTCCATTGTTTGCCACAAGCTTTGCTTGTGCATAGTTTTCAAACACGCCCCTCTGGGTTACGGTTGCCTTGAAGCTGACGGTTGTGGTGCCGGCGGGGAGATCGGCAAGGTTCCAGGTGAGCGTCTGGCCGCTTTGTGAAAAGGTGGATGCGACGCCGGCGACGCTCTGGCTGTTCGCCACATACTGGAGGCCGGCCGGCAGCGTATCGGTGACGGTAACGGGATTCGGCGGGGGGGCGAGAGGCAGAAATTCAACCTTGAATACCCGGATCATGCTGGTATAGTGCTCTCCGGAAGCAGTCATGTCATTGCCGCTGAGCTGGCCGCCCAGGCACAAACCGACGATCGCCGCTTGCGCGTCGCTCAAAACGAGCGTACTTGAAAATGTTGTGGTTTCGCTGGGTACGGAATAAGGGTTATTCGTCGTGGCAAAGTTGGTTCCGGCGTTGGTGACATAGCCGGTATGTCCATTGCGGAACGTGACTCTGCCGGGAGCGGTAATCGTTGGATTTGCCGGAAGCGGGCTTGTAGCAGCCGGAAACAATTGATCCGAAAAGGTGCTGTAGCCGTAGGCTTTATTGTAGGTTGCCATAAAAGAGCCATTGGCTCCGCCGACGACCCCTCTCATAAACGCGGCGACGTTCGTGGTGCCGGATACCCCCGTAGTTTCGGCATCATCACCCCATGCGCGAGCATCGGCGGCAACGGTAACCGTTACCTTATAGCTGCCCGCGGGCAGTGCGTTTTTCGTTGTCAGCCAAAGGTATTGCTGATAATAATAGTTTAAAGTATAACCGGGTCCCTGCCTCATGATAGCCTGGACGCAAACCGGACTTGCGGCGGGAGCTAAATTTACTCCGTCTGGATACCCGGTAATGCTGTTGGGATAGGTAAATGCCGCAGCCCCGCCAGAACCGTTGCTGGTAGCGCTCTTATAACCGTTTTGTGACGCGGTTAGATCGGCAGGGTTGAATACGATCGGCGCGCTGGGAAGTGGGGCGAGCTGACCGGTCACTGGGATCTTGTAGTCGATGACATCCCCTACCTGCACCTGAACCGGCTTGCCTGGCGTGCCGTCGTTGGTTGTGGGCACGCCGTTCACGAGGGTGCTGGCGTGCTTCTCGGCGCTGAAAGGCATGTAGTACAGGTTGATGATATTCTTGCCCGGATCGATGTCATACGTCAGGTTGGAAAGATCCCGGTCGCTCCGGGAATAGACATAGCCGGGGATATCCGGCGGCGTGACCGTAAAGCCCTGACCGCTCCACCCGGTTTCGGTTTCAGGAGTTTGGAGGACGGTGTTGGTGCCATCTTCCAGGAAGTTGACCGTGCAGGTGGTCTGTACCGGCTTCATATCCGGCTGCACGTTGTCAAAGCGCATTACCGTCAGGATCGGGCAATTGTGCGAATAATAGGAGGTCAGAAATCCAAAGCCGTCATTCGTACTGCCGCTTAGCGGGTTGGCGACATTGATGCGCTGGGAACCGTTTACATAGATCTGAAACGCCTTGGTGACCGGATCCTCCGTCAGTTTGATTTGGATCGGGGCGCTGCTGAGGTCTGAAATGTCCGTCATAAAATTCGTGATCAGCGTCGCGCCGTTTGCGGGGGTAAAGTCGAGCTGCTGGTTCCCTGTCGGCAGCGTAACGCCGTTCAGGTAATACAGGCCCAGCGTCGCGGTCCCGGTGTTCTGCATGCCGCTCGTGTTTCCGCATACCAGCGCGATGGCGTAGCCGGTGTATTTCCCTCCGGAAATGGCGCCGTTGAACAGAAACACACTTTCGTGGAAAGAGTGAAAATGCATGTTGAGCGGCGTCAGATCGAAGGAGATTCCATAAAAATTATTGTGATACGCGGTCGTGAATATATAGTCGGTATAGGCTTGCACCCCGTAGCCGTAGAGGGATACGGTGCCGTCTTTGATCACCACATGGTTGGGCGTCGGCGCGCCGTTGTAATAGCCGGAAGTGCCGGTCGGGTATCCATAGCTCGCAATTTCCATCGGCGAATAAGGCGAAGCGGAGTTATAGGAATTGATATTTCCCGCGCTGTTTGTGTACGCGATGTCATAGCCCGGATGGTCCTGCACCGCGGTCCAGGTCATCGTGCCCGGCGTCGCCGCGGGGACGTTGGGGTCAAACGCGGGGTCGTTTGTAATAACGGTCCCGAGGGGCCCTCCCAGGGGCATGATGCCGGCGAAAGCAGGCGCCACAGGGAGCGCGAGCGGCGCCACAGGCAGCGGGTCGGTTGCGTCGGCCGCCGGGACTTCATCCTGTGCCGCGGGCTGCGGGTCGGACGTATCAGCCGCCGGAGTTTCGTCCGGCGCCGCGGGTTGCGGGTCGGGCGTATCGGCTGCCGGAACCTCATCCGGCGCCGCGGGCTGCGGGTCAGGCGTATCAGCCGCCGGAGTCTCATCCGGCGCCGCGGGCTGCGCATCGGGCGTGTCGGCTGCGGGGACTACATCCGCCGCCGCGGGCTGCGTGTCGGGCGCATCAACCGCCAGGGCCGCATTTCCCCCCGGCGTAGCCGCAAGCAAACCCGCCAGCAGGATCACGGCGAGGAGTGACATAAATACTCTGTCTTTACGTGAGGATACCGTTTTACCTTTTTTCATAGAATTTCCCCTCTTCCATGTCTTCCCTGCCTTCCTGATCATGCTCATGCCCAACCCCAGGTTGAGACCTACAGCATATCCCTCAACTCGACTTTAACATATGAATTCAAGATACTCTATCCGAAATTCACGTACAACACTGTGAAATAAAGAACTTCATTTCACATTTATATCAATATTAATAATCGACACTTATAACTTCTTTCAAGGATAACATACGTCAAATATAACGTACGTCAAACTTGACGTACGTCAAAAAAAGTGTATAATTGTTATATGCAGTATGACAAGAAAGGAAAATTATATGAAAATTCCTAAGATACCCAGTGGGCTAGAGCCGCTTGCGCCTAATGCTGGTGGCATTGGCGACCCAAATTCACTCGTGGGCAGAAAGCAAGAACTTGATAGGCTGAAAGAGGCGATTGGTGCTGGTGGAGCCCATGTAATTGGCGAACGGCGGATGGGGAAAACTTGGCTGGTTAAAAAACTCCAGAGCGATCTGGAGAATACTGTCACAGCTATTTACATCAGTGCCGAGACCAGTAGTCTAGATCTCTTCGCCGAGCGGCTGCTCATTGAGTTGCGCGCAAACCGGCTTATCGGAAATAAGATCAAAGATTGGGAGATGCAGTTCGGTGGAGAAGTCAAACTAAACTTTGGAGTGTTTGGCATCACTTTGACAGGAAAAATAAGCAAGGCGGCAGCCACGACAAAAGCAAGTCTGGACGTGTTCGAACTGCTGGGACAGAATCATGTGGTACTGATTATCGACGAAGTCACACATTTATGCCAAAAATTAGGGTCAGAGCTTGCCGGGGATTTTCTAAGCTCGTTACGTTCTGCGCGCCAGTCGGGCGGACCGCCGCTTGTGATCTCTGGTTCAATCGGACTCCATCACGCACTCACGGATATGAGCCCAATCAATGATTTATGGGATGTCTCTGTTGGGCCCATGACTTCGGAAGATGCGGTAGAGTTAGCCGCACGGCTGCTTTTGGGTATAGGGGTCAAGCCGACCTCGGAGATTGTCGCCAATATTATTGAGCAAACCAGTAGCATTCCGTTCTATATACAGGGTGTGGTGGATCAACTGCGCTACCGTAATGATCTGGACGTGGCAAGCGTCGTTGATGATTGCATCACAAAGAATACATGGCAGACTGACCACTACAATACTAGGCTCGATGAATATTATGGCTCCATAGGAGCGAAACAAGCACGCGCTATACTTGATTTCATTGCCGCATCAGACGTGGCGGTTGATGTTGAGACAATAAAAGCTCGTCTGGATATCGATAACAAGGATTTGAAGTTGACGCGAGATGACCTGCTTAGCTTGCTTGATAAGCTGGAAAAGGACTACTATCTGGTTCGTGAAGGAAATGCGGATCGGATGTCGTCGCCGCTTCTATCGCGTATATGGCGTCATGAACGGAGGCTTCCATGAGTACGCGTCCTTTTACACCAACTCAGGAACAAGCCGAGGATCTGGATCGCCGTACGGTCGGCAGGGATCAGCAGCTTGCTATCCTCCATGAGCGATTGACGCTTGCCGCAACGACTAAAAGCAGACCGCATACATTGCTTGTAGGAACACGAGGTTCCGGCAAATCGCATCTCCTTCAGGTTGCCCTCAATCGTGTCGAGTCCGACCCAAAGATTGCTACGAAATTGGCAATCGTACGTGTACCCGAAGATGCCATCGGTCTGACCAACTATGTTGATCTGCTGCGTGAGTTGGCAACTGATCTAGGTGTCGGTATCGGACGCGAGCGCAACCCGAGTGTTCTAGAAGAACACCTACTTGTTGCCGCGAATAAACGCACAATCGTTATGGTTATTGAAAATCTCGACAAGGTATTTCGCGCTCTAGGCGTGGACGGGCAGCGTGACCTGCGTTCATGGGTTGAAACCTCCGGGCAGGTTTTGCTTCTTGCAACAACCCCGGCTCTTTTTGAGGCAGTCCGCGATCGCAAAAAGCCGTGGTTTGGGGGCTTGATTGAAATGCCTGTTGAGGGGCTGACAGCAAAGGAAGGCCTGGAATTATTATTAAAACTTGCTACAGATAAGGGGGATAAGAGACTGGTTGAAGCCCTGCGCTCCGACTGGGGAGAAGCGCGTGTAAAAGCAGTCAGCCAACTCACTGCGGGATCCCCCCGAATCTGGATGATCTTCTCAGATTGTTTGAGCGTCGAAGCTCTCGATGAGTTGATCCCCGCGGTCGAAGGCCTCGTCGAAGGGCTTGTTCCCTATTACCAGTCGTTGCTATGGGATCTCTCCCAAAGCCAACAGGCGATCGTACGTCAGCTTGCAGAAGGCACATCAGGCGCTTTAACTGCCACGGAGATTGCGTCAGAAACAGGCTTGTCTCAGCAAACCGTGAGCAAACAACTCGGTCTGCTGAAGGAGAGCCGATGGGTTCGTGATCTGAAGCAGCCTGGCGGCGACCAACGTCTCACGTGGTATGAATTATGTGAGCCTATGTTGCGTCATCATTTCCAGTGGAGGGCTACTGGAGGTGAGCCGCTGCGGCTTATTATAGATTTTTTAATGACCTGGTACGACCCATTTTGCCGGGAACTGCTGGTTGATCATGAGCGGGTGCTTGGCCCTGATGACCGTGACACGATGTATTCCCGCAATCAGATTGCGTACTACACCGGGAAACTCGGTGACGCTGCCGAGGCGCTGCGGCTTTACCGGGAGCTACTGACAGATCAGGAACGGGCATTAGGGCCCGAGGATAAAGACACAGCAGTTATTCGGAGACAATTCGATCGCTTGTCTCGAATTGTTGAAGATCAAAGCGGAATCGTGCAATTACTTGATCGTGCGCAGGCAGGTGATCAGGAAGCTCTGATGCGATTGCCATCCGAATTGCGTCCTCAAGTTGAACTTCTTTCAACCCAAAATATTGCAGAGTAAACTTGCATTATTACACCAAATTTTTGTATATATAGATTGGATTTAAGGAAGGATGTGGGATGGTTTTCTTTGACATTACTGCTATCAAAAGGTACACCTTTTGATATTCATCAGAGAAATACTTTTTTCTCATCATTTTTTGAGAGGAGAATCGTTATGGCAAAAAAACACGTTGAAGCTTCTGTGGTCTTCTTGACTGCATTTGTTATTTTCTTAATGGTGATTATGACGGCGGCGATGCCAATGGCGGGATTCGCGGGGGAAAGTGACCCCATCTCGCAAAGTGGCGACGCAACCGCAACGGTAAATCAAGTCGATGACACAGCAGCTGAGCCAGCAATGGCCACAAACGCAACAGACGCTACCACTAAGTTGGCGTCAGCGCCCATCATGCCTATGGGTTCGATTGTTCCATTCACTGACACTTGGACAGATATGGGTGGCGGCACGTGGATTGGTACGGTGACGGTGAACTCTAACAATGTTAGTGTCAATTTCACCGCCAATGCCGGAGCTACAGCGACAGTAACATCCGCCTTTGGGGTTGATGGCATAAACGGAATCGGCAATAATACCGGAGACTTAAACTTCGGTGGTGGCTACGTTTCCGCACCTGGTGATGGCATTACGCTGTCATTTGTTGTGCAGATAACTGTCACCAACGTGACAAATGTCACGACCGTAACCGCAACACCTGACCCCAGCAACTCTCCGTCGCCGGGCGGGCCATGGACCTTCGGGTCCGCGCCGCCGCCCACCTATGCCCTGACGGTTGTTGGTGGCACGGACACGACAGCGGCTGGACCGTACCAGGCCGGAACTGTAATCAGCATATCGGCAACGGCGCCGAGTGGGCAGAAGTTCGTCAACTGGACGTCAAGCGCCGGCGGAACGTTTGGCGATGCCGCCATGGCAAATACCACATTCACCATGCCGGCTAATGCCGTGACAGTAACGGCATTATTCGCAGATAATCCGGTGTCGGAGAATAGTTCCGGGACAAATTCGAACGGATCCGGATCGGATACAAATAATT
>Ga0209629_10002832_pt1 | contig 12040 bp, 7 predicted proteins | sample TergutCu122P5_FD_187286 | JGI IMG/M metagenome (GOLD analysis project Ga0209629, IMG submission 187286) | Cubitermes ugandensis P5 segment gut microbial communities from Kakamega Forest, Kenya - Cu122 P5 (SPAdes) (version 2) | ecosystem: Host-associated > Arthropoda: Insects > Digestive system >...
ACACCATCGACAATCACAACCGGAGTTACCGCACGGGCGCTGATAGAAAATTCCGAATTATCGCCATATACGCTTCTGCCGAAAACAGGAATCAATCCTGCCAAATCAACGGTGTAATTGGCGCTGGTATAATGGGTAGCGGCTCCTCTGGTCTGGTTAATATACAAACCTGTCAACCGTCCGGTTAGCGCCGGAATAATGGTACTCCCCATCGTAGTGGACATCTGATCGGAATAGATGGTAGAGGCGGCGCCCAAGAAACTCGCTTCATCGATTTTTTCACGATAAGGACCCGGTAAAGTCGATGGATTTTTAATTTTGTTTTCCCACAAATGAACCAATACTCCCCGCTGAATGTCTCTGTCCGTGACTTTTGATTCATAATACAAGAAACCCTCATGAGAAAAAGTTAATACATCGCCAACAGCAAGATTCAGAACAAATGTCCCGTCTTCTGCGGTAGTCGTGCTTTTGTCCGTACCTTTTACAGCCACAGTAACATCCGCAACAGGACTGTTGGTCTGACTCAAGACCACATTTGTAAAGGAGGAATTGGTTGGCGCCTCTTGCGCTTTCACATCCGCCCATCGCGTTCCAGATAAAATCCCGATAATCGTAAATAATATAAGACGCCGGTAATTCTTTTTATATAGATTTTTATACATACAAATTATTTTAATATTAAAAAATCGATTTATTGTCAATCACATACATAATAGTTGAAATTGAAAAGGTTTCTTTTCGCCTGTTATTCCGGTTCCGTTCACAGCTTTATCATCATCCGATTGGGTAATCGTAACGGTACCGCTTTTATCCGTAAAAACATATTCAATGTGATCAATCACCGTTCCCTCCGGAACATGAAAGAAATCGGCGGGCCAGATTGTCAAATTATAAGTTTGACTGTAGGGGGATTCTTTAGTTAATAAAGTCTTGTCGCTTTTCTCATTAATTTGACTGATAATCGCGCCTTTAGAGTCATAAGCTATTGCTTGAAGATAGATATCGCCCAAACCAACCAGGGTATTCGGATAAACGCCTCCATTGAAACTAAAGGTTACATAATCATCTTGTAATACATAAAGCGGTTGAACTTTGTTGAAGTGTTCGGTGCTATAGTCAATAGTCAGTCCTATCCCGTCAATCACTTCAAAAGGAGTTTTACTGAACTGAACGACTTTATCGTCTTCACTGTTACTGATACCGTCATTTGTGTGGTTAACAAAAAAGCCCAAATATGCTTTAAGATTCTGTTGCCCCACATTTGTCCGGATGTAAACGGTATAATCCGGTTTATCTCCATCATAAACCGACCAGATTTTATCCGTAACAAAACTAACCCATTCCATATCCTCCAAAACATTAGGTCCCACGCCATAGTTCATCATGAGTTTTTGACTCCAGGTAAGTCCGTTCCCATTTTTAGGCAATGATAATTCAGGGATTACCGACATAGGTAATTCTTCTTTCGGATTTGAATAAAAAGAAGTTGTATAGGTAACTTTGGTATTCTCTCTTACCTTCCATGATTTGGGAGCCAAAAAGGACACGACAAGTTGATCATTTTCTGAAGAAGTCCCATTGCCCCAAACATATCCATTAATTATAAAAGTGGCAACAGAACCGGCTTTGGCAACCGGAGCTGTTGTTCCATCCTCCTGAACTTGCAATATTGAAATATCTTGAGTAACATAAATACATCTTCCTGCCATTAAAGCGAGCGCTAATAGCAGAAAAATAACTTTAGCATAGAAACTCTTCCTTTTAATATATATATTTTTCATGCGATTCTTTATTTATTATTATCAATCTTCTCAAACACATACGTATATAAATTTCCGGAACATCCCGGACTTACAGTGACAGAGATAAAGCGCTTTCCCTGCGAAATCGGATACAATAAATTTATGCTTACATCTTTGCTGGAACCATCTTCATGAAATATTAAATGGAAGGGATATTGGGGATCATCCACTCGCCATTGCCCATTCTTTTTAACTGCAAAAGGCAGGTAATTATCTATTGTATAACTTCCATCTTCATTCAGATTCAACCGGAACCGGCTGAAATCCATTGTATGGGTTATATCTGTTAAATTACGGGAAACTGTTTTTAACTGCCATACGCCGTTAATATCCTTAGTGGCTTCTTGATAAACTTCCGATTCCGCATCCCGAAAAGAATCACATGAGCTAAAGATTGTAAAAAAAATCATAAGGATATAAGCTGCTGCTTGTAATTTAGACTTCATATTTTATTTTTTTATATTTATGATTAATTATTGAACATCGGCTTAGTAAGAAGGATTCTGTAAAAGATCCGGAGATTTGGTAATTTCATCATACGGAATAGGCCAGAAGTACATAGCAGGGCGAAAAGTATGTTTATTTACCACAAATGTACTGTCGGATTTAGTTCCGTCGCTGTTAAGCGTTATCTGAAGCCCGTGCAATTCCTTATTGTCTGTTTCTTCCGCTATTTTCCAACGCCGTACATCAAAGAAGCGAAAGCCTTCGAAAGCCAATTCGAGCCGGCGCTCCAAGCGTATGGCTTCTCTCATTTCATCTTGCGACATACCGGGTTTTAATCCGTACAAACCGTCTGTGCCCGCTTGAATGCCGGTTCTGCTGCGAATAGCTTCCAGCGCTCCATAAACGCTGGTATATTCATCGGAATAATTCGGTCCATAATATTCATTGGCTGCTTCCGCATAGTTCAATAATATTTCGGCATAACGAATCAGAGGACGTTCTTGCGGCGATCCAATAAACGAGCTACCACAAGTAGTGCGACAGGTTGTCTTTTTGTTGTATAATCCAGTGGGAGTTCCCTGATAAACGGCATCCTTTGTAGCATTAGCGCCCAGAGAAATACGGATTGGAGTTAACGAACCGGGGCTGCCTACACAGAATAAGCCGCCGTCAAAAAGGACGGAATTATTAAAACGAGGATCCCGATTTAAACTCGGAGTAAAAACATTATATGTATAAGCGCTTTGTCCGATGGGCTTACCATCTATCATAGGATAAAGATCCGCCAAATCTTTATAAACATAACCGGCTGCGCTGTTGCCACCGCTGGAGGGAGGGCCGTATATTCTTTCACGATTGTTTCCCTTGTCAGCCGTTTTATCTAAAATAACCTCGCAGTAGGCGCCTTGTTTATATATCTGCCCGGGTTGGTTATTGGGGTCTTCTACAAAATTTGCATTTGAAAAATCCGAAGGCATGGTGGTGACGGCATAGAAACCCCATCCGGTTTCAGGGCTGGAACTATTGTCATTGGCGCTTCCGGTCTTATTCCATACAAATAAACGGTATTCCTGTAGGGCAATCACGGCAAGAGTTGCATCATAAGCCGCTTTCCAACGCTCTTTATTATATACCGGATAGCCCAACAACTTTTTATATTCTTCCGTTGGAGCATATTGAGCGTCGATTCCGTTGTAGAGCTGACTGGCGGCATATAAAAGAACCCGGGATTTTAACGCTAAACAGGCAGCTTCACTGATACGACCGAAATCCTGGCCTGTCCTTCGCTTAGGAAGCACGTTCTGACTTACAATTGCGTCACATTCGCCTACAATATAATTGACGCAATCTTCATACGTATCACGGCTGGTTTTCATTTTATCGCCTATAGCATACACGGCATCTCCTATCAAAGGAATACCGCCATAGTGCCTCAACAAAACAGCGTAATACCAGGCGCGCAAGAAACGAGCTTCCGCTATGTATTGTTGTTTTCGTCCTTCCTGTATCGGAGAGCTGCCTACATTTTTAAGGAATACGTTTACTTTCCGGATGTATGTATAACATTTTTGCCAGGCATCATTGGATACCAATTGCGAATTGATAGTACCCGTCGCAAACATAACATCGGTTGTGATAGTCGAAGAACGTTTATACATGGCTTCATCACAAGCAGTCTGCAGGCCTCCATAATCGGTAGTTATACCGTATGCGCTTATGGCAAACCGGTTAGGATCCGTATCAAAACCTAAACCGGTATAAATATCGTTTAAGAAGCCCGTAGTATAAGTACTGTCGGAGAAAACGACTTCCTGACTTAAATTCGTTGTTGACGTTTCATCCAAGAAACCGCTATTGGAACATGATACTACCCCCATTACCAAAATACAGGAGAATAGAATGATTAGCGTTTTATTTCTCATATTATTAAAATTATAAAATATTTTTTCCATTTAAACCTATTTATTAGACGATTGAAAATTTATTTACCATTAAGTTTTTTTTATTTTTTTAAGGGATCATATACGGTTACCGCTACACGAGAATCGGCGCAGCCATAATAAAGAAACCATTTGTTTTGATAATAGACAAGTCCTTCTACAAATACCGTTCCGGCAGGGTATTGTCCGCTCTTCTCAAAACTCTCCTGAGGTATCAGGAATGGTTTATCCAATCGCTTTATCAATCGAGTCGGATCTTTGGCGTCAAATAGCGCCTGTCCGGCACAATAAGCATTTGTTACGTAATTGGAATCTCCTTCTCCGGCTTTATTTTTACCATTATATAAGAGAATGATTCCTTCTTTCGTCCAAATCGCAGGAGGACCGCACTCGGTCAGGTCGCTATCGAAATAACCTTTGCGGGGAGCCATCAAGACTTTAAATTCTCCTTTCTCATCCAAAACAGGGGTCCATGATTTCAAGTCGTCGGAAGTTGCACCATAGATAAAATATTCACCCCAATACATAAAATATTTTCCATTGATTTTCGTAATTACAAGTTTACCATCTTTAAGGGTAGTCAAGATACTTGCTGACTTCGACCATTTATCAAGAAACCGTCCGCCGTAGGCATTTTTAAAAACCGGTCCGTGTTTTTCCCAATTTACTAAATCTTTGGAAGTGGCTACGCATAAACGGGCAACTTTTCGATCCCATGAGGTGTAGAAAATCACGAAAGTTCCATCTTCTGTTACAGCTACCCTTGGGTCTTCGCATCCTCCGGGCCATTCATACAGTTTATTGTTGTCGTTGGCGGGAAAAATAACTGGCGCAGGATGTTTTTTCATTGTAAATCCATCGGTTGTTTCTGCCAATGCGACGCGGGAAACCCGTGTTCCTATACCGGTAGCAGAATTGTCTTCCGCACGGTAAAGCACGCATATCTTTCCATCTTTAACCACCGCTCCTGGATTAAACGCATCGCTTTCTTCCCAGCGAACTTTGGTCTGATTCATCGGACAAGAAAATACAGAGGAAGTATCAGGAGATAAAACAGGATTGACTCCAGCCGGACGGATAAACTCGCCTAACGGGAAAGTCGGTTTATATTGAGTCGTTGTTTCAATTCCTTTGCATGATATTCTTTTAAATTTACTGTTGATTTTCTGATAACACATATTTCGCGGAGTGGTCTCAAATTTTTCAGTTGATTTCAATCGAGTAATACCTCCCACTCCATAAGCTGCCTGATCAACATTATCTATGGCTCCTGTGCCGGATAGGGTTCCATAGCCGGCTTCTTTCCCTCGGGAAACTACATTTGATTTCCATCGCACATACGTGTAGTCGCCGCCGGTCTTTATTCTTTCATAAAAAACTCCTTTGCTGACATGTTCAAAAACACGATTGCCGATAGTTACCAGCGTTATGTCTTTAGGTTGCGCTAATTCCCAAATGGTCGAATCCGGCAGCATGAAGAGCATATTCTCGCTTATAGTTTCATAATTTAACAGGGCATCCTTACTCCCGCCATTTGTATATACTATTTTTCCTTTTTCAAAATTATCCAACAGAAATTTGTAATATTCTTGCGCCCAAAGGCCCCCCAGAGGAAATGCGCTTAACAACAAAATTGATAATAACTTTTTCATATAATAATTTTTATAAAAATTCAAAATAATATATAACAGGTTTATTGCTTAATCATCTTCAACGTTTGCCCCCTTGCATTTACGAAATAAATTCCTTTTCTCAAATTACTTGCCAAAACTGTTTCACAGGGATTAACCGTTTGTTGTAGGACAATTTTTCCGGTCATATCTATTATCGTTATCGGAGTGTTTTCGCTAATGCCACTAATGCGGAAACTTTCCGATACCGGATTGGGGTAAATACAGATAACATTTGGTGTCTCATTCATTATTGGAATAGCAGTAGACCCGTCTTCAACGATATTAAAATCTTGCCAAACTGCGGCAGCACGATAGGCTTCGCTTGTTCCTTGAGGGACAAGCAGAGTAATATCAGAGGTTGCTAAAAGATAAAATACGGATGCTGATATATTTATCGGATTTTCCCAATCTACTTTGACAGAAGAAAGAGTGTAACAACCTCCAAAAACTCTATCTCCAATATTTGCTACGCTGTTGGGAATAGCAATAGAAGTAAGATATATACAACCTCCAAAAGCTCCATCTCCAATATTTGCTACACTGTTGGGAATAGCAATAGAAGTAAGATATATACAACCTCTAAAAGCTCCATCTCCAATGCTTGTCACGCTTTCCGGTATGATATACTGTCCGGATTTTCCTTCCGGACAGTAAGTCAACGTTGTTTTTTCCTTGTTAAATAAAATGCCATTCTCCGATGCATACAACGGATTGTTGCTGTCAACTTCAATAGATGATAGATTAAAGCAATTATTAAAAACCCAATCTCCGATACTTGTCACATTATTTGGAATAGTAACGGAAGTAAGTCCATAACAATCTGAAAAAGCATAATCTCCAATACTTGTCACGCTTTCAGGAATGTTAATAGAAACAAGACCAAAACAAGTGAAAAAAGCATGATCTCCAATACTTGTCACACTATTGCCAATGGTAACAGACGTAAGACCCAAGCACTGGTAAAAAGCACGCTTTCCAATATTTGTCACACTATTGCCAATAGTAACGGACTTAATACTGAAATTACCGTTTTGAAAATTGGAAAAAGCATTATCTGCAATACTTGTAACGCTATCTTCTATCATTATTACCGAAATAGAGTCATGATAATTATACCAAGGAGGATAAAAGACAAAACCCGTCATTGCCCCCGTCCCGCTAATAGTCAATGTACCTGTCTCACTATCAAAACTCCAAGTAAGGTTTTCTCCGCACTTTCCACCTGTTATTTGGGCAAAGCCACCTATTGCCATCAAACTACAGATAATCAGTAAAAATAACTTTTTCATGTTTCAAAACTTTTCTTTACGGAAATGAAGGCGGCAACACCTTAGTTCCCCATTTCAGATTGGGTTTGGAAGAAGTACTAAATACCAATGTGCCTCCATTCGACAAATCATCCCAATCAACCCAGGTACTGTCGTGATCCATACCGTTAAGTTTTAACGAATTGATATAAATATTTTTTTCAGAACCTCCTTTTATGACAAGGTCCCCATTTTTCAAATGTACTTTTAACGATTCAAAAATCGGCGTATTCACGGCAAAGCCTCCTATTCCGGGAATTTCGGGATATAACCCCAAGCAGGCAAATACGTACCAGGCGCCCATGGCGCCTAAATCGTCATTACCGGGAAGTCCGTCGATTCGGTTTGAATACTGTTCGTTCAATATCCTGTTAACAACCGCTTGCGTCTTATGCGGACTTCCTGTCCAATTATAAATCCATGGAATTGCAAAACTGGGTTCGTTTCCTGAAGCAAACCACGGATCGTTATAACCTGCATCCAAACGGACAAAAAACTCATCTAAACGTTTTTCGGCTTCTGCTTTTCCTCCGATAATTTCTATCAATCCGTTGAGATTATACGGAACCATCCAGAAATAATTTTTATAGGTCGATTCGCGGAAATCTTCACTCAAAGGTTTCCATGAACCATCTGCATTGCGGGATTGCAACCAGCCTGTTTCGGGATTAAAGAGGTTTTTCCATGAACGGGCTAAACGAAAATAGTGCCAGCTTGCAAATTCATCTCCGACTGCGCGTAAGGCAAATTGTCCAATGGCGAAATCAGCCGAAGTGTATTCCAATTGGATGGAAGCATCATAATATCCTTTCTCTAAATATTGTTTCAGTCCCGGACGCGCTTCTTTATTTTGCGACTTTGCTCCGGGAACTCCCGAGTTTATTTTCATAATTTTAAAAACCGGCTTGGGATCGTAATTCCTGGCTCCGAAAGCATAAGCGTTGGATATAAGAATAGGAGTCGGATCACCCTGCATGATTCCTGTTTCGATATTTGCCATTACCCAGCGGGGATACGCGCCTCCCGCCTGTTCGGCAAATAGTTGGTGAGAGATTACAACATCCGAAGCTATTTCGGGATTCAACATCGACAACAATTGAATTTGTGTCCGGTAAGTATCCCAATTGCTGAAAGAAGTATAGTGCTTCGAGCGGGTTTGATGAACTTTGAAATCGGCGCCCATATATTCGCCATTCACATCGCTGCACACATTGGGGTGAATAAACACATGATACAAATGGGTGTAAAACTGGGTGATACGATCGGGATTCGTTCCTTCCACCTCTATTTTACTTAAATAACGATTCCATTGCGCTTCTGCCTGCGATTGAATCCGGTCGAAATCCCACGAAGAATTTTCAGCTTTCAAATTCTGTTTGGCGTTTTCAACCGAAACATAAGATACGCCGATTTTGTATTGAATTTTATTTTTACCGTTTTTCAGGTTGAATGTAAAATAAACGCCGGAGTTTTTCCCTTCGGCAAAAGTGGCGTCAGGAGAAAGTTTATCCTGCTTCCAAATTCCGGTTTCAATCGCATCCGCATCAAACTCGGCAGCGAAATATACTTTGTAAGGAGTCGGCTCTCCGCAGAATTGTCCTCCTTCGGCATATCCTTCGCATTTGTTCGGCGCTGTAATGACGACAGCCGCCTGCTCGATAGGCGTTGCAGCCACTCCGCTTCCGATAATAATGGTTCCGAATGTTTCGCTATCCGGATAGGTATAACAAGCCATGCCCGTCCTTTCTGTAACGGTGAGTTTAGCTAAAATGTCATCCTGAACTTTGGCTTCATACAAGCCTGCATGTCCTTTTTCCTGAGTAACATTTATTCTGTAATTCAATATATTATCGGGAGATATTTCTAATTTCCCTTTGACCGGAAAAGTAGGAAAATTTCCCATGTGCTCACATCCCGCGCCGCTCAATTGATTAATAACAAAACCGGAACTTTTTGAAAAATACGATGGCGTAAACTGTACCATTCCGAAAGGATAAGTTGCTCCCGGATAAGTATATCCCGAAGTAAGACCCAATCCTTTAGTTCCGATCAAAGTATTCACCATGTTGGCATAATCCTTTCTATTTTGGCTACTAAGATTTGAAATAAAAGGATTTGAAATCAATAAACAGTATAATAAAACTTTTAATTTCATTTTTTTATTTTTTTGATAATGAATACGGCGCTGCATCTTTCGTTATCCCCCTTGTTTTGTTCGGCCGGCTGCCCATTTCAAAATGAAGAATTCCTCCGTTTACGATGTCGCTGTATGTGATGTAATTTTTGTTTAAAGGCTTGCCGTTGAGAGTAGCTGACTGTATATATACATTTTCTTTCGTATTATTATTGGCTTCAATAACGAATTTCTTTCCATCTTCCATAGTGATGGTTGCTTTAGGAAACAAGGGATTGCCGATAACATATTCGTCCGTACCGGGGGTAACGCTATAAATTCCCAAAGCGCTCAGCACATACCACGACGACATTCCGCCCTGGTCTTCGTCGCCGGGGTATCCCCTTTCCGACGAATTATACAGCCTGTCCACGACTTGTCGTATCCAATACTGTGTTTTCCAAGGCTGTCCTGCATAGCTGTATAAATAGATCAAATGTTGTATCGGTTGATTACCGTGCGCATATTGCCCCATATTCGCCAGTTCCATTTCTTTCATTTCATGGATGACGTTTCCGTAAGTTCCCGGAACTATTTTATTTGAAATAATGAATACGGAATCTATTTTATCGGTAAATCGCTCATCGCTGCCATATAAATTTATCAATCCCTGTACATCATGAAAAACCGACCATGTATAATGCCAGGCATTCCCTTCGCAATAAGGACCTCCCCATTCGTAAGGATCGAACGGCTCCAGCCATTTGCCGTCTATTCCCCTGCCTCTCATAAAACCTGTAACAGAATCAAATACATTTCTATAGTTATACATCGGACGTGAAAAAATATCCTGATAAAACCGATTACCGCTCAAACGCGCCAATTCGTAACCGCACCAATCATCGTAAGCAGACTCCAATGTCTGAGCCGTCGATCCACTTGATTCGGGATAAGGAATAAAACCCAATTGCCAATACTCTTTCCAGCGAGGACGCCCGTTAGCGCCTCCCCACGGCCCTTTATTCATCGCTTCATGTGCGTATGCTTTTAGCGCTCTTTCCGGATCGAAGGTGCGAATACCTTTTGCCCAAGCATCCGTTAAAAGTGAAATGGCATGATTGCCAATCATTCCGCCTGTTTCACCCGGAGCAGACCAGGCAGGCAACCAGCCGCATTGTTCCTGAGCATCAAGCAGCGCATTCATATACCTGCCCTGCATGGTCGGATGCAAAATATTTGTAAGCGGAAATTGCGAACGGAAAGTATCCCAGAAACCATTGTCGGTGTACATATATCCGGCATGGACTTGTCCGTCATAAGGGCTGTAATAATGCGGTTGGTTATTTACATCCTCTTCGTAAAATTTACGGGAAAAAAGATTGGCACGAAACAAACAGGAATAGAATGTCTTCATTTGCTCTTCCGTTCCGCCTTCCACGAGGACTCTGTTGAGCAATTCATTCCAAGTTTTTGCTCCACGATCTTTCGTTACTTCCAAATTCTTATCTTTGCCCAATTCCCTGTTCCATGTTGTCCAAGCCTGGTCATAGCTGATATAAGAAGAAGCCGCTTTTGCCTGCACTCTGCTTCCGCTTTTGAATTTTATATAGGCGCCATAACCTTTTCCACTGCCTTTCAGTTGATTTTGAAATATTTCATTTTTTTGGTTTTCCCAGACTCCATAAGCCTCAAACGGTTGGTCAAACTGAATAACGAAATAGTTACGGAAAGTTTCGGGTTTGTTTACAAACCGCTGATTATTTACCCAGCCGGTTATTTGTCTTTTTTTCGGGTCTATATTTATCTCGCTCATAGCGGTATAACCATCCAATACCAAATAGGCATCTTCGCCTTTTGGGTACGAAAAACGCAGATGCACGCCGCGTGTAGTAGGAGCTATTTCGGTAGTGATACCATTGTCAAACGTTACTTTGTAATAATTAGGTTTGGCGATTTCGTTGGCGTGATTGAATTTAGTCGCCCGTTCATCCTGATCGACAACTAATTTCCCGATAACAGGCATAAACGAATAAACTGCATAATCGCTCATCCAGGGACTGCATTGATGCACTTGTTGAAATCCCCGTATGTTATCAATGAAATATTGATATTTCCAACCTTCTCCATTTTTTCCGGTTTGAGGCGACCAGTTATGCATGCCATAAGGCATACCTGTGGTAGGATAAGTATTTCCATAACTCAATTCATAACGGGAATCCGTCCCTTGTAATGTATTTACATACTGCACCAAATCCTTTTGTGTTTGAGAAAAACAAACCTGCGTAAACAACGGCAGCAAGCTAAAAAGCAAAATTGATTTCTTCATTACTTTTATATTATCTTAAAATATGACGGATTTCTTTTGATTTTCCGCCAATCCTGTAAGACACTTTTTCTTGTTTCGTGGTTTAGTCCTTTCAATTCGTCTTATTTTTAAAAATAAAGAATGAAAACTGTAGCTACTAAAATTAAAACAGCATTATTATCTTTCATCCTAATTACGATTCAACAAGTTGAAGCGCAAGATGTATATATCATTTCGAATGCTCACTTAGACACTCAGTGGAGTTGGACGGTTCAATCAACTATCAATGATTATATCCCCAAAACATTAGACCAAAATTTTGCCTTATTTGATAAATACCCGGATTTTAACTTCAATTTTGAAGGCGCTATCCGGTATATGTTTGCAAAAGAATATTATCCAGACAGTTACAACAAATTAAAAAATTACATTGCCAAGGGGCAGTGGATG
>Ga0209629_10002835_pt1 | contig 12039 bp, 11 predicted proteins | sample TergutCu122P5_FD_187286 | JGI IMG/M metagenome (GOLD analysis project Ga0209629, IMG submission 187286) | Cubitermes ugandensis P5 segment gut microbial communities from Kakamega Forest, Kenya - Cu122 P5 (SPAdes) (version 2) | ecosystem: Host-associated > Arthropoda: Insects > Digestive system...
TAATTACACACAAGCTGCCGCTACATGTTCAGCTGCACAACAGCACAGCACATTTACTGTACAAATACTGTACAAACTGTACAGTCTGCAACTGAACTGTACTTACAGTAATTACACATAAGCTGCCGCTACATGTTCAGCTGCACAACAGCACAGCACATTTACTGTACAAATACTGTACTAATATTGTACAGTCTGCAACTGAACTGTACTTACAGTAATTTCACACAAGTTGCTGCTAAATGTTCAGCTGCACAACAGCACAGAAACAGTCCGGCTGATGTCCGAATTGCAGTACAACCTACTGTTTGATATTTTATCTATATAGACAATCATGTCCAATGGTCAGATCGTTCAAAGAAATTCAAATGTCTAAAAACACACTGCCACAACCTCACAGCGCTACACAACACACGCCTTATTTCTTCTAGGGTGACTGCAAAGCGGCTTATATAACCAACTCATCCTTTACGAAGGGATGACGTAATTCAGGACTGTGGCGTGATCGGACATGACGTATGGGGCAAGAAGTTAACACGGATTAATTCGGTTCGTATGATAAAATAAGCCCGCAGCCAGCGCCTTTCTCTACCATCTATCTGCAGTAAGAACAGACACTAAGCCATGCCACGTAGAGCAACGCAAGAACACGCCGCTTGTGGCGCCACAAGACACCGTTTCCATGGTGCCTCTCAACTTGTCTCGACGTGAGTGGGTGGATTGACGTAGGTCTAGTAGCAGTTGGTGCGTCATTGTTTGGGTTTGAGTGGCCAACATGGGTGAAATGGTGATTATAAATGTTATAAAGATAACTGACTGACACACTCTGCTAACTGAAGGGCAACTGAAGTACAGTCTGTGTCAAGTGCCGATTTGTGTGAACGTCTGTCAAATTCATCGACTATTACTGTGACTTACTGACAGTGCAGTTAGCTTTACACGTTCATTAATGGTCATGCTATTGGATACGGTTAGCTTATATCGGCTGTAGTACGTTTAACTTAATGCAAGACATCCCGATGTGTTACTATTACTGTGGTAGTTGCGTTTGTGGTTGTTATTCACGTACTCTGGCGAAACCAGATACATTTTGCGCAACATAGTTATGAACTGCTCAGACTATTATAGATAATACTGGCTAGTGTGGGCAAGACTGCTGAAAACAGAGGAACTAGAAATCCGCCGTGCTGATTAATCAGTCTTTTCTTTCTCGAGAGCGGCACACGCTTATCTATGACTGTTCTGAGGCGCCCTTTGAACTTGCATAATCTCTTCTTCTGACAATCTGTTAGATTCACATTGCCTCTTAACACGTTAAGTGCGCATTCACTGATGGCGTGAATTAGTTCCTTGTCACAATTTGAAATAATAGCTTTACGTAATTTTGGTTTTGCGTCTTTGAGTGTGTGTAATTTATAAAAGCTTGATTTTATGCGTTTCATTATTTACTGGAGCATATATGACGGGAGGATATTCGTCTCGAAAGACATGGGTGCGAAACCTTAGTTTCTCGTCTGTATCTTGTGCAAAATCCAAAATAAAATAACTGTGCGGTTGACTTGTAGCGTCGAGATAGGCTTTGTATAGACTGGGGTTGTCTTCGGGATACGCTTGCCTCGCCAAGTAGAGGAACTGATTCTTGTCCCTTACGTTTTTCAATAGAACCGGATATTTGGCATTTAGCGAAACGTTTCTAAAATGTGTTTCTTGAAGGAAAGAATTTTGGATCAAGAGTAATACGCTGATATTTCGGTGGTGACTGCCCTTGGTAAACATATCACAAACCTCTCTAACGTAAACCTGATTCAGCAAATCGTCCAGAATAATAAGAGTGGGCTCGCCCTGGGCGTTGCCGAAATTTTCGGGTAGACCCTCTTGATATATTATACTCCTGCCTAATTTGCTCAACTTCTCACGTGGGACCGCTGTCGCCTCGGTATAACACCATATAATACCTCCTTTGAATTTTGACTCGGTACAAAGTGATTCAAGGTTCTGAAGTAACTTTAAACAGAAGCTGGTTTTTTAACTGCCCGTGGGCCCCGAAACGATGCAAGTGAAAGGATGTTTAAACCTCACGTACGCGTTCTTGAATGACACCTGTTAAGATTAACAGCTCCTTTATATAGCCAAAAGGAACTGACGAATTATCGTCCAAGCGGCGCCTCTTAAAGAACGATACCCTGTATGTTTTGCCCTCTGGCTCGCTTATAATATTTACACGTCCACCACCGTCCTTCACCTCTTGCGTTTGATCTTCCTCTGGGTATAAACTGTTATGGTCTCTTTCTCATCGCATCCCAAAACATGGCTTTTATCTTTTCAAAATTTACAAGTCGTGAGGCGCTGTAATACAATGTAATACCCCTCACTTTACATATTGTTTTTTCTGCCCCTGTCACAGAATTTAATGTTTTGTACGCGTAGTTCTTTGGTCCTCCGCTAACGAAAACTAAAATGATTTCATTGGGTTTAAGTTCTGACGTCATGGCGCCTAAACAATCTCCGATTTCTAACAGTGCAGCGCCATCTCTCGGTTGTATAAACACAACGCTATCCGTGTCAGTATACAGAGCCGTCTCTTGGAGCTTGTCGAGATAGTTGTACAGAAGAAGTCTCGCTCCAGCGGTGACGTAACTCCCGATAACATCATTTGTATTACGTAAGATTTTGCACGCGCGATTCTTCGGCATGTCGCAAAGCAAGCCACATAACACTGTCTCCGGCAAACAACAGATTTGTTCCTTCGATCCCCGGCGTAGGTAAAAACCTGTACAGTTCTTGAGGATCGGAAATTAATATTGTCTGTTTTTTCCTCGGATTTTCGCAAATTTTACCCGACATTGAATTGAGAGAGAGTTTTGACAGTCCTCGTTTTGCTGCATTAAATTTGATTGAGTCTTTATCCAGAAGGAATCCTTCGCTTTGCCGTAATGACTCTATGCATTGATCTTCATCGTTCGGGGTTCGAACCCAATCAGGATGCCCACTAGCTTCAGCCATGAGTTTTAGGAATGTGTTCATATACTCTGCGAAAAGTCCCCCCTCTCCCGTTTCTTGATTGTATTGTGTAACCTGATATTCGTAAACCTCGTGAATTTCGAGTATTTTGTATCCTTTTGCTATTGCTAATTTTATTTCGGGAATGACCCACGTGTCACTAATGGCCCTTTCAGCGTCTGAAAAACGTTGACATTCGCCGCGCATGTTTTGCTCCATGACGCACGTTCTACACAGACAAAAAAGAAACTTCTTGTTGCATCTAAATGGCAACACAGGATGAAACAAGTTCTTTGGAGGAAGAATTGTGCAATACGTCAGACCCTCCATCTGAAGGCAGGCTTCTATGTTTTTGCACATGTCACCCACGTGTATAATTGGACGACCAATCGGAAACTTGTAATATTTGCAGATGTATGGATACAGACCCGTGACATCGCAATACTGAATCGTTTCATTCTCATCTATCTTATGATGACGACACACGGCCTCGGTTCGACCCCCATAGAGTGCACCTCTAGTATTACGAAGACTATGCAACACAATGGGATGAGTTAGTAATTCTGGTGTCTGTTCAATTATTTTAGAGGCATCGAATTCGCATTCCCATTGCACTTTGACTTGATATCCCGCGCGTGTTATCTGTTCGGTTCTAGACATGGTCCTTTCATAGCGTTCTGCTAGGGTGTCTTCATTCATGGTTTTGTGATCACGGAACGGCTGGCATTTGCACCCATAAAAAAGGACCCCCAAAATTCATGGACAGAACTTGTTTCTGCACAATAACCGTCTGCACTGAAGGGAGGCAATTCTGGTAGTCTGTATTCTCGTTCGTTCCTAGCGTGCTTTATCTTGCAGCCGTCCATCTCTTCCATGTGTAATAACCACATGAGAGCCTTCTTGCTGTAATTCTGATTACAGCTGTACCTTCCGGCGGGAATCAAACCAATGGTCTCGGGTTTTAGGAAGCGCTTGCGAAGCACTTTATTACATGCCGAGGCTATGGTGCAAGACTCTAAAAAAAATCAACATTCCCAATTTCAATAAAGTCGCGACGAAATATCTGACATGCTTGTCGCAAGAAAGTGACGTCATCTTGACAGTACTGTTCAAACACGTGTCTGTTATCAAAGACTTTGTCTTTCTGCGTATCATACCACGCTAAGAATTCTTTTCTTTCAGACTCCCCCATCTCATCTGCGCCGAATTTACTAATGCCAGGGATAGGTCCAACATAATTGAGATTGGCTCGGGTGTTGAAAAAATGTGGATACCACGATTTTGTTACCGAGAGTCCAAAGGCTTCAGGTAGTTTACGCAGCGGCATAGGTAGAAACAAAACAGAATATATAAATGTCAGATGCTGAATTTGCATACAGATAATTTTCAAACCATTCAGAATTGGTTTGGGTTGCCATTTCAGAAAGATGGCTCTGTTAAGAATGAATTGCGAGTCGAAGCCTTTAGCGTTGTGTGCCTTTGCGACAACTTTCTCACACCACTGTCGAGGCGCACAAAGATAACTGAGGAGGTCACCGACGTGTTCATCGTAGAAGGAATGCCTTCTCTTGCCACAACGCTCGCAATCTACACTGATATCTGGCTGCATTTCGCATCGTGCGCAGAATTGCTGAAGACAGACTGGATTGGGAATGTGCTCTGTTGCAGAACCTGAAAACTTTGTATCTTGCGTAGTTTCAAAATCATAAAAGACAAACAATACATTATCACTTTTGGGCAATTCGTTCACTAGCGGTTTCATGTAACATAGATGTCCGATCTCCCTATTCAGCTGACAGTGATAGTAGAACGGTTTGAAACATTCATGTTTATTAAGGGGATCTAACAGACCGCCATAATTCGCGCAGATCTTTTTCTGCTCACATACTGTCTTTCCCTTCAGTTTGGTGGTCTTATGCTTGTCAAAGCACGATTGAATTCTGAACGATCTGTTACAAGACTCGCACGGAATTCGAACATGTGTATATACGCATGGTGGAATGGACAAGCAATCATTACATGTCTCTTGACACTTGTGCGTGACATCTGATTTACATCCCTTGTTACAGCCTTTACAAACGTAACGTTTAACCATGGCTCCTGTTAAATTTGCGATCACGTGATAATGACGATTTACGTCATCATAAAGCATGTTGATTCTCTTTTCGGATGTACCTTGCCCATAAAATATTATATCCCCACTATCTAGGCCTCCAAAGACTACAATTCTGTACGCTGAAAAGTTATCTTGGAATCTCTGGAGTTCTTGAATACCTCCCCGTATTGTAGATCAATACCTGTTGTCTGTAATAAATGCTGAACCTTTTGAAATATCTTACACCCTTGTCGGTATGAATTGTAAACTGGATCGTTTGTTATTCTGGCAATGGCTATTATTAGGGCGTGGGCCAGGCAATATTTTTTTGCTTTGACTTCAATAATACTACGTTTCAAATGAACCATTTCATCTACGGGTCTACCCTTTGATCTGACATTCTTTCTCCCGAAACCTACAGGTATTTTGATTGATTGCAATACTACAACTAGTTTGTCTAAAGCATTAAATCGAACGTTTGACTGTGCTACCTTATTGAAAACAGACCAGATTACCTCTTCGACTAGTTGGTCCTTTCGCCTAAAACTGATTCCTTTGGCCTTTTCTTGCATGTTGACCTCATTACGTATCGTGAGTCCGACCATATCAGAATCCCTACAATTCCGCAAAGCATAATCAAAAAGTTCTGTCACGCTAGCTTGAAAGTGTGTTACGTCGTCAGAATCGTCACCCCGTGCTGGGGGTAAGAGTCGAACTGTCAGTTCTATTCCGACAGCGTTAAACCGTCTGTACTGTCTGGTAATTTCACCATCTATTGTAAATTTAGGCACTGCAAATTCATTCTCTTCGTCTGATACTATATCAGCCATTTTCATTCTATCTGTAACGAATACGTACAAATAAACTATATAGAATAAATCTTATTTACCTATTAACGTATTAAATACAAAAACCACTAATACTTACTCCAAAGAGCCTCCTTTCCAGAAGATGCTGTTCTTGTGAATAAAGAAAACCCTACTTCATATTTCCATTTATATAATAAAAGTCAATTTTATCAGCTAATGATGACATTTTTGTTTTCCACAGTTATCAACAATTTTCCCCGCGCTTTCTTCTGTGCGAATACGTCTACTTCCTCGAACAGAGGTAAAAAAATCATTTCGATAACGTAAGCATATAAAACATATTTTTGAGTGTCTTATCAATTGCTGATGTCATCGTTTATTTTCCACAACTATATAAAGCCTCCGAGGTGTCTGAAAATATCATTCACAATCCATCAACTGAACGTTGACTTCTTCTTCTTCTCTTCTCACCGTCTTTAATCAACAGTAAGCATATTACTTTTACTTTCTTAATTAATTAATTAGAATTAAGAAAATCGTTTAGGTTTCAAAAGACACTATTTTTTTCATAATCTATTTTCAGATGGCCCTTTCACAGAGATTTAGTGATGTGACATGCGATGTCGTACATATCCGTTCCTTAAAGGTGGAACAAACTCACCCTATTGTTAACGCCGAGATGGTTAAAACTAGATAGGGAGAGACTATAATTGAGTATCAGAGATCCTCAAAGTCTAAGTGTCAGAGACCTAACACCTGCATTATTGAAGGTGTTCCTACCCAAACGCTACGCGGCGGTCTTCACGGACGCTGATATTTCGTCAATTAACGACGAACAGATTAATTGGAATCTGATTTATAGAGGGTTGTGTGAAAAGACAAATACACACGTGTTAGCAATTGAATAGGTTTTTTTGTTTTTCGTTTTCAGATGTCTATCATGCGCCCAAAATTGGAGAAAGATGCGAAACGTATCCAAAACGAAATAATTACGGCCAAGAATGTGAATTGGAATTTATATGGAAAATTAAGAATCATTTCCTCCTGCGTCAGGGCAGAACCACTAGGACTGTGCGGTTTAGAGCCTGGAAAAGAATATCCCATTATCAAAATGGAAAGAGTTAATAGAAGAATAGTAATTGTTCATTATTTTTCTGAATTATATTCCAACCGCACAGTCCCGTATCCGCTTCCGGAACGATATGGTGATATGGTTTCGGAAGCATATAATGAAAAAATAAATTCTGGAAAAATTAAATATAATTTGGTTCGGTCAGTAAAAAATGTGGACCTGATAGATATTGATCCGACCATAAAAATTACACATGGGACCTGGAATTGGTGTGGTGCCCGCTCCTTAGGGAGGAGGACGTGAAATTCACTTCTATTAGACATTTCTAAAGAATTTTGGATATTTCATATGTAGTAGGACTGGTATTGTAGTAATTTTGAATAGTTTATAGTTTATTTGTAATTTTTGGATATCTCACATGTAGTAGGACTGATAGTGTAGAAATATTTAGATGTTTGGGGGAATTTTTTTACTTTATTTGTAATTAATATTATCATTGTTAAATAAAACATTGTTTCTGGCTTTGGCGATTTTGTTTTCTTTTCTTTCAGACATACCTTGAAAAAAATCATGCTCATTAACGGGCTGCCATTTGATGCACTTTTGCCTATGAATATGCAAACGGTCAATTAAAAAATGTGTGTGCTAACAATATTTCTTGCATCTCTGAATTTACACCTGTCAGGTTTCCCAACGCCCAGATGATATATAAATTTCTCCATTCTTTATTTAGATATCATCTATGCTGTTTCTTGGCTGGAACGTATGTCTTGTTTACCTCCGGATGCCAAAATTATTTCGACGGAATATCCGTATACATCGCCATGAGAGACGTTCCGCTATTGTCCTACATTTTTCAGAAATTTCACTATCCAAATTTCTTGTTGGATCAGTTTTCGTTAAGCCTGCCTTATAAAGAGGAACATGATGTTTGGCATTACGTGGTGTCTTTCGAAAATTTTGTCATGCCTGTAATTATTTTGGGAATCGATACAACTAAGCATTTTGGTCTTCTGTCAAACATTGATTTAGTTCACTTTGTGTGTGAACATTTTTTCGTTTCAGTTACAAAAAACTCGCATTGGCTCTCTCACCTCGCGGCGCTTCTAAGCTTCCAAAATTGTTGTTTCTGAAATATTACCGTGCAGAAAGCGACGCGTGGAAAGACACTGAATTGTGATGGTTGTGTTGAACATCACAAGGCTGTTGTGGAACCCTTTCACATATGTGACCTTTCACCTGAATGCACATGTAAAATATGTACGCGTCAACCTCCCACCCTGGCAGTTTCCGCGAGACATGTTCTGTTCATTTACACTCTATATATTGACAGTTTTATACTTACTATTGAAAAGACATATTCTCAATACGTATATGCTGTTCGTTCGAATCGAGTACCCCTAGATAATCTTCTACCACCAGAGACCCCCACTATCCATCTGTGGTATCTATATGATGTTAATTCCCCCTACAAACATCATCACGATTGTCCGGGTGCTGGGTCGTGGGATTCTAATTCTGTTAAAACATATACATCTGATGATGCAATGATTGAAGACCTTATTTCGCTCAAAGAACATTTTTGGTGCCACCATTGCGAAAGGAGGCTCTTCTTCCCCAATTCTTGTCTTCTACATGGGGAAGACGCTCTTGGACAGGGGGGAGAAGTAGAAGAGGAAGTCGAGGAAGAAGAAGAAGAAATTGAGGAATAGTGATGTATAGAGGTAATGTCATCACACACATAATACTGTTTTTCTTCTTTTCAGTTATCCAAAATGGGGAGGACCTCAAGTTTATGGATGGGGTATCGATTCTCTGAAATGAATAGGAGGCTTTCGGCAGCTAGTAATTCAAATATTGTCACGAGGGTAGCTTCGAGATTCATTACCGGACACGAACTATCTATTCAAGTTCATCAGCATTATTGACTTTAATTACATCTCACGCTTCATCCTGATAATTTCGATAACTCAAAAGAAACATGTATACGTAGAGCGTTCAGAACATATCATAAAGCTCAAGACGATTGCTTACAGCTTGAAAAAAGTACTTTGCAAGGACTTTGTTCATGTATATATGACGAGAGACGTGTCCTGACTGTGTTTGGCAAAGTATAAAAGTGTCTTAGAGCCCTACCTTTAAATTCAGATACTGAGGAGGGGTTTGCAGATGAGGTGGGAACAGAAGTTTTATCAGGACTGTATTGTACAGGCCGGCTATGCTTAGGCAATGGCCGGTCTGTCGCCACTTGATATGTGGGAGGGCGACTTGTACATACCCCTGACGATTTTGGTAGCTGTGACCGTCTTTAGGGTTGTGTGGATGTGGGTATAATAAATAAAGCTGCCACCATAATAATTTCGAAGATGTAAAGGAGAGGGGAGAGTAGGAAATTCGACGTTTCTTTACGGTGACGGGTTAGGTGACGCACTTTCAGTTTCGAGGTACTGGCTAGTATTAGCCCACATAAGTAATAATGGGCAAGTAACAGTAGCACTGGGACAATCCCGAAAGGAATCTGGGTTACACTCGCACACACCAATTTCAACAGTTGTAAAAACACTATCTATTCTACCAAATAGCAAGTAAATAAGCACAGAATATAATAAATTGAAATCACACGCACTTCAACCCAACAACAATGACCATTATCAGAAATACACGCACTCCCACGCCCAGATCAACATGTACAACATTACCCCTACCTTCGCGCTCGGTTTTGAAAGCTTTGCCTTTCAATATTGCTCTGTGCTAGCATCAACACACCACTCACCTGTTACAATGGATAGAATCCAAAATACACCTGCCATATCGGCTCCAGGTAACAACACAATAAAAGCTGGCACTCAGCTGGTTTATGCTAAAGCGTAGTAGTCGAAACTCAATCAAGTAGTGTAAATATGTTAAGTGCAATTAAATTTGGGTTGTAGGATAATTTCTTTGTTTAACCTTAGACAAAAGTAAGTTCGCCGCACTTCAGATTTCTGAGGAATTCTGAGTTGACGCTTAGTTGAACCTGTTGCAACGCCGTTCTTGACCGAAGTCAGTGTTTGCTTAATTGAACTGGCTGCGATGCTGCCGGTGACCGAAGTGACGCTACCTCGGCGTCCTAACTTCCAGCACGCGCTCCCTTTGTCCCTCAGAAACAATGAAAATCCTTACGCTGCAGAATTCAGTCGTGAGATTCGCCAGGCAAGCTATCTTTCACCGCCGTCGCGAAGCTTGGAAAAATGCTGTCGTCTAGCTTTCCAGGCTCGCTCAACGGGACGTGAAACCCCATCCCGACCGTTCGAGCCTGGTTCCATCCGCTAAGTCACAATTTCTAAATTCCCAAAATCCTCATAATGTAACCATTCAGGCACCTCCCCATTGTTGCAGCCCCACCATTACATCTCCCCCCGCTTAAATCCGAGGAGTGCCTTTCCTCGCTTCCTCTTTCTTTCTGGGCGCAACAATGGTGCCTACAGCTGTTCCATTCCTTAAACTCTAATTACAATCATCACTTAATAGCTAACTCAGTATACACAAGCCTTTGCATGTCACTCTGTAAACTAGCTGCACAATAACAATTAGTAAATCAGTTCATATCACTCACAAAACCAAAAAAATCAACAATATAACAGTTCACAAAAATTTAACCACTATCACCAAAGTAATTTCAAAGTAGTTGCTTAAAACTTCCAAACCTTTCAAGTAATCATAAATCCCCAATTACTTAAGCACAACAACAAGTAAAAGTGCAAATAATACAAACATAATTTCAACAATATTAACACTCAATGAAACAATAAAATTCTCACAGTCTCAATCAACACAATACATCAAAGTTACATTTGCCAAACAGTAAACCTTTCCGATAGTAAATGTCAAACACTTTTCACAAAACACTTATTTCTAGGGTTACATCTAGTTCACTGAACTCATTCAGGGCATCCCCCGGGGTGGTTCGGTTCACGACTCACCCTGACCAGGCGTTCAGTTTGGGGATCCAACCAAACTGAGTCCTGTGGGATTTCCTTTACAATCATTTCATTCGCTCCTACACCCTTCAGTAACACAAATTTTCATAAGTTGCTGTTACACAATCGTAAACATTTCTCTCAACCACTGTCAGCTTCTGACAGGTATTTAACTAAAACATGAAATATTGACCTTGTTTAAGTTTCTTCTAAAATTATTAATGTTCAAAGTCCTATTTAATTACTCCCAAAGCTCATATTCACATGGCTACTTTCCTGGGCTAACTGGGATTAAAGTTAATCCATACACGTCAGTTACTGCATGTAATTCCCCAGTCTGGGTTTTATGCACCGGAAACTTACTAGTTCCTAACCGATAGTACACATAGCTGTCACGTATCATTACTCGGCCTTCTTTGCGACCAATGTTTTCAAACGGTCTTTACACGTCTGGAATTCGCTGAGTTTGGAGTACAGGGTCTGACTGCAAGTTATCTCTAAGCCAGTGCCTGTCTGACTGCAAGCTACTGTCTCACTCACTCTTTCCACTGCACTGTTTTCAAGACACGTCTTGCTAACACAACGACATTCATTCAAGTTACGTATGTGCATACAATCTTACGATGTTTCACATTCACTGTAGCGATGTTTTAACTCGCGACACTGCACTTCGATTTATGTATACGCGAATCTTTCTCCGCGTGTTGAGTAAGTTCACTTGTTGTCCTGTACTGCATACATAGCGAAGTTTGGGCGGTTTTCGCTGGTCGAAGGACCATCCTTGTCCACGGTGGTGTGGTTGATGGAAGGGTCGTTGGTGGTGAACCAGCTGGAACCGGGTCAAGGGTAGGACTGCGTGTTTCTTTCTTAACGCAACACCGTAACAACACCTTGCCGTGCGTACACGTACAGTAATAAAGTATCACCAAAGTTACAATCACTGATGTGGCTAGCAACAGTGGCGTAGTCCAGTGTGTGTTGGTGACTGGGTTGGTTGTACCATGTGGATCTAGCTTAACTAGATCAGCGAGGTCCGCTTCCATCTTATGTGTGTTTACCCTGGCGATCAGCTGATCGATGCTGTGGGTGTCCATGACCTTTCTC
>Ga0209629_10002837_pt1 | contig 12037 bp, 6 predicted proteins | sample TergutCu122P5_FD_187286 | JGI IMG/M metagenome (GOLD analysis project Ga0209629, IMG submission 187286) | Cubitermes ugandensis P5 segment gut microbial communities from Kakamega Forest, Kenya - Cu122 P5 (SPAdes) (version 2) | ecosystem: Host-associated > Arthropoda: Insects > Digestive system >...
CCCAGTCTTTCGTGGCGTGCATACGGACTTTACCTTTAATTCGCAGAATCTCCTGCCACTAGATCTTCGAAGACTGTAAACATGTGTGCTTCAAGGTCGAAATTCTGTACCTCTGCGATTCCGCCCTATTAAGCATTAGCAGCAACGCCTAGGTGCATCGGGCCCCGAAGGTCTCGAACCCAAACACCATTCAATTCAATTCAAGCATTAGCAGCAGCAGGAAATACGGCCTCCTTCAGGTCAACAGTAACCCTAGTCAACATTACATTCTAATAAAAATTTTACTTAAAAAAAAATTGCTGAGCCGGGTATGTTTCGACTAAAAGCCACATCAATTTCCAACCATTAAGAATGGACAGAAAACTGCTTACATCTCAACAAAACGTCAGTATATAACAAACAAGACAAAATACCGAAACTTCAAAACAGCGGATTTAAGATTGTGCTCAAACAGCTCAAACGTGTTTAATTTGTAGATGTGAATGTAAGGGCTACAACGCACTGACGTGGAGGACCGGGCATCTCATGCTGTAAACGCCAGTATATATCACATATTCGTAATATTAACATCGTCCAGTCACGTTCATTTTGAGCAGGTAAGCCCACGACACACTTCAATACATCATTCATATTCCCCAAGTCACCACTCAGATGTACAAAATCTACAACGTGCACAACACACTTGGGTTTTTAATGAGCGCGTTAAGGATTTGTGTGGTCAGTGCATTTCCTCCTTGCCACGCGGCAAGAATGAACCAGACATTAATACAGACAAAAATGCCGCATGCAGTGTTCTACGCCAGCGTTTCTCAACCTTTGTGAGACCGCGGTCCGGTAAATTCTTTTTTTATAAAACGAGGGCCCGGTCCCAACAAATTTACTCGTAACTACCTTTCCAGTTTTTTTTAAGTTCATACATTAAACATAAGTATTAATAATTAATTATGGCATAATCATAAAGTGTATTAGTACACATGTATACGGTGTGGCATGTTGACAAATATAAAATTACATTTAAATGAGTTATCAATCACTGGACTAATGAAATCGTGGTCACTGACATTTGCTACACAGATGTTATTTAGCCGTTCTGGATCTCAGCTTTTCGACACATTCAAGAATATTATTCTCCCCAGAATATTTCCACTATAAAATATTTATTCATGAAAAATGCTTAGAAAACTAAAATGACAAATACCAGAACCTCTCGCGGCCCGGTATAATTGATGCCAGGGTCCTGTACCGGGCCGCGGCCCGGCGGTTGAGAAACACTGCTCTACGCAAGCCTTTCACATTCTCCAGCCCATAAACGTGTATGGAATAGGGCCTTTTGACACATTAGGCTCAGCATTTCATTTCCGTCCTCAGCCCTCGTCAAACATTTAGATACAACTGTGGAAACACAGGAGAGTCTATGCTGCATCCATAAAATTTTCCATCACTGATTACACAAAACTCACCTGCTGTAAGACAATGCCTATGAATTTTAGTTCCTATACAATTGCACTCTGCCCTTGAAATTGCATGTATACTACTAAACTCAACAAAGATAAAGAGCAATAATATGAGTTTGCTCTGACATTTTCATCACCAATATACTAGGAAAGAAGACCTGAAAATTGTTTATCACTTCATAATCTATTAACCCTTTATGGGTTATGTGTGAACATCTGCAAAGCACCTCCAGGTGACAATGGGTAATTTTCAATCCACATCTTTGCCAGTTCTGTTAAATTTGTACCAGACGTTACAAGGATACAAGTTCCAACCACTACCAATAAGATCTCAATACACTACATGGTAAGTTAAAGAGAGAAACAATCACAAAAATCAAAATGAAACACACTTTTTTTAGAAAAGCTTCAAATTGCAATTAATCCCTCTAAATGTTTCCACCCATTATCAAGCCATCTGTAAGCAATTTAATTATTTTTATGAAAACTCTTATGTATGAAATTCCACAGTACCATTAGTGACGTCATCAGTGAATTCAGGACAAGCATAATTTTTCCCAGGACACTGGACATTGCACCCCTTACCAAAGTGTGAGCATCGGATCTAGCCCCATGCAACTGTGCGGTTCCAAACATGAGACAACTTGACATATGTAGGTAACGAGGCTTAGCTTTAGGGTTGTACTGCTTTTCCACAACTTTTGTCCCTCTTTCTAAGCTATGGTATCAATTCATCACTTTCGTATGGAGACTAGACTGCTTGCTCCCACTATTCTTTGCATTAACTATTATATTATATTTTGCATAGAATTCCTTGTCAGAAACTACAATAAACTTACACCTACCCCAAAGTGCTTTGCCAGATAAAGGCCAAAACAGTATATACTCTATGATACATGCAATACACAGTGACAAACATGTTAAATTATTTCCATAAAATCACAAAAACGTTATGACACAATTTTTTAATTTTGAGAAACCCTAGCATTTTTTCTTCATTCTGTACCTAAACTCAGAACAACTCCAAACAACATAAACGGATTTATTACATGAACAAAATTTTTATAGTTACTCCAAAGCTATCTGAAGTGCATATAATCACTACCAAACACTTTTACTTAAAAAAAAATTTGTGGACACTGGATTTTCCTTCAACATTCAGAACTCCAGATATTCTTTAACTTAAATGGTTTCCATATCCAGCAAGTTTACCTTACTATGCATGGTCATGATACCTTAAATATACTACAATGTTCTTTTTCTAATTACATTCTTACTGTGAATGAAGTGACAGATGTAACTGGTACCATTTAACTATGCTGTCTGCATGCAAATCAATCCTGATGACACCACCAGATGAATCTGTAGAAGACAAATCCTGCCCCAACAGCCCCATGCCCTCTAGCTTGAAGAAATACTCACCTTGATACACCACCTTTGCTGCCAAGTGTACATTTTACTGTTTTGTTATGATGCAGCTGTCATACGAAAAACCTTAAATGGCTTAAACCAATGATGTTTCCCGGATGACTCTAAATTATGTTTTCTTTTAGCACAGTCCATGGTAAATTTAAAATACCTCCTGAAGTCTAGTGTCATTTAATATCAGATACAAGGGGTTAAAACTGGTCAAAAATTTCAGAGATCTTCAATGTTATCACTTAGAATTTCAGTAGCCTTAATATAACAGTAAAATATGGGGAGATGCAAAATGGATTTCCCAGAAAATTAAATTAATACAGTGAGTTGTCTAAACAATGAAAATGTGAACTGAACTCATGCAATATGGAATGACCCTCTCCTATTTCTCTAACAAATGCTGCTCTGAACACCTGCTACTGTTGCTGACCTGTGCAATAAACTTACCTATCCAGTCACATGTACTGAAATTTGTGTGGGATGCACAATGGGAACAAATGATCATGCACAATGTCTATGTAAAAATGGTCTGCAAAGAAGTTAGAAGATTTCTATATATATTTCAGAACATCACAGTTCCATACTGCAAAACTGTCAATACATGAAGACAGGCATGGTAAATTACTTGGGGGTAGGGGGAAGAGCACAGAACACACATGCTCACTGTAAAAATACTGGAAGAAATCAGTGTTATGCTGCTGTATACTTAAATTTGTGTGACTTTCTTAAAACAAACTTGAGCGCAGATAGTTTGAAGAAATGGAGGAAAATATCTATTTCAAAGAAATTTCAAAATAAAACACAAACTTCTTATACAAAAAACAGGATGACACACAGAAAATTATTTAAACCTGTACTGTAATCCTGGTTTATCGGTAGTTTTGCACAGAATATTTATTAGTTTTAATAGTGGTATTTATCGCAAGGGGGTCAACATGTCAGGAACAGCATCTGACTCTCACCTGATGGGTTCAGCAATTTGTGACTGTGCTTAGCAACTCTCTTCGTATTTATTGGGAATAATAATTCCATCTGCCAGCATCTTGATATGAAGTCTGATGGAAATATCCTAACTTCATTAAAAATTTCTACACACAAACTGAACACAAAGGTGGGGCAGGGGACCCTGGGCCGATTACATGACACCAGCATATATACATCTCCTCACATCAACATAACAAACCATGGATTACAGGAATACATAATTAGGTTCAGGATGATTCATGTCTTTAATCATCAAAATCACATCAGTTCACTGCCAGCCTGGCATTACTGGAATTTTGGAAATGCAAGATCAGTGCACGATGCAAGCTGGGTACAACTTCACAAATCAGGTCTGGACCGGATAATTATAGCAAAAGGAGTAGTAAGGGTCATCACCAGCTAATGTATAGATTCTTTCACTTGCCCACAGTTACAAATGAGGTTAGCAGAAGGTATAAGGCTTAAACATGCCATGTCCAGTTGGGAAAGCCATTCATGTGAGTTTTTTGGTGGTGGTGGTGTGGTGGTGGTGTTGATAATGGTGGCTATCCATCAGAGGGCATGGGGGTGGTTGGAACCAGGAACTTGCTTCACACAACACATATACCAAAACAGTAAGTTACTTTGGTGTAACTACATGTAACAGGCCTTTGCCTATTATCATATAAGCACATTTGTGTACAAAGAATTTTTAAAAACTTGAATTACATTCCAACAAAAAGCTTTAACTTGTACATTCTTTTTCCATTCCAGTTACATCTAACCCTGAAAAACTGCATTAAAACAAGTTATATATAATAATCACTTCAACCATACATAACACTTTTAGAGAACAGGTCACAGTAATTGATTTGCATTATTTACTGGACAGTAATAGTGACCAAAAATCAAAGACAACAAATCACAACTACAAAGCCACTGGACCAACCTGGTTCAGCAAACAAAGACAAGTTAGGTGGTACAGGCAACTAGGAACAAACAAAGATAGGTTAAGCACAAACACAAAGTCATTGCATTGCTCCACTAGTAATGGACTATAATTTTAACTTCAAAAGACCTCTGTGTATGTCCAAAACAAGGCACCATGTGATACGTACACACTTCCGTACAAATACCGAACAAAGAGAACGGTAAATGTACACAATTCCATGAAGCTTAAGTAATATGCCAGTGTAAATACTGATAAAAATTTTACAGCCATGGACTGACTGCTGAAATGTAAATAAAAATGTATGCAGCTGCTTCCACCACAAGCACAACTGTTTGTTAGTAAGCAATAAAAAGCAATAACCTTCCGAAAAATGCTGACCTGCACATAAAAAATTGTTACGCTGACAATGTGTGTTGCTGCATGAAATTTGAACATACAAGACCATGGAATTTTGTTACATATCTGCAACTGGGGGGACACTTACAAGACAGTCTAATCAATTGGAAACTTCCAACTTAGCCATGGTTTGGCAGCGTAGCAGTGGAACCACCACTGACTTCCTGGCCAACATATTGAGTGCTGCTATTCCACTGTTTCTATGTAATACACAATTTTGCAATCTGTGTTCCTCCCTGGACAAAGGCATGTTTACATTGTCTGCAAACTGTGTCTGCAATGTGAATGGATGACCTTTGATTACCATGACAAATCTATTTTCTTCTAATCACCAAGTCTAAAACAGCTATGGTTAGTACGTTTCACAATGATATTTAATTCTTCCCACTTTCAGTTTCTGTAACTCCAGTGTCTTTACTTTTCACAAAGTGCTTCACAAAGTCTGTGTACACAAAATTCTTGGAACTTACACTGTAGAAGGGGAAACCCTGACCACAAGAAGCAACGAAGACATATCGCTCCTGGAACCATCAACATACAAATTTACAGGAGACAGATAAAACCTGACCAATCCACAACATACCAAAACTTAAGCATGTTAAGTTTTCACGAAAATACAAGGACAAGCAATTTTTTGTGGACACACTCTTACAGATGTATTGGTAAACCAACTGTCCAGTAATGCAGGAATCTCAGTTTGACAAACTGGGTGGTTAAAACACAATGCTGTTTCATAAGCAATATTCCACTACCTGTCACTCTTTACAGCATGTGGTTCAAAGCACATCTATTCCAATGGTAGGCAAAACCTTCAAGTTTAAAACAGCACAAATTGTTGGCTAGTGATGATGCTGTGAGGAAAATAGAGATCAGTGCTACAGCACATAATTACTGACACTTCAGAAAAGTGCACATAAACAGCACTTCATGCTCACAACAATGGGAGTCAACTAACAAAAATCATTCTCAGAATGATTTAAGGCTCTGTCAGTGAAAGAAGTGCTACAAATGAAACAGTAGTAGCAACCAAAAACTCATGATAATGTGCCATACATAGGTGTTATGCAAAATGAAGTAACAGAAATCTACACTCAACATTAAGTGAACCACAAAAAGAAGCCATAAAACACCTCTTGCCATTTCACATTATACCAAAAGCTGTCACAATTATCCGTCCCACATTGTCAGCAAAGATAAGAAATATACTGACAGAAGCAAACTGCAGTTGTAAGGATGTAAAGGGGCTGAAATGTTAGGAATATGTACACAATTACCAGCATGATACTACCCACATAAAACAATAGTGAAAAGCAGTATCTTTTCAATTCACATCTACAGTTCTCTATTTTATGGCACCCTGATGGTGTGCCCATGAATTCAAGAACACACACAGACCCACAGGTGCATGACAAAATACTACTGGCAAGAACGCAACAAAATACTTAGTGCCCTATTCTTCAGAAACAGAAGAATCCAAGTCACAATCACAGTTGCATGACAAATGCAGAGCAAATGGGATATGATGAATCATGTATGCATCTGGCGAACAGTATCCAAGGTGACAAGATACTGTATAAAATATGCATTGTTATCCTACACAGGATGTTACACATACAGGTAAACTGTTGTACCTAGTAAGCATTTACCTGTAAGAAAGCAGTGCCTTTGTCCTCATATCTGTGTAGTAGCAATATCATCACCACAGAAATTTGGAAACATTTCTGTGACCAAAACAAAACCATAAAAGCTGCAAACAACATAAGCACTCCCTAAACAGTGAAACAGATCCATATACAAAGAAGAATGTGTTTCTGCTATTTCTTCATTACTGGTGACAAGAGATTAAACCAGCACTTTCAGATGGCAAGTCTATCAGCAGCAATGACTAACACGTTCACTAACAATAACATCACAAAATGTACACTACTGTATCAGCCTTGTGATCTGATTTTTATTAAGACAAGCAAAAATTTACACTGCAAAAGTTTCACAACATCCCATTTCTCACAGCATCTCATCAAAATACACCTAGCACAGAAGACAAATAATACTCAAACTCATACATATCCCATTACAAGCACCTACGTACAGAGAGGTTGTTACGTTATACATAAAATGCTACTGAACTATTACGTTTTTAGCACTGCAACCCAACTGCATTCCCAAACAAGATGAAAACAGCAAAATTCAAGCACATCTGGCATTAATTCGTTCATTCAATCCTTCCATGTTCTTGGTGTAGCAAATGTTTCTGTTGCACTTCCAAGCACTAACCAGTCCTTCAAGCCTGCCACCCTAGCTTAACGCTGTAGATACTATCGTGAAAGTGTGTAAAATTTAAATGTTGTAACACACTGGTTATGTTTTCAGTCTTCCACCTTCTCAAAATAACAAGGGAGAAAATGCAGTTTACAATAAAAAGGAAATGAAATTTTACATTCCACAATGCCAATATAGACATGCAAACTGCCCACCCCCCACCTACAACGGTTAATTACAATGGGAATCAAACCTCAATTGTTGTCAGCACCAAAGGCACACTTCCAATTTAGGTACTGTAAATATCTTTTGAGCTCTATGAGTTTGGCAAAGAACATATTGTGGGAAATCTTGCATTACAAAGAAACAGTGCAATGGTGACACCTAATATAGTAACCAGGAAGATGACATGGGTTCACAGCCATACTGCAAAGCTTGAGCAAAATCAGAGGATTTCAGTCAAATGGGACCCATAATTAGTTTGGGTCAAAGTTGGATTTGAGTCAGTTTTCATTAGGCTACAATGGGATTGTGTTTAACTAGGGTATTAACTGGTATTCATATCAATCATTTAAACCAATAGCAACTTGGTATTGTACTGTGAAAGCCAAGACTTACTAAAATACAAAACACGTTTAGTATCATCACCAAAACAAAGTTCTACATGGGAAACGAGTGCATTCCCAATTCCATGCTGGTGCCACTTACATACTCAACTTCGCAACTCCTGTGTTACAGTCACTATGAACTGTGGCAACTCCGAATCCATATAGATTTCATTACTTTCACCATGAATTCCATACCATAAATTAAGACAATGTATTAAGATTATATTCATGTTCAATAAAATGTGCAACTTATTGCACAACACGTCTGTATTACCATGAAATATGCGGGCACCTCTAGACTATTTTTTTTTCTTGATTAATGTGGGTACACGTCACTAAAAAAGTTCCAGCCTTGCAACAACTGTAAAATGTTCATCATTAAAATCAAACCTAACAGTACCCTTCATTTAGAAAAAGCTCATAGCCAACTCTCACTGAATAAAATGTTTAGAGTTTCTGCCAACTTAATGAAATCTGGAGTTCAGACACTTCAAAACCCAACCTCAGTGATTTTACCTCATGTTATTTTCAAAATGTCACTAAAAATGGAAAACTCGTCCAATTTTTGTTGAATACATTTTGTTTCCATGTAGCTTTTCTAAATACAGCAATCATAAACATGAATCCCCAAGGCCTAATGGTGTTCGACTAAATGACTTCCGATTGTTCACATATCTTGGGTACCATAATTTGAATTTCTGCAAATTGTGACAGCAACTCTGTGTAACATGCTTAATTCCTACAAATTGTGATGGCAACTCTATGTAATGCGCTTTCAAACTTGCAAGATGGGAGTGATTAAGACGGATGCACGTATATTACAACTTTCATTAAACCATACTACTGTGGATTAAAATACCAGTACTTCCAACTGCCTGGAAATAAAGTATAGAACAAGTTACAACCCAGAATAAGACGATTTCCTAATCCTTATACACATATACCAGACAAGGAATCTGGTGTATACAGAAATGTAACGTTCATTCACACTTGCCTTGTTATAGGAAATACACAAACACGCCAAATCCATGTATCAGTAACAACAAATATCCGTACTAACGAAGTTCATTACCATCCGGCACTTCGACCATCAAACGGCTTGCAACACGTGCAACGTGCAACGCACAACGCGTTCCCTTCACTGTTAAATAAACCTTAAATCCAGCTGCGACTTAAAATACATTTACGGGCTCACAACATGCAATAAAAATGTCCTACTATAACTCAAATTCTTGCCAATTAATTTTGAGTAACATGTGCACAATGACCAATTATGGCGCCTATGGAGCTGCTTGGTTGCAAACGACTTTGTTCAGGAACTTTATATGTTACATTCACATAAACGGTTGAAGGAATAGTTATAAAACATACCTTTATACACTCAGGATATAAAACTGGCAGGTCCAGGAATACCGGGATTGTTTCTGGGGTGTTCAGGTCACAAATGAAGGAACACTGAATGGAGTATCGGCTGGCAGCAACCTTCCAAGGACAAATTGATGATTCTCAATATGGCGCAGGTGACGCTACCACTTGTAGCGCGGAAATATTAAAAATTCTTCCGCGTAATGAAAAGATTGAATGCTGACCTCCTTTGCCAGATGGTGGTTACATTCCTCTGGTAGATGTCTTAAATATAGCTGATTATATTTCAACGCATGTTATGTTTTAGTATGTTATACAGACTTTTATTATAAATTTGGCTCTATTTTTACACTACGCATATAAAAAAACAAATTAAGTACTATTTCTGTAAAGAAGTACTGATTTAGTCAATTGAAATTGAACTATAATTATGATATATTAAATTTATGTACAAATATTTACAATTAAATCACTGAATGCATAAAGTGTAAAAGCTATTAAACATGCATCGATGTAGTTAGTACTATTTGACAGTCACGGTATGTGCATGCATGTACAGAACCCATAATATAGAGCATGCGAACAGTGATAACGCATATCCAGCAGAGATAAACAAAACAGGTCTTGGCAGAGATCCGTGTCATTTATTACGAGACCACTTGCAGACAGTTCATCTAACACGTTCACTTCTTATACTTTTTCAGACCAGTATATAATTACATCCTAGACGCGGGGATATTTGTTACGTCATTTGAAGTAGTGATAATAAACTTTCATATCCATATCAATTTAGATTGCTCGGAAGTCACAAAGACAATGAACAGCGCAATATAATTCTTTCTTCAGTACATACAGATGGTTTTAGTTTTGCGTACAATGAAGGCCATCCTTCCCCCCTTAAGCTAACGGGTAGCATGCATTTGTGAACCTTGTTCCATACGGGTACAAACATCCGCCACAACATGGAAGGAACCAGTTATGCGTTTAACGTGCATGTCTCTTTGTGTGTGATACGTCCAATAATGCCGATTGGTAAGGAAAACACCATAGATCAGAGTTCACACCGACTGGTTGAGAGACACCAGAATACCAGTGAACATGTCCGGGCCTTGGGGTCCGTAAACGGTAGAAAATGCAGACTGGTATAGAAACACTGTTTAATGACGATCTGCTAAAACCCGTGGAAATTCCATGGACGAGACCGGCCCTGATCAAAGTAAAAGACTGATAGGCAGACCCTATACAAAATGCGACATGAAAGCTCATATATGTTGTGTTTATTGTGCCTGTATTACAAACTGTAGTGTTAAATACTACGTTCAAGTTTGAAAAAAGACTTTTACTTAGTAGTATCACTGAAAGAAAAGTGGTAAGTAGTAGATGTATAAACAACAAGTGACACCGTTTTTTTTAAAGTCTCAGCGAAATTATTACGATTTGTTCCGATGATGGCGTGCTTCGGATTTCTACACCGTATAAAACAGTTTGTTTTATCGGACGTTTCAGAGGAACAAACCACATATAATACAACGGGTAAAGATTCGTAAAAGGAGAAGGTTGAGTGTACTTCAGGTAGTGCCTGAGATCAATATCTAAACAGAAAGTGACGTTTCAGTGGCGTACCGAAATTCCGAAGATATCGGTGGTGTCCTCGATCGCACTAGCAAGAAGAACCGGCGTCTCGATTTCCTTTTGTAGTTCACTGTGTTCTCATACGGTTGTAATTTATTAAATAAAGGGTACTTTTAATACACACTGTCTTGCAGTGGCGTACCTCGTTTCGGAGTTCAAACCCACTCCGACATCCCGAATGTTTGACAAAGTCAAACCGGATTGCAAATTGAGCGGAAAATGTTTATTGTTCCTATTCCAGCATCCTAATTAGTTTAAAAATTGCTGAATTTAGGACGCCAACACCCCAAGATGTTCGGAAAAAAAAGGCAGTAAAATTCTAAAACTACACAAGTTCCCAATTGTTTTACATTAACAATGACAAATAAATTGGTTGTCATCATAAATAGTCTAAAGTACCAAAAACTAAAAAATTTTTACTATACGAAATGAAATTTTTTGTACCAAATTGCAGCTGCCTCCAGAACCCCTGACTAGGGGCTACCGCCCCCAGATTCCCGTTCTCTCTGTCCTTTGTCCTCAACTGAATTTGTTGACCCTTCCCGAACAAAATTCCTGGGTAAGCCACTGGGACATTTTAACTAGAAGGTAGAAGAAACGTCTCCGTGGGATCCGTGAAAAACACGAAATTCTGGATGCGAACGTAAAACCTAGTGAACAAGAGTGACCGGAGAACTTGACAGGTTAGTGAACGAACACCACCCGGTAAAAATGAACAAGTGAAACCCGTACAGATGTTGGTGAGCGTATGGTCCACAGATTAGAAACTCAATGATATACGGTGGCCAACAAATATTGTACTCCCATCTTTGTGTCGTTACAGAAGTTAAAACAACGATAACGCGACAATACGCCCCCTACACCCTACATGTGTACTAACTCCTCCAATGTAGCGATAGATCGGTCGGCATTGCAGCCAACTACTAATTACACTTATGGCACGAAAATCAACAAATGTATATGTATAAAATATGCTTCATAACGTTATT
>Ga0209629_10002838_pt1 | contig 12037 bp, 11 predicted proteins | sample TergutCu122P5_FD_187286 | JGI IMG/M metagenome (GOLD analysis project Ga0209629, IMG submission 187286) | Cubitermes ugandensis P5 segment gut microbial communities from Kakamega Forest, Kenya - Cu122 P5 (SPAdes) (version 2) | ecosystem: Host-associated > Arthropoda: Insects > Digestive system...
CAGCCTAACTTACCACCCATGCAAGTCTGTGAAAGAAATTCCTTACTGTATGGTATTTTGATTTACCATCACTCTCAATATGTCACGACCCTTGATGTACCACCATCACTTGCAGTGCATAAACAATGGTGCTTTTCAAGGTTTGGCCATAAGAGTTTTTATTTTTTAATTCTTTAAAATAATGGTACCTATCAAACAGAAAGTGAAAACTGTAAATCATGTGAGACCACATGGAACTCAAGACTTTATTTTCAGATTTTTCTGTTCTTGTGAAAAACATATGATGTCAGTTTTAGAGAATGATTTGTAATGTATACTGAACAGGCTAATGATTTAGTGGTACCTAGGAGATATAGTATTTCTCTAACAAATCCATGAGGATGGAGGAAAGTCCGAGAACGATTGCTAGGCACAAGATTTACTACAAAAGCATTCTATGGATCCAAATTTGGCTACTGTGAAAAGATTTGAACTAAAGACATGTTTTTTCTGAAGAATTTCATTTGGACAAATATCATCATTACTTTTCTTCAAAAGTTTACTCTGTAGAGCAGGTCATCAAGTATTAGATCACCATATATAGAGGATCATACCAGTTTCTAAATAGTGATATATATCAGTGATTCCTCAAACAGTGGAACTTGATTGTAAGCTGAATGAGATGTGGAGTCTCAAATATAAGAATCTCCATAAATTATGGCTATAAAAATGGTTAATATAAAATAAAAATGTAAAAAACTTCTTGGAAAAAGAGTAGTTTTGTTTTTGCTATGGTAGGAATAAGTTTTTGACAATGATCAGTGGGATGCAAGATACAAAAGGTTGAGAATTATAAATTTAGATGATATTCACCCTCAGACATAACCTTTGATGTTATAAAATCTTACTTCTGTCAAATTTATTACAGAAAGACTGTGTGATGTGAATAATTTCCAAAACTCTGCAATTATCGATATATATTTAGTATTTTTATAATGTTGTCATGTAACGTTTGTATAATTCTTGTTTTTTGAATTACCATCAAGATTTTAGAAACAAAATTTACGGTTCATGCAGCCATCTTTGTTTTCCATTTGAGTTTCCAGTAATCCTGCAAAAATTATGTGTTTTTGAAAGCTGTATGATTATGCCCATTTGTGTAATAATACTTTGCTTGGTGAAATGCTTCTGTTCCAGAATGTTACACAGATGTTTGTTAAAAGACGTTTATCAATAACATAATTTTATATTGTACTAAGTACTGAATCTTACTTGGGGAAATATGGATTTCTCATTAGCAGAGCTAATTTTTTAATGAGGAAAAGAGGAAAATTTTATTTTTCTTTGACATAGACAAAGAAAGAAAATTATGTGCATTTTACTTACATTAATAATTGTAATAGGTCACACATGATATAGGTGATTCTTCTTCTTTTCTTTTTATATATATATATAGCTGTATTTTTGTCTTGTATCATCTTCAACTGCACTTGCCTAATGCCTTTTTCAGCACTGTGGCAATGAATATCTTCCATCTCCTCATTATAATCAGTGGTAAAGATAATTAAAACAGCATGACTTTTAGGCTATGTTATGAACGTTGCAGGTAGCTAATGCCACTATTTCAAGCCATTTCAAGACAACAATTACTCCTCAGTATAAATTGTCGGCCAGCTTGAATTATTCACACGAGTTGGAGGAGAAGATGCATCAAAATGAACTGGATATAGAATTGAGTAGCCCATGGTACAAAATTGGAATACATGGCACACTGGTTGATTCAACACCTAGCCAACATGAGATTCAATTGTCAGGTTGGTGGGGAACACAAACTGATGTACGCAGGGTGAATGTTAGTGGCTTCTATTTGGATGACAGCAATAATTTGAAGATGGATCATCGGCTGTATATAACACTGGTTGGAGAGCTGAGGGGCAAGCTTGTTGCTGGCCTTACATCATCCAGTAATTTGAAAAACCAGTGGATAAAGCTGGAGGTGTACAATAAAACCTACTTGGCAAATGTGACCTACATAAAGGACATGTAAGTATAAATTGCAGACTCTCTTATTAGATTTGTCATATAAGAATCATCATCCTCATATTGTTTTATATTATTGAGAAAATCTACAGGGCCACACAATTATAAGGGACTGATACTAATGCAGGAATTGGGAAATATCAGAAAATGTAAGTGTAGAAACCATGTTGCTTGCATGTACAAGAAACAGATAAGTACAAAAGCAGGATATTAGGAGAGAGATGAAGGTGGAAACACCACAAGGAAAATTTCTGAAATTATGGATAGTGTGGTGTGAAGATATGTTGTGTCAACAAAACAATATATTTGTGAGCATAAAATAAAGAGATGTTGAATAAATTACATTGGCGACCAACGGGTAGGTAGGAGAATCAAGTGTAGTATGATGTGCAAAATGAAAGTAGGAAAATCCTTGAAACATAAAACTGAAACTTTTACTAGAGGATACAGAGTAATGGAGAGGACTTTGCTATAATTGGAATCATCCTGATGGTAACTTTAGTGCATGGAAATGTTATTTTATTGCTAGCCCTTTTGCAAAATTTGGCTTTAATTGTTCAAGAATTGGGAATAGTGCCTTATCTTCTCTTTTAATTTTGGAATTCTTGTTGACTAATGCATACATTTAGTTGTACTGTGAAGGTTCTGACTGTTTGCTATAAATGGACTTCAGTCTTACAGTGGAACAACTGATTCTATGAAACATTATCAAAATCAGATATTATTATTATTATTTATTAATTTATTTAGTATTCCAGAGATCCACTGGAGTGGATACAGAACTTGTCAATAGATAACAACAGGCATAGTACAGAATGAGTCTCGACAATAAAATACATATAATAATAATTTGTGATTATAATACACAAATAAGACAAATCAAGTTTACACAAGGAAATGTGATCAATTCAGAATATACAGTCCATGAATATGTATATAATGTACGAAGACAGAAACTTAAAAACAATCCAAGAGTACTTACATAATGCAAATAGACAGAATCTTAAATTAATGTACCACCATAATAAAAAATCTTGTGATACAGTACATAATTCATGATTGACGAAGGTACTCTTCCATAGTGTAAAATGAGTATACAATTTTTTTCAGAGCAATTTTAAACTTTTTGTGGTCACCAGCAACATCCAAAATCTCCGAGGGTAAATTATTAAAAATTTTTATCCCTGAATAATAAGCTCCTTTTTGATAAATGTTTAAGTTTGCTTTGAGGAAATACAATTTTGTAGCTGATGCAGTAAGTTAACTACATGTGAATGAACTTGTATGTCATAAAAACCTCAAAATAAGGCTCACTGCTTCGCAGGTCTGTAATTTGTTGAAGCTTTGATACAGAAATCAGGGTTTATTTTCGAGAACTTTTTTGTGAAAATATGTGTGGTTGGGGTACATTTTGTAACTTCAAGCAGATGATGCATGCACCAACCACCCTCCACTAAAGCATCTGTTCAAAGAAGTTCTGGTTCCAGAAGGAATACAACATACACACCGAAAATTTGATAATTTTTTACTACTGTGTACCTGAAAGTTAAAACTATTAAGTCAAATTTACAAATGGCTTTGAAGGTCACATTGTTCTAAAATGTTTCAATCAAATGAAACCTCAGACATGTAGTATGGGATGATGAATAAGGTATATCATTACATGGAACCATAATAGAATGGGGGACTTTGGTACATTTTTGAAAAGCTGAGGTTACACTTCTTACATTGGGGTGCTGGTTAGTGAAAATAAAATGCTCTCTACAATAAACTGCCACTCACTGATCAGATGTGGGGCACAGTTTATATTTAGTAGCATGTTATTAATGGGAGGGGCCAGGTAGAGTAGTCAGTATAATGATGAGGCTATGGGCTGGAAGATCTGAGGTTTGATTTATGGCAGGGTCAAGGGATTTTTCTCTTCTGCAAAACATCCAGACTGGATCTGGGGCCCACCCAGCGTACTTTTTTAATGGGTACTCAGGATTACTTTCCCTGGTGTAAAAGTGCTGGAGCATGAGGTTGAATATCACCTCCATCTAGTGCTGAGAAAAGAATGAGTGGAGCTATACCTCTATTCCCCCTGTATGTGTGGCACGGACAGGAACAATTTTTACCTTTTATGATTAGTGGGACCTATACTGAAGAAACAAATCCTACTTTTACATACCAATACACTCCTCCCTGGGGTAGATTGGTGCAGGCTTGGTGCAAACTGGTACAGCATTAAAGACAAGCATTGCTGTGTTAATTAACAACATCTGAGAATAAGAATGTACCGAATACATTTTTATAAAATGAAGCTGTTATTATGACTAGAGAAAACTTATAAGCTCACCGTTATAACAGGGTGGTAAAAATGATGACTGAAAAAAGTAGAATGTCCATGAAGTCCTGTTGCAATTCATAAATGTTTATTCTTGCTAATTACATCATTATTAACACCATTTATTTTATTCTCAACAATAACATTTCTGTTGGTTTTAGGTTCATATGTTTGGAATATTCCAATCTGGAAATAAAATTCTACAAATGTTCCACATTTCTTTCCTTACATGGGAATGCTACCTCAAGGCCCTAACATCATATGATATACAGAACATGAGACTGATAAGGGGAATGATTGGTACTTCCATCTTGGAGCACTTTTGTTTGGGCCATTATACCCCTTAATAAACTATACCTGTCTCTGTCCCAGTCTGCACTTACATTAGAATATAATCACATGGCCACAGGGTCTTGAGTTTAGAATGCTGGTACATCTTTCCCAACAAAATACATTTTACTATAGCACAATTGCATGTTTTAATAAATATATAATCACAAATAATTTTTACAAAATGTGATGAACACTATATTACTAGATTTTCATTTCCCTCTGGTGGCTGGAAATTTTGAATGTACCTACATGCTCTGGCTGCCAATGATCCCCACCTTTCCTCTTCCACAGTTCCATTGTGACCAAATTTGCAAAGATTTCTCCACTTGTGCAACAAGTTCATCTTGACTGCACCTAAAGCCTACAGTCTCTCCATGTTCTGACTGAGGAACTAATAAAGGAAGGATGCTATGATTTATGTGGGAAGCTTTTCGCATGCAGCCAAATGGAAATGCTTAAGGATATACGAAATGCATGAAAAGAAGCCTTTTGTAGAGAAGACTGCAGTACTTGTTCTGGCCTAGAAAATTGTACATGGTAGTGATATTTTACGGATTGAAAAGTTATTTTTGTTTTTCCTGTATGTAAACATTCTGCAACAAATGGTAGTAAGCAGTCCCTCATTTCATCTCCTTTTAATTTACTGATGCATGTAATTTGTCTTAGGAACCAGAGTAGCATAATTGATACAGTGACTAGGCTATGGGCTGGACAGCCTGGGGTTCGAATCCCGATAGAAGCAAGAGATTTTTTTTCTTGTCCAAAACATCCAGACTAGCTCTGGGGCCTACCCAGCTTCCTATTTAATGGGTACTGGGGTTCTTTCCAGGGTAAAGTGGCTGAAGCATGAAGTAGGCAACCACTCATCTCCATCTAGTGCTGATATTAAGAACTGGGGCTATATTTCTAGTCTGTTGCCCCTTGCCTATATGTCTTAATGGTGCTGATAAAGAAAGCCTTACATTTGTTCATGTCTCCTTTTCTCTCCTTTTTTATCCTCATCTCTTCTTATCATCTCAGGAGTCTCAATTGTATTTCTGCATCTGTGTAAGAACACATACCAATTGCCTGTGTTTCTACTGGTACAGAATAAGTTTTATGTGTTAAGTTGCATGCTTGTGATGAGTTTCTTTTCTATGTGACATTTTAAACACCTGACAGTGTTTTGTCAGTGTTATTATATGTAGCCATGCAGTTGCAATGTTAGCATGTGTTTCCAGCTCTCATTTCTTAGAAGGTACAGTGCAGTTTGCTGAGTCAACGTACAGTGGAAGCTTGGTTCTCCTGAGCACCTCATTTGAAAAGGGGTTGGCTGTTGACCTAAAACTACGAAAACGACTCACCTTGGCAGCAAAGGTAAAATAATTGGCATTAGTTTGTTGTTGATTAATCATTTGAAATTTATGACATATTTATGTGTTTGAATAGCTATTATTTTTTGTTTGGCAAATGACTATATATTTGTAAGAAAGTTTGAGCCATACATCGGGCTCATGTTGTTTGTTTCCCACTGGGAAAACGAGTTCTCTAGTACCAGGTACCGTGACCTACATCCACTCAGGGTTTCTTCGATCCAATTCGCTTCTCGTTTGGTTATGGGGGTGAGAGGGCGGAGTCTAAGTTTTCTTATGTAGTGGCAGTAATTTTTGTAAATACTCTCGGTGATACCTCGTCGCGACAAACAACTCTCTCTCCAGCATCACCAGCGCAACCAGCACGACTCCGAAAGAGCCCGGAAATCGAGGGACAACGGCACTGAAGCAAGGCGTTCGAGTTGTGAGGACGTGAACAGTGCGGTCGAACGGGAGGAGGAGAAAGTGTTGGTTAAGTACGCTACGAGAGCCACGCTACCAGGAATGTCTCGAGTAATTGAAACAGGCGAGGAGACTTTTATTTGTGATAAGAGGAAATTAAGGTTATTGTATAATTATTTCCACTAGTAAGTTGTTGCTACGAGACATTCTTGGGCTGCAGGAATAACATTGAATGAACATTACGCGGCCTAGTTATATGAAGCGTAAGAGAGTAAGGTAGTGTTTCTCTCACGGTCAAGGCCGTGTTGTTGCTAGATTGCTGGGTATGGTCTGTCGGCACAGGGTGTTACTTAATTTTGTATGTAAGACGTCCAAGTTGCGTTTACGTCTGGTATGACGTGTTGCTGTTGGAAGGACATTAATGAGACAGAAAGCCCGACGGAGAGAGGTCATTTTCTATGTCTGTATTGTTGAGGGTTTTTAACTTGTTTATGTAATGTTATCTTTTCCTTTTAAAGCCCAAGGCACGATAGATCTGATTCTGTGTAACGGGAGCATAAATTGTTGTTCTAGACTGTGTGTGCCGAGGAACGTACTGGTTATTGTGTGGTGTTGTATTGATTTTATTGAGACCAGTAACGTCCCGGCTGTTTCTCTGTTTAATATGTTTTTCTTTTAACAGTATTATTGTTCATTACGCTCCCGGTTTGATTGCCTTGAGGGCGCGTCTTATGAGAGTGTTTATTATACTTGGGAATACATTAATATCTAGTTATCTTGGCTGGTGTTGTTGTTTGCGTATTCCCCAACCTTCCACAGTATCCCGGAGTGGTTTCGTGAGCACAGAGGTGCTATCGGTTGGCCGTGAATCAGGGAGTGCGGGTCCTCAGTCTACAACTGAGCGAGAGGCCCGTTTTGCGGACCTCGCGATCCTGAAGGCTCAAGTTCTATTTTCATTTAACCAGAATCAGAATATATTTTAGTTTTTAAATTAAATTGCCCATCAGTTTAATGCTATTAACATTTACATGAATATTATTACTACTAAACATAGATGGTGAGACACAATGCCTACATGTTATGATTTTAGTGTTGCAGTGAACTTTATTTTGTATATATGACATGTACTAACAACCACTTTACTTGAATATTATGAAGTCTGCTGTATTTTCATTACACATATTATAGCATGATTTTTTTTAATAACAAACCAACCTTGAGTAAGTAAGCAATTAGGTAAGTAAATAAGTAATGAACTAATATGATGGAGAAAAATCCTTCTTGATAAGGCAACATTAATGCTGGTGGACCAACAGTGCTGTCTGTCCGCAGCACCTTATTCCAGTATATTCACAAAAACTCTCATATCTGTAGAGCATCTTCTCCATCTGCAACCTGAATGTGTCCACTCCATGGTGACAGAACACCCACATAACAGAATTTCTCACACTAATCCTTTTCTAAAAACATTATTGGGGTTCAATAGCATAATTAATTTAATAATGTACATTTCACTTCCAACTATATTATATACATAATATTTAAAACCAAATTGTTATATAATGTTTTTATTTGTTAATTACTGCTCTGACATATTTCGGCCCTTGCTGTTGGCCATCTTCAGGGAGCTCATTAGTTTTTTTCAACATCTGCAGCTTATGTGTCCACTTGTGTAGCAGAAGTTGTATATGAATGATTAAAAATATAATATTAAAATCCTTAAAATCAGTTAAATGCAGTATAGAATTATGAATTATTTTAGTTGTAGATTTTTGCAATTTTTCTATGTCCAAACATATGTGTAGCCTTTCATCAAGTGGAATAGGTCCCATTTTCAGGTATCTCATGTTCAAGTTGGTGTTAAATATTATGTATATAATATAGTTGCATGGAAACTGTAAAATATTCAGTTTGTATTTGCCCAACAGACACAAATTTCCTACAACTTTAAGAACATCAAAGAGAAGTTATTAAAGACTAATGAAGCTATTTGGTTCAACAAACTATGCAAAAACCATCAACTAACAATTAAATACATAAAAATCAAAGTAAATGGCAATAACAAACAAAGTTGTAATATTAGGAAGTTAGCCTTCAAGTAGAGATTAAACCAGTAACTCAATTTTTTTTTTGTTTTGTCTACATATGCAAAAACAAAATTAAATGAGAAATTAAATAGAACCCACATGGAATGTACAGAACTTTGGAATACATTATGTAACTGTATCCAAACATCTATCAAATATAAACTACAATCTATGAATGAAGCTCAGTATGATAGATTAAACAAAAAAACTCAAGTACAACATATTCATTCACAGCTTGAACACAAAGTACCTGAACCTGAGACATATTCCACTTGAAGAAAGACTACACAGATTTAACATTATATATTTTCCATGCAACTATATTATACTCACAATGAATTAATACCAACTTGTTGCACTGTATTATTTGTTGGTAGGTTCTCCAACATGATTCAGCCTGACTTAGTGGGCCACCTTCAGGGAGACTTCTGTAATGTGTGCAGTGTTTGTTTTAATTTAACTATTAAGAATTTTCACATACGATTAAAATCAGTGTTGTAGTAGACTGTGGTTAAAATCAGATTTCTGGACACAACAAATAAATTGTATAATCTTATACTCTACTGTATATTAAACTTATTGCAACTTTATTGTATTTTAACCATAATGTACTACAACACCGATTTTAATCATACGTGAAAACTCTAACTGTGAAGTTGAAACAAATGCTGCACACATTACAGAAGTCTTCCTGAAGATGATGTATTGTCAGGCCAAAACATGTCGAAGAAATAACTAACAAATAAATAATAGAGTGCAACAAGTTGGTATTTGTTCTTTGTGGAAGACTACACAGATTTTTGGACACAGAAAAATTACATTACACAATTAAAATAATTTTATAATTTTGCATTGTATTTGGCTGATTTTAAGAATATTTATATTGTAATCTTAAATGTAATTTTAATCATACATGTAGAATTTCTGACACACAAATGAATGCAATGGCTGCAGACATCTAAAAAACTAATGAGCTCCCTGAACAAGCCCAACAGCTGAGGCCAAAACATGTCAGAGAAAAAACTAACAAATAAAAATATTGTGCATCAAGTTGGTGTTAAATACCAAGTTAAAATTAAGGTTTTCACAATGTATCTGGTATGGATTATGTGTACAAAAATTTGCGAGGAGTCCCTAGAACTGACGTTAAAATTGGAAAATTAAATAATCTGAATATCATAAGAATAACTGCATTTAGTTCTGTGTATTAATATCTGAAATTAAAGTAGTGCTTCCAATTTCTATATTTATACAAAACAACCATTATTACATTCTCTTCATAATAATTTTCTGTGTGCATTATTGTCTTCTCTGAAGGAAGCAGAGTACAAATTTCAAATTTGTTAGTATAAATTTTTAAAATAACTTCATATGTATAAATGTCCACAGGACTAGACATTTTTCCACAAATGCAGTTACTCTTTTAGGTTACCTGTGATGATGAGAACCATGGGCTGCACTTTGAGATGTTCTGGGATAAAGATGAAAACCCAAACAAAAAGATTTCTTTGGTGGCTGAAGCAGTGGGAAACAAAAAGGAAGTCCTTCTGGAGATTCCAGGCCGCTACCTTAAAGGAGAGATTGTTACAGTGTAAGCATCCTTGACATATAATGAATTTCCAGTAGTTCATGGATATTATATTATGAATATATGAATTAATACACTTTATCCTTTCATAGCCAGATCACATATCTGAAACCGGACTTCCAGACTATTTCATTTGAGGAAAGGTTAAACACAGATGTTTGGACACAAAAAATTTACATAAGTGTCTACTTAATATAATTTTATATTGTACAAACTAATTTTATATTGAAAAAGTGGTTTTAAGGGTTTTAATATTTTAATCATGCATGTAAACTGCTACCAAATAAGTTGACACATAATCTTCACACATTGAAATAACCATGAGCTCCCTGAAGTTGGCCAAGAACTGCAGCCAAAACATGTCACAGCAGTAACTTATAAATAAAAACACTGTGCAGCAATTTGGTATTAAGTATTATATATGTAATAAAGTTGCACAGAAAATGTTTAATACTAAATTGGTATTGTGTTAGTTTACCAGTTATGTATTACATGCTTTACTGTAAATTACTGCTGTAAAAAAAAACAAACAAATAGATTGTATGATTTTACTGCTTCTGTGCTAGCTTTCTTTTATTTTTTTTACATTATTTACTTTATGGTTACCCTCACAGGATTTTATGTATTGTTTTGAAGGTTTAACTTAATACACTATTTTGAATCACTATATTAGTTAGTACCCAAATATTCAAACAATACTGAAGGTGATAATTTTTATGTGCAATATTAGAACAAATAATCAAAGAATAACCTCCCAATGATGTGATTTTAAGATAAACTTTCATGAAAATTGTTCCATTTGGAAGAAATCAAGAGTAACATACCCATAATTGTTCTTCAAAGCCTTTTTGCTTCCATAAAGAAATATATAAAATATTCCAAATCAGTGACTGCAAAATATTTTAAATTTCATGCATTTTCCTGTGCTGGTGTGAATATATATGTCCATGCAGAACTTCATGCCCACACACGCACGCGTGCACGCACGCACGCACACACACACACATATAAGAGTTTTCAATATACATTGCACTTTATGGGTATGTAGAGCAGCGCAGCCTTGTGGAAGAGAGTCTGTCCCTGCTCACCTGTATTTTGAATGAGGTACAACTCAGTTTATTAAAGAATGTTTCCACAAGGATGAAATTTTAAAATTTCTTAGTGAACTGGCTTTGCTTACGTAAAATTAAACATGATAATTCTGGTGTGCAGAGCCACTGGAGTAACGGGCTTTGTAGAGTGGGAAGAACATCACAAGGTCACTGTGCAGCTGGAGTGGAATCTAGATGAAGCATATGCTGACATCACAGCAAAACTCCATACTCCCTTTCCTTGGATGAGGTCCCTAAGTTTGTTCGGCACCTACAGTCTGCTTGAGAATGATGGTGTCTTCATGGTATGTACAGCTCATGTTTGGAGTAAACTATGCTAGCTGATGTTGTGTGGTCTCTTATGCAGATAGAAGGACATTATGATAAGTGTTTGGACAAATACTTGCACCTAAGAGGGATGAAGTAAGTGGGCAGTTCAAGATATTAAATAATGAACAAGTGCCATAATGTTGTTAGGTTAGCAAAATAAGGAGGCTGCAATGAGCTGAATATATAAATAGGATAGAAAAGGCAAGGAATGAATTCAGAATTTTGATGAGGAAATTTTTTGGAAAACAAACAAAAGGATGACCAGAAAAGGAGATATGCAGATGGCATTAGGATGGATTTAAGATGAGTAGCTTCATGGACTTTGTCCATTGTCAGATGTTCTTTTATCTATATTACTTTTGAAACTCCAGACACTGGACAAGGTCCATGAAGCTAATGATCTTAAATTTGAAATATCAAAATCAGAACCTTATAGAATTCTACTGGGATAGATATTACAGGAGGGAATTGTAAAAATGGAAAGATACTGAAGCTAGCTTAAGATTATG
>Ga0209629_10002839_pt1 | contig 12036 bp, 7 predicted proteins | sample TergutCu122P5_FD_187286 | JGI IMG/M metagenome (GOLD analysis project Ga0209629, IMG submission 187286) | Cubitermes ugandensis P5 segment gut microbial communities from Kakamega Forest, Kenya - Cu122 P5 (SPAdes) (version 2) | ecosystem: Host-associated > Arthropoda: Insects > Digestive system >...
TTCTCGCGTTACCTACCCTAGGATTTTTCCCGCCTCTCTACCTCAATTTACGCAATTTTTAAAAGTGGTTTTACTCAGGCACTCCCTACTTCCACCGCCACCCCCACACCAATGAAGTTCAAGAACAAGTTATGCCAGGACCCGGTGAAGTCGTACCAATACTACTCCATTGAGCAGCTGAAGAATTTCGTGATATTTTTCTTCCGATTTGGATGAAACTTGGTATTCGATAATTCAACAAAACAGATGGTGAGCTTTTTGAAGATCGCGGAATCCATGTTTTGGTAGAGGATGTGCTTTTCCCTCTTTTTTCTATTTGTATGAAATTTGGTATGGGAGATTCTATCGCACTGCTGTTCAATTTGGCCAGTTTCATGAAAATACGCACGGAATGCCGCTCTTTTCTTATGGCTGTTAATGGAATAACATTTACGCGTGTACTTAGAACGATATTACATTTCCAAAGCACAGCGCGCCCCGGTTAAGTCACGGTTTCCACCTGGAGGAGCTGAGAAGAACCTCGACAAACCTCAGGATACACGGTGTCAGAGCGAAGAAAGGAAGCAGCCACCTAAAGAATATGGTGTGTAATGTTAATTATATTTGTATTGTAGGAAAAGCTGTGGTTAAGCGGGGCGGACGTAAGGCGTATTGCAGACGAAAGAACCCAGGTATTCCAGAAAATTCCACTTTTCTGACTGGTCGTTTGATTGTGTTCCCCCAAGAAAAGGATAACCGTGATTATTATTCTGGTTTGCGGACGACGGATTACTCTTAGAATGTAAAACATGTTATTGTGAAAGCTGTCGCACTCTGGGGACCACAGATTGCCAACGACAAAAATGCCAGTCTGCTGTAATTGGTGTAACTTTCTCTGATCGACAAACTATGCGTGTAGCACATATGATTGAAAACTGGCAAAAATTATGTTGAATGTTATTTCCTTACCTTAGCAATGTCACGTTGAAAAAAAAATTTGTTTTCTCGGTGTCTCCCCCTATCTCTCACTGTCTTGTGGCGTTGTCGGCTGCTTATATAGACATCAGTGTTACAAACTGAGCAAAGGTATTAATTCGATTTGCCTGTAATGTTGATTACAATTTTTTTGGAAATGCAGTGATAACTGCTTTGTATATAAATAATAATATTTATTAATTACGTTTTATTTTTCAATGTTTGATTGCTTGGCAGCTTTTTATCTTGAATAATTTTTCTCATTGCTTCTTAAGTGTTATATCCACCGCTTCCCTCCAGGCGTAGGGGTGAGGTGGAAAGAATACGGGCCATTTATGGGCGACGGCCCATAGCTTGGTCACCCCTGTTTAGTATAGAGCCAGGTTCAGGGAGACATGGACTTTGGATGGTGTAGGGGTGACGGTGGAGGTTAGGCTCCACCGCTTCATGGTGAAGGGGAGACGGTGAAGGTGAAGTAGAGAGTGTAGTAAAGAATGTTGGCCATGTAAGGCGACGAGCCGAAGGTTGGTCACCTCTGTTAGTAGAAGGTGCGTGCCTATCATCAGGAGGTGGATACCCTGAAAAAGGAAGTGTAAAAAAGGTCGAAAAAATATGGGGATTAGGAGCGTGAGAAGGGGAATTAAAAAATGGAGGGCAAAAGCCCCCAGGGGGGAAAAGGACCAAAAATGTTAGAATTTTTTTAATAAGTATAAATTGGTGCTGCTTCACCGCAACATGGACTTTGGACCCTGTAGTTACCGTGAAGAAGGAAGTGAGAAATGAGGTCGAAACGTCGGAAAAAATATGGTGTATGCAGTGGGAGAAAAATTCGAAAATATTGGGCAAGAGCACCTGGACCCCAAAAAAGGGCCGAAAATTTTTTAAAATATTAACCTCGGTATAGGCGGACGTGGACTTTGGACTGAAGCTAAAGAACGAGTAGAGTTTGGGCGTAGGAATGACGATGGAGGAAGGTATCCACCGCTTCCCTCCAGGCGTAGGGGTGAGGTGGTAAGAATACGGGTTATGTAAGGGCGACGGCCCCTAGGTTGGTCACCCCTATTTGTACATGTAGTGCTTGCGTATCATCAGGAGGTTCAACGTAGTGAAGAAGTAATTGAGAAATGAGGTCGAAAAGTCAGAAAAAATTTGAGAGAATGTAGCGGGAGTAGGGGAATTGGAAAATGTTGGGCAAAAGCCCCTGGGTCCGCGGGAAAGGGCCCAAACAAAATTTTGGAAAAAAATTATTACGAAAAATGTATAGTAATACAGGCGGTATGTCCAGACGTGGATTTTGGATTGAAGCTAAGGACCGAGTAGAGTACGGGCGTAGGGGTGGCGATGGAGGTAGGTATTTGCCGTTTCCCTCCAGGCGTAGGAATGAGGTGGAAATAATACGTGCCATGTATGGGCGACGGCCCGTAGTTTGGGCACCCCTGTTCGTACATATACTGACTATCATCAGGAGTTCAACGTAGTGAAGAAGGAAGTGAAAAATGGTCGAAACTTGTGGAAAATTTGGGGATGTGTTGCGGGAGAAGGGGAATTCGAAAATGGTGGGCAAAAGCCCCTGGGGCACCTGGAAAGGGCCCAAAAAATTTTGGAAAAAGTATTTCAAAAAAGTATAGGAAAGCGTGTGTGTTGCGAAGCGTACGTAGTGAGTAGGTGCCAACGTGGAGATTGGTATATTGGTTTGTACAATAATGATAAAATCCTGCAGCATGTTCTTAGCACTCCGCCATCAGGAGGTTAAATAATCATCAGAAGTCTCAATCCCCTGAAGAAGGAAGTGAGAAAAGAGGTCGAAACGTCGGAAAAATATGCGAATACGTAGCGGGAGAAGGGAATTTGAAAATAGTGAGCAGGAGCCCCTGGGCCCCAAAAAAGGGCCAAAAAAAATTTGAAAATAATTGTAAAATAAATGTCTAGGAAATGCGTGTTGAAAAACTTACGTAGTGAGTAGGCGCAGCCGTGGAGATTGGTATATTGGATTGTACAATAATTATAAAATCCTGCAGCAAGTTAGCACTTTGCCATCAGGAGGTTCAATAATCATCAGGAGTCTCAATCCCTTGAAGAAGGAAGTGAGAAATGAGGTCGAAACGTCAGGAAAATATGGGGATACGTTGCGTAGAAGGGGAATTGAAAAATAGAGAGGAAGAGCGCCTGGGGCCCCAAAAAGGGACAAATAATTTTGAAAATTTTTGAAGAGTATGGGAAATGTATCATCAGGAGGTTCAATACTCATCAGGGTCTCAATCCCTGAAGAAGGAAGTGAGAAAAAATGTCGAAACGTCGGAAAAAATATGGGGATATGTAGCAGAAGAAGGGGAATTCGAAAATAGTGGGCAAGGGCCCTTAGGACCACCAAAAAAGACCCAAAATAATTTTTGAATAAAGTTTTTGGAAAAAGTATAGGAAAATGTGTGTTGAAAAACTTACGTAGTGAGTAGGTGCCGCCGTGGAGATTGGTATAGTTGATTGTGCAATGATGGTAGAATCCGGCAGCATGTTGTTAGCACTCCGCCATCTTGAAGAACAGTGAACGTAGACTTGAAGTTGTATGTGGTAGTGGGTTGATGACGTCAAGCTACGTGATTGGTAGGAATAAGGAAGGATCCTATAGGTCGGGATAAGAAGGGCCCCTATTGGTGCAGCATGTGTGGAGTTTGGTAGTGTCCGAGGGCCTAAAAAGGGCCTCTTTGGGTATATTTAGGAGACCTGTTTAGTGCTGCCTCCGTAAAGATGGGTAGAGTGTACTGCGAATAAACAGCGTAGATACGTAGCCACAGACGGAAAAGAGGGCAAGAGCCCGCGGGGCCCAAAAAAAGGCCGCAAATACAGTTACGAAACCCCGTCAGCCAGCGGCTACGTGACCTCGTGGAGATTGGCAGATCGTGCGTGAAGGAACAGGACCGTGTTATAAGAAAGGATCCTAGAGAACTAGAATAACAAGAAACGTGAGTGAATGAAAAGCATCTTTCTTTAATGTGATCGAGTCATGTTATAAGAGGTGAACAGTCAGTCTAAGGAGCTCCCTGATTCGTCAGAATAACATCTGTTCTGATTGGTTGAAATAAAAATTATGCCTTTATTGCATGTTACAGCCGTACAGAATAAGTGTAGGTTTCTCGCTTAGAATGACGTAACACACAGGTCAAAATAAGAAGCACCCCACTGGTTGAAATAAGGAGAATTTTGGCAGGGTTAGAAAAAGTTTAGGTTTTTTGCCTAACATGACGTAACGTCACGGGATATTGACGTGTAGTTAAGTCCTAGTAGCGTTAGGCTCCATCCGTTGTTACAGTTTTTGGTCACCATACATGCGCGAAGAATAGATCAGGGTCGTAGGGCAAGTTAAGAATACAGAGTAGTTGATTATCTAAAAGACGAAGAGGAAGGGTCATAGGTTATTAAGTGTAATGATATGTTTGTTTACTGGACGATAATGACGTAGGAAAAAAGACGTATAAATAATAACGTATGAATAATGACGTATGAAGGGAAATGCATATGTGTAACTTTAACATTGCAATGGGGGTTCAAACATCAAGTTAGACCTACAGATAACAGAGGTTACATCCTTGACAGTTTCACTGTTATCTTTTTCTTCACCAGACTTTGATAAACGTCGCTCTAGCTGATTGCTGATTTCTCGCTAACAATTTATATCGATTCTCGAGATAAGACTGTCCTTACAGTCGCTGAATTGAGTCCGGTTCCTCCGCCTGAACTTTTCACACACTGCTGGGATTTGTATCAGTTTTCTTGACAGATTTAAGACTAATGTTAAATTGAATTATATTTAATAAGCTCGTATTTCGCATTAATCTTACTCCTTCTTGCCTATACAAAGCGTTCAGTTATTCGTTGGGAGGGAGAAGGATCGTCAAAACAACACAACTAATTAGAAAAAAGGCGTATATTCTAATATGTATAAAATACATGTTTCGGCCAACAGTGGCCATCATCAGGTTTATTACCGATTTTATTGCTAAATAAGAAATAATCGCTGTTTGTTCCCAGATCCACACAAAACACATAAATACACTCTGTGGGCAGAACGTAGAATTGCTGAATGTTAAACTGTGTGTACATATAGTGACCACTGGGTTTTAAAGGGTAAAACACAGTACAACCTCACCGTCTCTTCCCATCTGTCTTGTAATGGAACAAGATAAACATGTAAAAATAGTTATATGGAACATCTGAAACGTTTGTTGCTCAATGGGTTAGCAATTCACTTTCTGTTGGCACGCAGACACGCACTGCAAGTGCAGGCACGCACCTGCCTAATGTAACTAACTGAACTATATGGGTGGATAACTGTCAGCTTTTCAAGTGCTCCTCTCCGTGGCGTTGCGCTGTAACCAGCACTTCTAACTTAGATAGTTGGGAAATGTAGACTGAGCAGAGCGCAGCACTGCTGGCGCCATCACTCTGTTGTTCGCCCCACAGATATCCTGTTTCCGCATGCTTCACAGGAAAACACTGAGTATCTTGACACACTCTAGGATCTCTCCCTATATTAGCAACACACTAATTTTTCATCGTCGATGTATCCAACGTGAGGAACCTAAATCGATGTCTATTGCATGTCGGTACTCGAAATTTGGCGCCGATCACCGTCGGTGTGTATCTGTTTTTGCTATCCCAGCTAGTTCCCCATTACAAAAATGGCAGTTACCAGGATCACTCACTGTGACGTCATAAATGTAATTAATTACAGACTAATTGTCCTCCGATTCAAATAAAAATGGAAATGTTTAGAAAACTTTCGTGAAAATTACAAATATAGAGTTTTTCGAGAAGTCCTTCCGGTTTGTGTCTGTTTCATGCTGACAGACATGACGAAGCTAATAGTTTGAATCTCTGTGTTCCATGCTGACAGACATGCCGAAGCTAATAGTTTGAGTCTCTGTGTTCCATGCTGACAGACATGCCGAAGCTAATAGTTTGAGTCTCTCTGTTCCATGCTGACAGACATGCCGAAGCTAATAGTTTGAGTCTCTCTGTTCCATGCTGACAGACATGCCGAAGCTAATAGTTTGAGTCTCTGTGTTCCATGCTGACAGACATGCCGAAGCTAATAGTTTGAGTCTCTGTGTTCCATGATGACAGACATGCCGAAGCTAATAGTTTGAGGCTCTCTGTTCCATGCTGACAGACATGACGAAGCTAATAGTTTGAGGCTCTTTGTTCCATGCTGACAGACATGACGAAGCTAATAGTTTGAGTCTCTCTGTTCCATGCTGACAGACATGCCGAAGCTAATAGTTTGAGGCTCTTTGTTCCATGCTGACAGATATGACGAAGCTAATAGTCACTTTTCGCAGTTGTTTTACGAAAGCGCCTAATTACTGGGACAGGATAACATTAAGATGAAACTGTGTGGCACAGGTGTTAGGTACCTGTGGCAGTTGCGTACTGGTGGGGCGTGCGAGATCTATGGCTGCATAACTTGGCAGTGATGCCAGGCTGCGGCCGCTTTTTCTAATGAATAGTACGCTTCATTGTGCAGTGGCCACTTTACCAACAGCCACCCCAGCCAGGAGTCTAATGCAACACACGCAACAAGTTTATCGATGGTTAGTTCGACCCGACCTGGGCCAGTGCCTGTCTGTCTGTACAGCACTAACATCTGACTTTCTGACGATCCAATCGAGTAAGGCGACGTGGACTGGACACTAAGCACGCACGGCGGACGTCAGAATTGCGTGAAATATTTCGGTCAGAAAAGAAGACGGGTAGGAACATCCTAGTAGATCTGGTGTGTGTGTGTGTGATGGAATTCTCAGTCTGTCTCACGACAGGTTCATACCGTCTTCCAAAGCGAATTCTCCACAGAGTGCAAGTTGATGTTTCCTCTTTCAATTTACAGTATCCTCTCTTTTCGTTACGGTCATCTAGTAGCTGCTTATTTCTTCTTCCTCGACATCCCATGCCTTCCATCTTTTGCCCTATCTTCAATTACGTGTTAGAAGACAGTTTCCGTTCAAGAGGTGACCAATCCAGTTCGCCTTCCTTCCTTGTATTCTCTGCAGGATATTCCTCCCCTGCTTGACTCTATCTACCAAGCCTTCATTTCTCACGATCGGTCAAACTGATCTTCTCCATCCTTCTCCAGCACCACATTTCATAGCTTCCCAGGCATTTCCGATCTACTTCCCGCAGTGTGCGAGTTTCAGCACAGTACAAGGCTGCGCCCCAAATATAGCGTTTTCTGGTGTCTTCCTTAGAATAGTGCAGTTTGCTGGCACGAAATATTCGTATTAAAATGCACTGTGAAGGTACAAGGCGGGAGCGTTTCGACTTCTGTGGGAACTATCGGCGAGCTGCTTTGGACGCAGATACGTAACTTCGGACTCGTGTAGAGGCGGGGGAAGTTCTTCACTGAGTGGGTTACAGCGGCTTCTGAAGGACTGCGCTTCGTGAAGTGTGCGAGTTGCTCTGTCTGGGTAGGTAAGGCTACCTGATTCATAGCGTTAAATGCGGCTCATTTTTTATGTTGAAATACCTTTAGTTATCACCATAATCCCTGGGATATTAACGATTTTCTGCCATGTTGGCTTGAATTTACAATATTCTTCACAGCAGAAACCGTGTCTTTACTGTCGGAACCTTTCACGAACAGCCATTTTCACTGTTTCGGTAGTGTCGAACGTTCTGCGGACAAGTACGCACTACATTCATGGAGGAGCTGACACTTTCACCCATGACGTAGGGAGGGCATGGAGAAATATCCGTGCGCGTGTTCCGCACTATGTCCTGCAGAAACACATCGCCTCAATTGTAGTGACGGACCGTATTTCACATCGCTTATCGAAAATATGAGTACATTGGCAGCCCCCAGTGACATGTGACACTTCCTTCTGGGATGTATCGCAATATTCATTATTGACGTTCTATCGACGGGTGCGTTCTAAAGCCCAGCCTTAATACAAAGGACCGCTGTCATTCATGTGACGTTTCTCGTGGCATTTAACTCTTAAGGCCCAGGTTTAACATTCGGCAATTCTACGTTCTGTCCACACAGTCTATGTGTTTTGTGTGGATCTGAGAACAAACTGCGATTATTTCCCTACACAGCATTAACTGACTGGTGTTTATAACTGAGAATTAACCCTTTAAGTCTCAGTGGTCATTATATGTACCGACAGTTTAACATTCAGCAAATCTACGTTCTGCCCACACAGTGTATTTACGTGTTTTGTGTGGATCTGGAATCAAACAGCGATTATTTCCCTACACAGCATTAACTGACTAGTTTTTATAAACGAGATATGAACCTCTAAAGCGCCGGCGTTAATATATGTCCCGCCAGTTTAAGTTTCAGCAATCCTACGTTCTGCCCACACAGTGTATTTGTGTGTTTTGTGTGGATCTGAGAAAATACTGCGATTATTTCACTACACAGCATTAACTGCCTGGGTTTTATAACCGAGATTTGAACCTCTAAAGTCCAGTGGTTAATATATGTACCGCCAGTTTAAGTTTCAACAATCCTACGTTCTGCCTACGCAGTGTATTAATGTGTTTTGTGTGGATCTGAGAAAAAACTGCGATTATTTTACTACACAGTATTAACTGACTGGTTTTATAACCGAGATTTAACCCTCTAAAGGCCGGTTTTCACCATATGTACCACCAGGTTTAACATTCAGTAATTCTACATTCTGCACACACAGTGTATTCATGTGTGTTATGTGGATCTAGGAACGGACAACGATTATTTCCCTATGCAGCATTAACTGACTACTTGGAAGACTTAGCCATAGATGGAAGTATAACCTTAAAATTAATCTTAAAATTTAGGATAGGAAGGCTTGTACTGAAGTCGTATTTAAGTATACAGTCAAGTGGCGAGCTGTTGTGAACACGATAACGAACATTCGAGTGTCAAAATATGTGGGAAATATTTTTGACTGCTTGAAAAACTGCTGGCTCGTCAAAAAGGACTCTGCTATGTGAGCTTATGTGTTCTTAACGTCGCCTTAGGGAAGGACCATGTCTTTTTGTCATTCAAATTTGTCGCTGCTCTCTGAATGCATTCAGAAAAAATTGACTGTCAAAAAAGCTTGTGAAAAAACTTGGTCTCACAGAAGCCCTAAACCGCTGTTGAGGCTGGGTCACTAAGTGTCATGATTCCCAAAGCAGTCCCAACACAATCCCAGAACAATCCCAGCACAACCTCAGTCCAGTCGCAACACAGACTCAGCAGAGTCCCAACACAGTCCCAGCGCAGTCCCAACACATTCCCAGCGCAGTCCCAACAGATATTCAGTCAGTCGAAAATACAGCCGCTGCTGTGGGTCTGCTCTAACAATAAGGGTTGCCATAAAAACCGCCGTCCATGTGAACTGCAATCCACAGTGTAATCGTCACACCCACATCACGCACGCACACTGGGCGTCAACAACACTCATTGTACACCGGCCACCAAGTGTTCCTCAAAGTTAGACTGAGCTGAAGCGGTGTGATTAATTGAGGCCGATAGAATTGTCACGAACATCACAATGCACTGTCACTGTGCAACAGCAGTTGGTTCGCAGACTTTCGAAGTGCCAGCAACAGAAATGTGCCAACTTTTGCGGGTAGAGGGGTGTCACGTGGTCAGCGCAACGGGTCCCCACGGCCGTTAATCTCTGTTTTCTATAACTGGAGCCGCTACATTTTTATTCAAGTAGCTCCTCAGTTGACCTCATGGGGCTCACGAGGCTGAGTAGACCCCGTTCTAGACCCACTACTACTCAGAAAATCTGGTAGCGCCGGGAATCGAACCCGAGACCTCTGTATCTGTAGCCAGAAACTCTGACCACTAGACCACAGAGGCGGTCCTAACTTCGCCGACCGGCGGCGGCCGCTCTGTCGGTATAGTTCGCTCGCGGACTAAGGCCACGGAGTTTATTTTAGTTTATTTTTTAGTAACAGAAATTACGTACACTGCCGGCAGGGAAGTTTGTTGTGGTACAGTTCAGACGTTTCTAACAGCATCAAATGCTCACTTCATGAAGCACAAAATCAATCAGCCTCATTTAATAAAGACAGAGCTTGACTGCGCCGAGGGTGATCAGCACAAGAGCAAGAGAGTGGACTAGCCAAACACTTGCTTTCATTCCGATTCGTCGTAGCTAGACACGAAATGCACAAACAGTAGAACTGAAATTGTGATCACGAAAAGTCGAAATCCCGAACATCGAGGCTTACTGAATTTGAGAGTCTGTTGTATTCCGAACTAGTGGCACTGGGTGCTTCGAAAAGCGCGGTGCATGCACTGACTGCATTGTGGCCCTCAAACCCACAGTCCTGAGACACACGTCTTATCAAAACTATTGTCAATCCGACAGCCGTTACCGCAGCTACAACATTCCCTGCAAATTCTATTCATTATCGACGAAGACGGACTGACGCCATAGACGTGTTTTCTCTAGGACTGTGTGGACGGTGTAAACCTGGTGACTGAATATAAACAGGAAAGGCCTGTCCTGCTTGATAAGCTCTTCGGATCACAGTACTGATTTTAAGAATTCATGGTTCTATACTTCCACTCCGCTCAGATTCAAGTGGAATAGTTCCTTCAGTAGTTCAATACATTACCATCAGCATTTTATTCGCAAGGTTTGCAGCCACATTTGTTGACAAGAAATGAACTGTGACTGAAATACAGTACGAATATCCGCTGTGAATTCCAAATTAATGATATGTGCACTGCAGTCCAGTTTTATGTCATGAAATCTGGGAGCCTCAATCTCCTGGAACGCTCAGGTCCTTTTCTATGCCTGTAAAGGGATTGCTTTACCTATGCTCTATTGTAACTGGATGAGCAGAAGTAAGAAACCATCAAATGATGAGATATTTTACTTTATTAATGCAGTCATAAACAATAACAAACATTGTAGCTCTTTGAAGAATAGTTATTTGAAAATTCCAGAAGCTAATAATACTGACTTGATCAGGAGAGAATTAGCTCTTGCCAAAGTTGCCTTCTCAAGAGCGGCCGTATGTGATCGTCAGGCTAGCCACCCTTGTTTCTTTCAAACTACTTTTCCATCCTCGCTTAATTTCATTTGTTAAATTTACTGATCTAAAAGCCTACAGCTGTTTCCAATGTCCCCGCAAACCTAAACTAACCAGACACAAAACCCACACCAACATTCAAACTACCATTTCATTAACCCTTAATATACCAAGCCTAGCTCGTCAACGTTATTTACCAAGCTGCGGTCCTAGGAGGACGCATTGTTTTTTTTGTAATTTCTCAACTGTTTGATGCGGTAGATTACTCAAATAAAGTTTTTTTTGGGTTTCTGAAACTATAATTCAGTGATTCAAGTATCGTTAGCTTCAATTATTTTATGTTTATTTCAAAAGGATTAACTAGGTGCACGGAACTTTTCCAAACTCACTCATCACTCATCCAGCATCTGAACAATGTCATCTTTTGAGCATTGTCGGCGGGCAATTTTTCAAATTCACAACGTTAAGAACCTAAAAATAACAAGAATAACAACATTCCGCATTTGTAATGTAGAATATCAAGCGGGGTCCCGGTGGACCCAAAGTGTGTTTTCAATTTTTATTTTTTTTTGAAAGAACACTTTATAAGTCTAATTACATACTATTATCTTAAGCTGATGTGGGACACATACAAAAAACAGGAGTAAATTAGTTGATATAGTTACGGCAGGATCACAAACAATCACCACGTTGGGTCCTCAGAGGACCCCCTAGTATATTAACCCCTTGGCGCCGGAATTTCCTTTTAAATTTTAGCACAACCTGTATTTAAAATGTAAATAATACAGGAACCAAAAAAGGTAGCATTATGAAATAAACTACATTTTGAAGAGAAAAAAACGGAGGTTGTGCAGCATGTTTAAAATATTGAGCACGTATATTTGTTGAATAAGTATATAAAATACAGCATCTGGAGATTAGCTGTGCGGTACGACCCATATAGTGTCCGTTAGGCGTCAAATGGTTAAGGGTTAATAAGACAGTTTCGACAATGCAAACAAGTTAGAAATTGTGTGCAGACCCAAACATTTTGGGTGCGTTCTCACAAACATACCAATTACAGAA
>Ga0209629_10002840_pt1 | contig 12034 bp, 7 predicted proteins | sample TergutCu122P5_FD_187286 | JGI IMG/M metagenome (GOLD analysis project Ga0209629, IMG submission 187286) | Cubitermes ugandensis P5 segment gut microbial communities from Kakamega Forest, Kenya - Cu122 P5 (SPAdes) (version 2) | ecosystem: Host-associated > Arthropoda: Insects > Digestive system >...
TAACGTTCATAATCGGGATTATGCACAATAAGGGATCCAGTGTTGAATCCGTCCACAAGGTTCTTGGCCGCCTGTTCTTTATGTTCTATATTAAAAGGAGGTTCCATACGTTCATTCCGTTCGGGATCGTATCCGCCGCCATATCTTGTTGTGCTTTCAACGGAGATCGTTACCAGCGTACATACGGGCTCCGGTTCTTCATCGATCGCAGGTCCCGGCTCCTCGACCGCCTCTGTCTCCATCGGCGGCTCCGGCCTATTCTCCCAACCTACCTCCCTCAAACATTTACGACAGAATCTACCATCGGCATTCATATCTCCGCCGCAGTACGTACAGGTTTTCTTCTTCCTCGCCAGAGCGATGGCGTCCGTCATAGCCTTCATTACAAGTTTCTTTGATTCTTGAATATCCAGTCCTGTGATCTCAGACACACCCTTGGCAGTTCTTTCCACACTTTTACCACAGGAAAGACCCAGTTTGATGCATTCCATTACCGCGGGGTCTAATGACAACCGATCGAGGGGAAGCCAATATAGCGCATCTGTCTGTTCTTTCTTCCCGGGTCCGGTTCTGCTGCCGGTTACTTTCTGTTTCGGTTCCGACTTCGGCGACTCAACTTTACTCATAAGATCGAACCCGCACCTGTGACAGAACCCCTGACGGGCGTCGATATTTTCTTTTTCTTGAGGAGTGGCATTTTATCACCGTGATGTAAAATAGTTAAGAAAAGGTTTAGAATTGTATGAATTAATCGGAGTGATTGTATATATGTAGTGGCCATCAACACGTTTTTCGTTGTTATTGTCATTGCCGGCAGCAGCCCCCATCACTGCAGCCGGAAGCAAAATGACAACGACGACTTCGATCAAAATTCCATTTCGGTCTTCATGACCGTGTTATCGAGCAGTGGCTAATATTAACAATTTCAAAATTTCAAAGGTCTATAGGTTACCAGACCCACGATTATTTTCCTACGTGTATGAAGAAGGGGGACATTATTGTAGGGAATATTCTCAGTTGACATATACACAAGAAAGCAAGAAAAGTCGGAACACTTTATCAATTATGTGTGATGTGCGAACAAAAATAACGTCAAAAACCCATTGTACAATCATCTAAATAATTAAATTAATATCGAGTATTTTACATAATTTAACAATCAAATTAGACAATTGTCCATACATATTTTTTCTCGTCAAAAAGGCTTAAATCTATGAAAAAATTTTGAGTATCAATCATAGTCGAACTATGAAGATGATGAATATGAACATGTCAATCGAGAATTCAAAATCAACAACCGGCACATCGATCCGCGTGAAGGACCCGTGTCCGATAAACGGAATGTGTCCCGTGTGCATCGAGGACTGCAACGTCCTCTGCGAAGTAGGAAAAGGCGCACTCAGGGGAAGAGAGGTACTCTATCCGAGCCCGGAGCACTTCGGAAAATCCACCGCAGCCTCGAACAAGGACTACCTCCTTGACTGGTCGCACTTCCAGATAATGGCCGAGCTCATCGGCGCAAAAGGCATCGAACCCAACCCCGATGTCGCATTCTTCGAGAATGTGGACATCTCGACAGTTGTCGGATCGAGGGGAAAGAACCCGATCAAGATGAAGCTGCCCGTGCACATCGCCGGACTCGGCTCCACCGCGGTCGCAAAGAGCAACTGGAAGGAGCTGGCCGGAGGCGCCGCACTTGCGGGTGTTTGTGAAGTAATAGGTGAGAACGTCTGCGGAATGGATTCCGAAGCTGTATACTCGAACGGAAAGGTACAGTCATCCCCGGACATGGCGTTCCGTGTGAAATCATACAAAGATTACTGGGACGGAAAGAACGGCCGCATCGTTATGCAGACGAACGTCGAGGACGCACGCGCCCATGTGGAAGATTACGGTCTTTCTAAGCTCAATGTTGAAGTTATAGAGAGGAAATGGGGCCAGGGAGCGAAGGCCATCGGAGGAGAAGTAAGGCTCAACACTCTGGAAAGAGCGCTGGAACTCCAATCCAGAGGATACATTGTCATGCCGGACCCGTCCGATCCGGAGGTCCAGGCAGCATTCAAATCGGGAGTGTTCAAAACATTCGAGAGACACAGCCGCGTAGGGTTCCCCAACGAGCAGGCATTCCTCGAGGATATAGACCAGCTGAGGCAGAAAGGTGCGAAGAACGTCTTCCTGAAGACCGGAGCATACAAGCCGGAAGTGGTCGCATTCACAATGAAATGCGCTTCGGAAGCAAAGATCGATCTTCTCACATTCGATGCGGCTGGCGGCGGAACGGGAATGTCCCCGGTCAGCCACATGAACGAGCTGAGCTCGCCCGGTATATGGCTGTTCAGCCAGGTAATGGCGTGTGCAAAAGAACTCAAGAAGCAGAGAAGATACGTTCCGGACCTGTCATTCGCAGGCGGGTTCATCAATGAGACCCAGATGTACAAAGCGTTCGCGCTTTCGGACATGGGCCAGGGACCGATCGTCAAATCCATCGCAATGGCGAGAGGCCCGATCACCGCAGCGGTGAAGGGGAAGCACTACGCCGAGCTGGCAGAGAAGCACCAGCTTCCTCAGTCGTTCGTCGAACAGTACGGAGCGGATCCGCACAAGTTCTTCATTGCAGCGACGGGATTGCAGGAAAGGTTCCCCAAGAAGAAGATCGGCGCGGACATCCCATGGGGAGCGGTCTCCCTTTACACATACTTCCACGACAGGCTGGGAGAGGGACTGAAGCAGTTAATGGCGGGAACAAGGAAATTCAAGCTCGAGTGCATTGAGAATGAAGACATCGTCGCTCTGTCTGAGTACGCGAGCAAGGTCTCCCATGTCGAGACGCTTGACGCAAGGGCCGACAGGGTCATGAAGGCTCTGCTTTAAACTTTTCAAACGGGCTCAGCCCGTTCTTACATTTTTATGCGCAATTTCGGAAGTACTATGGGTTGTTATATATCCTCAGCACGCAGATTACTATCCGAGTTCATGATAATATGAACGACGGGAGTGTGTGACATGTCGAACAACAAGAAAGAACAAAAAGCAGGCGAGTCATCATCAGATGCCGCACGCAGAGAATAGTCGATCGCAATGCTGAAAGAGAAAGGGGTCCCGCACTCTCCGCAGCTCCGTGCGGAAGTAACAGAATCCGAGGCTACGATACGAACGCCGAGAGACATCGCGCTTCGGTTGCTGGTAATGTATGCGGTGAGTGTATACAGCGAGGTGCGCACAGGCGGGGACACTTGGATGGAGGGGCATTATTATCTGGACACAATGAGCGAGATCGCGGAAGGAAAACTCAGCGACCACCTGACTCCCGAAGAAACGGCTTTTGTGGCGATAAAAGAGCCGGAAAAGGAAGATTATGCCAGATTCGTCTGGAGATACGAATGCTGCCATGTTCTTATGTGGGCGCTGGGATATGCGAAAGAGCTCAGCCATCCGGAAAAGAAGTGCGATGTTCTCAACATGGGGAAGGTAATATGGAAATACCTCGGGGTGGACGAGATCGTTCAGAATGCCAAGCCGCGGACCAAAGAAGAATTGCTGCAGGCGGCCGACCTGACGATGCGGTACGACCGAGCCTGTGCGGATGCAAGGGCAAAAGGCACCGGAAGCCCGGCGGGTATGAACTGCGATGTGGTACGCGAAAGGCACTATGCCCTCAACTGGCTCATCGGTGCGAACGGGAATGCAGACTGGGACGATATAAAGATTTAAAGATGAGAGTTAATCTAAATAAATGGCGGAATTTTCGATCAAAAAACTTTTTTTGAGCATCAGGGGCCGTCTGAAAGCACTTTTTCAGCATCCTGAAGATGGACAGCCAATGCTTTTCCTTTTTCTGTCAGTTCAACGTATGTTGTGGTGTTCTCGAACGCTGAGCGTTTCATTTTGAGGATTATCGGGCATATGATGCAGTATGTACAAAAAGTGCATTACTGCCTTTGCGGACATTTTATTGCGGTGTTTGCGGTGTTTTCATTATTGCTTTTGCATATTTCATTCATGATTTCGATATGAAAACAAAAGATTTTTTTCATGGGCATATTTTCCAAAAGTAGTCTTTATCTAACATAAGCGCCTTATCAAAATGTACCCACGAAACGCGAGGTACCTCTCAAAGGAGGACTGTAGTTGGCAAAAATAAAAAGGGCGATTATCAGCGTTTCTGATAAGAACGGAATATTGGATTTCTCAAGGGAACTTACAAAGAACGGCGTCGAGATAATATCTACGGGGGGAACGTTCAAACTCCTGAAAGAAAACGGTATTTCAGTCAAAGAAGTGTCGGACGTAACGGGGTTCCCCGAGATGCTGGACGGCCGCGTGAAGACCCTCCATCCGAAACTGCACGGCGGGATCCTGGCGAGAAGGGACCTCCCGGAGCATATGGCCGCCATTAAAGAAAAAGGAATAAAACCCATCGACATGGTGGTTGTGAACCTTTATCCGTTCAAAGAAACAGTTCTGAAGCCCGGCGTAAAGTACGAGGACATTGTTGAGAACATAGACATCGGAGGTCCGAGTATGATAAGGGCCGCCGCAAAGAACTACAAGTCCGTCGCCGTCATCACAAGTCCCGATCAATATCAGAGAATAATCGATGAACTCAACTCCGGCGGCGAAGTATCCGAAAAGACCCTTGAGAAGCTTATGATGGAAGCGTTCATTGCGACCGCAGAGTACGATGCAATGATAGCATCGTATATGTTCGGCAAGTTCGGAGAGGGATTCCCCAAGTCGTTCCCCGTTCCTTCCGAAAAGGTAGAGGACCTTCGCTACGGGGAGAACCCCAACCAGAAAGCGGCATTCTACAGATCTCCGTTCACAACAGGCACCACCGTTGCGAAGTCCGAGTTCATGCACGGCAAAGAGCTGTCGTTCAACAACATTCTGGATCTTGATAAAGCACTCGACATCGCAATGGATTTCGAGAAGCCCACGGCCGTCGTGATGAAGCACACAAACCCCTGCGGTCTCGCTTCTGAAAATACCATATTCGAAGCATTCAAGACCGCATACAATGTCGATCCCTTATCTGCGTTCGGCTGCGTGATCTGTCTCAACCGCAACTGCGACATGAAGACCGCAGAGATGATATCTCAGTATTTCGTCGAGTGTGTGATCTGCCCCGATTACGATGAAGGCACGATCGAGCTTCTCTCAAAGAAGAAGAACATCCGCCTGCTTAGGACCAACTCTCCGATAGCCCCGTCCGAAAGGCACAGAGAGTACAAGATGAAGAAGGTCTACGGCGGGCTGCTCGTACAGACAGACGAGGATGTCGCCATAGACCCGAAGAATTTGAAAGTCGTCACGAAACGCAGCCCCACCAGGGAAGAGATCGACGCTATGCTGTTCGCTTGGAAATTAGCGAAACACGTGACATCCAACGCCGTCGTGTACGTCAAAGGAGAAAGGGCGGTCGGCATCGGTGCAGGGCAGATGAGCCGTGTGGATTCCGCAAAGATAGCGGCAATGAAGGCCAACGAATCCACGGAAGGTTCGGTAATGGCGTCCGATGCCTTCTTCCCGTTCAGGGACGGCGTGGACGAGGCGGCCAAGGCCGGCGTCACAGCCATCATACAACCGGGCGGAAGCATCAGAGATCAGGAAGTAATAGATGCGGCCAACGAGCACAACATGGCGATGGTGTTCACGGGCTGCAGGGTATTCAGGCACTGATCAGTCCCTGTTAAGGTCCTCGGGGATGATCGGTCTCCCCTCGGCCTTTCTTTTCATATGGCCGGCAGGGCCTCCCCTTTCCTCCCTGGCTTTCTCTATGCATTCTATGTCATCGCATACGAACGCCGCAAAAGCGAAGTTGGTGCTGGTCTTGCCGCAGAATTGGCATTTGTAATCGTTGAAGTTTATTGCCATGGTCTCCGAATTACGTTATTCAGATTAAAATTATCTTCCGGCAGAGCTTTATTCGGTCGGAACTTTGCGACTCTGTCAAAAAAGAATGTAAAATGTTTCCGGCATCCTGCCGGTAAAGGATCTGTCCCGGTCGGATCAGCGGTGTCTGATCATTACATCGTTTATGATCTCACCCTTTGGTATGACGTACTTTCCGTCGGCATTAGGATAGAGGTCCTTCCACTCTCCGCTGTTCCCAATGCGATATGAGACGGTCCCGGACTGGCCTCCATTTATTGTAAATGAATACTCGTGCTTCCGGCGAACTCTGTCCTTTCCGATTATCGAGTCAGTGAGGTCTGCCTTGATGATGTTATAATTTCTTCTGAAGAAGAACAAAAGCATCAATAAGGCTACCACGAGCAGAAGCAGGATGAACCATGTGGCAAACCACAAAATATCGTTCTTCACAGCGTCTCCGGTCCTGTTCTCGTCACTGCCGTCTGCACCGCTGCCGCTTACACTGTAACCGTCGGCGGCGAAGTAGAGCTCAAGGTGCAATGAAGACATGTTGTCTCCGAATGAGATCTCGGCCGCTGTCTTCACCGCAGGAGTCTCCCATTTGTCAAAACGGTAGTCGCGATTGGCCACCGCTCTGACTGTGATATCAGCATGCAGCGGGAGTGCAACAGCTGAGGAATACTTCATGAACGATCCGCCGTTCACACTATATTCTGCATGACCCTTCCCGCTGTTCACGTTAATGGTGAGGAAAATAGACAGAGCTTCACTGATGACCTCTATCGTATGGTTCATGTTCAGGTTGCTGAATGTATAGTATCCATGATCTATCTCGGCACGAGATAGGTATGTTCCATCCACTCTAACTGCGCTTATTAGGTATCCATCAACTGCGGAGAATGCGAATGTCAGGTTACTTCCTGCTCCGGCCGACGTCTTCCCCGCCGGGGATATCTTCGCCCCCAGATCGGCGTTTGCTGTGACATAATAAATCTTTATGGGAGTCCCGGGGCCGGGCTTCTCAGGGTTTACTATCTCAGGATCTGTGATTTCAGGATCCGTTATCTCGGGGTCTGTGATATCTGGGTCGGTGATATCTGGGTCGGTGATTTCAGGATCCGTTATCTCGGGGTCTGTGATATCTGGGTCGGTGATTTCAGGATCCGTTATCTCGGGGTCTGTGATATCTGGGTCGGTGATTTCAGGATCCGTTATCTCGGGGTCTGTGATATCTGGGTCAAGACTCGACAGCAATGCTATCAGCTGAGTCTCTTCTACTTTCAGTTCAAAATCATATTTGTCCATTGTGAAAGTATCATTCGCGGGAGATCCGTCTATTGCTACGGTCGATCCATCGATCAGGATGATCTTATCGCCCGGCTTCATACCCGAAGGCAGCACTAGACCGCCGATATCATTCATGACATTTCCGATATTGACCTTGCCGTTAATGGTAGCTACGGTCAGCGGATCATCCAGAACGCCGACGAAATTCAGAGCGGAATTCTGATTATTTCCGATATCGAAGGCGCCATCGATCACACTGCCGACTGTGAAAGTGACCGAATGCGCACCGTTTCCAAGATCGACTGCACCGGCCAAGGTACCCGTATTAAAAAGGGTCAAGGAACCATCTTCATTGTAAGCAGACAGAGAGTGTTTATCACCCACGATGGTGCCGTAGTTATCTAATTTACTTCCTTCGTGGAACCGGACGCCCTCGCCGATGCTCTGGATCAGGCCGCTTTCCCAGTTGATCACTTTGCCGGTATTGTATACGAATACCCCATAGAGACCGAATTTATCCTCAGCCGCAGATGTCCGGATAGTTCCGTAGTTATCAAGCTGTCCTCCGGCTTTGAGACATACGCCGTATGTGTGGCCGGAAATCACGCCGCTGCTGTAGTTTATTATGGTGCCGCCGGATTCCGACCAAATGCCGCTGCTATTATTGATAAGGTAAAGGCCGTGGATGTTTCCGTAATTGTGGATCTCTCCGTTGTTGTTCAGTTTTATTCCGGAGTTATTGCCGCTAATAGTGGCGTTCTTGCCGTTCACAATGTAGGAGATGTTTCCGATACAGTTGATGGCGCCATTATAGCCGCCCGAGCCGGAAATGATGATGGCATTGATGAGCGATGTCCCCTCTTTCATAGTAAGAGGAGTGCCCGTCATACTCGTCAAACGGCTCCCGCCTCCATCGGCCGATTGCGGATACAGTGCGAGATTGCTTCCCTTTGTGATGGTCGTTCCTCTATGAGGCTGCAACCTGCTGTTGTCTGAAAAGATGATATTTATATCACCGGCGAGGATGAGTTCACCATCCAGCACAATTTTGTCTTCTACCAAGAACCACCAACCTTCATTTTCTTTATCCCAGATATAATAGGAATCCTCTATTTTTTCAAAGGAGGATTGGTTCAATACAGTAACGGTCTTTCCTTCCGGAACGGTCTGCAAGTTGCCGTACGCATCGTAGTAAGTGATGCCTTCCGCAGCCGTCGCTGTCTGCGTGCCTGTTAACGCTGTCGTCGCCGTAAGCGACAGAACAGCCAATGCCGCGATCAGCAGCATCATATTGATTTTTTTTGTTCTTTTCTTCATGTTGTACCCCCCTGTGGGTTTTGCCTTTTCGCAAAGCTCGTATTGGATGTAGAGTTTTATTTATAATACTTTGTATATTACAAACATTGTGTTGTGTATTAGTATATAATAATTTCTCAAACAAAATAGTAATATTTTAATATTATACAATAAACAAATGTAAATTGAGCCATGTGTCCAAGCCTCATAACACACCCATCATTTCATCAGGTCGGGGCGCTCAAAATATTGCAAAGATCCTTACAGAATTCAAAATATCATTCTCTAAACATCCTACGGGAAAGGTATCCCGACATCATGCTTTCAACACGAAAGCGGATAAACACTTTATTTCAGATCGAGGGAGAAGTGTACCGCTTTCGGAGAATGGGTTAGCGAGCCCAGAGAGACAATATCGGCGCAGCCGGCAAAATCCATAACATTGTCCTTGGTGATGTTGCCCGAGGCCTCGATCAATATGTCTTTGTGGATGAGCTTTGTTTTTTTCATCAGTTCTTTGGTCTCCGAAGGTGACATGTGGTCGGCCATGATGATGTCAGCCCCCATCTTTGCCGCTACGATCCCGTCAGTGATGTTCGTTACTTCTATCTCCACTTTGATCCCATCGGGCACATTACTGGTGCGTTCCATCGCTTTCGAAACGCCGCCGCAGGCAAGTATGTGGTTGTCTTTGATGAGGATCATGTCGTAGAGTCCGTTCCTGTGAGGCCATCCCCCTCCAAGAGCGATGGCTTTTTTTTCAAAGGCTCTGAATCCTGGCGTGGTCTTCCGTGTACCGGCGATCATCAGGTGCTTGTCCCTCTCCCTCACTTTCGTCATGATCGAATTTGTTTCGGTGGCAATGCCGCTCATCCTCATGAGGAAGTTCAGAGCGACCCTCTCCCCGGTCAGTATACTGCGCAGAGGGCCCTCAACGATCATGACATCGGTATCTTTTCGAACTCTTTCCCCGTCAACGACAAGCTGTTCCGAGTCTGCGCCGAGAAGCCTGAATATTTCTGCGGCTTCTTCCAGCCCCGCTATTACAGCGTCCTCCTCGCACATGATCACAGCCTTTCCTAGGATATCTGGGACAAACATCTCCGTAGTGATGTCACCGGATCCGACGTCCTCATCCAGGAACGGTCTCAGATCCATCTCAGACATCCAGCTCGAATTCCTTTCCGAGTTCGGGAAGAATAACGTTGTAGTCTTTTAGATCGTCAAGGAAGAGTTCTCTTGTTTCAGAATGCATCAGGACGATGTTCTCGGGATTGCATTTTTTGGCGAACTGCACTATCTCGTCATGTCCGGCATGCGCCGAAAAGTCGTATTTCAAGACCTCGCATTCTACTTTTACCATCTCTCCGTCGATGACTATGCTCTTTGTTTCCATCAGAAGTCTTCCGTTCGTGTCCTCTGCCTGATATCCGACCAGGATTATAGCATTCTTTGGGTCGTCCTTGAGAGCCCTCAGATACTCAAGCACGGGGCCGCCGTCGAGCATACCTCCGGTGGTGACGATTATCTGCCCCCTTCCGGCATGTTTTCTCATGCTTGCGTTCTTGACCTCTCTGAATGTCTTCTTGGCCGCACGAAGAGAGCGGGCATCCCTGAGATATTCCGGATAGTTCAGGAACAGGTTGGTGACGGACCTCCCCATCCCGTCCACCCACATATCATAATCAAGGTTCTTGAGTACCAACATGATTTCCTGAGTCCTTCCTACTGCGAAGCACGGTATTATTACCTTTCCGCCCCTGTCGATGACCTCATCGACCTTTGACAGGAATTCTTCAATGGTCTTCTCTCTTGAAGGGTGGTTCCTTCCTCCGTATGTTCCCTCGATAATGAGGTTCTTACATTTCACCGGTCTCGCGCCGAGAACGAGTTTTTGATTATCCGTGTGCAGATCGCCGGTGTAGAGGGTGCTTTCGTCGCATTTGAACTCGAACATCGTTGCGCCGGGAATGTGGCCCGCGGAATGCAGCGTGACATCAAGCTTCCCAAGTTCTATTGTGTCTTTGAAATTGAACGGCACGACAAGGTCCATGGTCTTCTCTATGTCCCCAGAAGTGTAAGGCTCGTTGTACCCCTCCGCCGCGGCGATCTTTAGGCTGTCGTACAGCATGATCTCCGAGATCTCGGCGGAAATGGGTGTCGTGAATACCTCGCATCCATCCCTTCCCACGACAGCCGGGACCATTCCGCAGTGGTCAAGGTGGCAGTGCGTCAGGAAAAGGTGGTCTATCCTCGGCGCTGTGATAGGATATTCCGGAGGCTTGGTCGGAGCCATACCATACTCTACAAGCATAGTCTTCTTGTCACCTACTATTGTCATCCCCATACGGCCGACCGTGTCCGCTCCACCGAGAAATCTAAATTTCATTATCATGTCTGATCTTTCTCCTTTGTTGTTTTTGTGCCTTTTTTGAAAGGACTTTTGTGAAAAGAGTGCCGCCCGGGCACTCTTTGACTGTGAGCAGTGAGGCCGTTCACGCAACGGCTTTTTGAATGGTATTAGATAATTACTAACCGTATATTTAGTTTCCTAATATGTGGGTATAGCGGAAAAATATCAGTTTTCGGGCGGTGTCAATGCGAAACTACTAAAATGTGAATGCTGGTTATGTGGGCATGGCAACAGCTTTGAATAACGATAAAGTAATTGGCGCGGTGGGACTAGCTGCCGTCATAGTGTTTGCAATAACGCTTATTGTGGCGATGTTCTCTGTCGGGGGCGTGGGAAATCACCCTGTGAGCGATCTCTTCACGGAAGGGATCTATAAGTACGGATGTATCATAGCCGGTATACTCGGAGCAGTATTCGGGGTACTGATAGCATTTTGGAAACCGGAATTGAAAATATTCATAGGAACAGTCCGCGGTATACTGATCGCTCTTGCAGGCATTGTGCTTGCGGTCTATGGGGCGATGGAAGGGGATGATTGGACAGTCTATCTGTTCATTGTAGTGATCGTGCTGGCAGCATTATCTGATGTGTTCTATAACTGGATAGCTGATCAGAAACTGATCATGGTATTCTCCCTGATCCTGATGCTGATAATGCTGCTTACAGGCATGCTCAGTCAGTTGAACAACGATAACTATATCCTCGGATTCGCATTCATCTTATTTGTGATCATCTGGGTATTGCTTGTGGCCCTGATGAAGTTCGCCCCTGTAGTGGAAGATCCCCAAAAGAAAGGCAAGAGATCTAATGCTAAAGAGCCCGAACCGAAAAAGAAGAACGCACCTGCACCCAGGCCGTACCCGGCAAAGAAGCCGGAACCCAAGAAACCTGAGCCCAAGAAACAGGAGCCTCCGAAGAAGCAGGAACCCAAGAAACCTGAGCCCAAGAAGCAGGAGCCTCCAAAGAAAGTTGAGCCGAAGAAGGAACCGGCAAAGACAGAGTCAAAGGGAGAGCCTCCGAAGCTGAAGGTAATGAGTTCCAGAGAAGCGGCTGCGGCAAGGGACGCACGCAAAAAAGAGGAGCAGGCAGCCTCTGCGAAGGCTGAGCCCATACCTGAGCCCATACCTGAGCCGGAACCCATACCTGAGTCAGTCGAGAAGGTCG
>Ga0209629_10002841_pt1 | contig 12033 bp, 7 predicted proteins | sample TergutCu122P5_FD_187286 | JGI IMG/M metagenome (GOLD analysis project Ga0209629, IMG submission 187286) | Cubitermes ugandensis P5 segment gut microbial communities from Kakamega Forest, Kenya - Cu122 P5 (SPAdes) (version 2) | ecosystem: Host-associated > Arthropoda: Insects > Digestive system >...
AATCGACGCCATTGGCATAGGCGATCTGGTCCAGGTGCTTGGCGTTCATGACGTCATAGGGGGCGGCGCTCTTCGGGTATACGGAAACGGATACCTGATCGCCCGCCGCGGCGCCTGCAATCGTCGCGGTCACCTTGGCCGCGTAGCCGTTGCCTACCGCCGCCGCGCTGACGTTCGAGATGGTTGCGCCGGCGGCCATCGCATTGACCGGTATGAACGAGCATACCGACAGCGCCAGCATGGACGCGCTGAGCAGCGCAGTCGCCTTCTTGAGTTGGAATTTTTTCATTCTAGAAATCCTCCTTAAATAATTTTATATGCAAGGCCGATAAGCCTTGAATCCTTGAAATGCCGGGCTATGCCGTCACCATCAGCAGGAACATGTAGGTTTTGCCGTTAGAAACTGTGGCGGTGATGCGCACCGTGCCGGTCTTGAGCCCCGTGACGACGCCGTTCGCGTCGACGGTGGCCACGGCGTCGTTGTTGGACGTCCACGTCACATCCTGATCCGTGGCGGTAAAGGGCGTTATGTTGGCGTTGAGCCGGATTTGCCTGCCCTTCTTTACAGTGGAGGCGGAGGCACTGACGGTCAGATTGTCGACGGGTATATACGGGCGGACTATGTTGAAGTCCTTAAACGATATCTTTATCGAGCCCGCGGTCGTCGAGGTGCTGTTGGCGGCCATAAGCGCCAGCTTCGGCGCCTTGAGCTCCATCGTCGCCGAGGTCAGCAGCGTATAATTGGCGCCGTCGTCGGTCGAATAATAGAACGTGTACAGATCGCCCTTGCGGTCCACCTTGTACGTGACCTGATTGTTGGCGGGCAGCGTGAAAGCGCCCTGATACAGCCCGGAAGAGGTGAAATTGCCGTTTATCTCCCTGCCGACCTGGATTTTTACACCCGTGTTGTACTCGACGTCCAGCTTGAGATAATTGTCCATATCCTGGTAAACGATGATGCCGCCCTGCTGATAGTTCTCAGCCGGAACCGCGCCGAACACGGCTGTGACAAACGCGGTCCAATCGCCGGACGCCGGCTGCACGATCATGTTCTTGGGATTGTTAAAATCCTGATAGACGTCGCCGTATTCCGTGTTGACGCTGTACATGCCGCCGCCGGTATAGGCGTTGGCGTTGCCGCTGACCACGGTCCACTGCGGCCCGAGCGAGCTGAAATCGTCGGCCTTGGGCGGGTATCCGAAATAGACGTTATAAACCCTGCTGTAGCCGTCCCCGGTGAGCGTGACCACGACCGTCCCGGGTATGGAGGGCGCCTGCGCTATGTCGACCTTGGCCGAAGCGAGGCTCGCCGACGCGGCGATCTGCGGGACGCGCGTATAGCCGTACGGCACGGCGATGTCGTAGTTATACTTGACCGGGCTGAAATACGGTACCGGTATCCCGTCCGCGGTCAGGCCCGATAGCGCCGCCTCGTTTGACAGTACCCTGAAATCGCTGAAGGTCACGGCCACCGAGGACACGTTCTGATCGGCGTTGCAGGCGACGAGCGCGATCTGCGGCTGGCGCAGGGCCAGCGTATAGGAGGCCAGCGCCGTGAAATCGGTCCCGTTCGTGGAATACAGGAAGGCGTAGCTGTCGCCGCTGCGGTCTACCCTGAGCCAGACCTGCCCCTGAGGCGGGGTTATGGCCGCATTAGTGACGACGTTGAAAGAGCTGCCGACTTCGTTCGAAAGCTGGACCACGAGCTTGCCGCTCCATTCCACGTCGAATTTCAGGTAATTGTCGTCGTCCTGGTAAACGGCTATGCCGCCCTGCTGATAACTCGCGCTGGGCAGGGGGCTGAACTGTTCCTTGACCTGTACGCTCCAATCGCCTGTGGCCGGCTGCACGACGAGGTTCTTATTGTCGTTTTCCGACGTGTACAGGTCGCCCCATTCGGTGTTGACCGTCAATTTGCCGCCGCCGGCAGCCATATTGGCGGGGTTGGGGCGTATGACGCTCCACTGCGAGCCGAGCCCGGAGGCAAAATCGTCATACCTGGGGGGCCGCCCGAAATAGACGTCGTACTCGGCGGAGGCCGAACCCTTTGTGACCGTCACGACGGCAGTGCCGGGCACGCCGGCCGCCTGCGTGACCGCGACCGACGCCCCGGCGATGGAGGTCGTGCCGCCCACGGCGGGAACGGTATTCGTGCCGTAAGGTATGGCCACTTCATAATAGAATTTGTTGCTCGCGAAGCCCGCGATGGGCTTTCCGCCGACGGTGACGCCGTCCGCCCAGATGCTCTCGCCCTGGGAGGCGACCGCGATGGAACTGGACAATGTCTTCCCGTTTACGGTGACGTCGGCCGTGATAAGCGCCGTGCCCGCCCCGCCGGACGCCGTGACGACGCCCTTCTGATCGACCTTGGCGACGTCCGGGTTGCTGCTCGAATAGACGACAGCCGCCTGCGACGGGTTCAGGAACGTCTCGTCGCTCATGGCTATGGTGAGGCTCGTCGTTATCGGCGCCGCGCCGACGAGGGCGATTTTATCGCTGCGCAGGGTCACGTTTGAGATCCAGGGCGCGACGGTCCCGGCGACGGTAAGATCCCATTCTTTCTTGATGTCCGCGCTGGAAGCCCCGATGCCGACCTTGTAAACGCCGTCGTTGACGACGCGCTTGCCGGAGGCCGGGTCTATAAACCAGCAGTCGTCGGCGTTGAGGCTGATGGTGACGGTCTTTGTCTGGCCGGGGGCGAGCTCCACGCGCTGGAAGCCCTTGAGCTGCTTAAACGGCATATCGCCGTTGCCCGCACCCGGCGGGCTCACATAGAGCTGAACGACGTCCGCCCCGGCGACGCCGGAGGTGTTTGTGACGTCAACGGACGCGGTGACGACGCCGTTGGGGGCGACGGTCGCCGAGCTGATGACCGGGTTTGAGTACGCGAACGTCGAATAGCTCAGGCCGTAACCGAACGGGTACTGCACCGTGCCCTTGAAATACTGATATGTACGCCCCAGCGTCGTCGGCGTCGGGCGGATATTGTAGTCGTAGATGCTCGGGAGCTGGCTCTCGTCGCCGTACCACGTGAAGGACAGGCGCCCGCTGGGGTTGACGTCGCCCAGCAGCAGATGCGCCATGGCGAGCCCCTGATACTGGCCGTTGTAGCTTGTCCAGATGATGGACTTAACGTTGTCTTTAAACGCGCCGATGTTCACCATGCCCACCGCCTGCGTCACGGCCACGGTGTTCGGGTTGACGGCGGCGACTTTATTGATGATATCGGCCTGGCCGCCGGGGAGCTCCATGTTCACGCGGTCCCTGCCCTCGCTGCAGACCTGGAGGGTGCCGCTCGTCATCGTTCCGGTGTAGACGATCGCCACATCCGCGGTCTTGACGGCGTCAAGGGTCGTCTGATCCTGATCGTTCGGGACGGTGGGCTGGAATACGCTGAAAACGACGTAAAGCGTCTGCGGGCCGGTGTACTGCGCGGCCACATCCGTATTGACAGTGCCGGTGTAAGACGTGTACGTGGTCCAGCCGCTCGTCCTGCCGGCGTGGCACTGGGCGATGAGCGGGCCGTTGGCGCCGCCTACGCGCACCGAGACCACGGGGTCATACGGCAGCGTGCCGTCCGTGCTCGTGACCACGCTGAAGGTGTTGAGGCCCGTCACGTCGATGTTGTTGAACACCGCGTAGGAGCCCTGGTAGATATAGCCGATGTCGCTGCTGGGGCCGGAGCCCTCGGCGCGGCAGTTGGAGTACGAGGCGGCGGTCGTGGCGATGGTCGTCGTATTGTTGAGCGTGAACGACCTGAGGTTGCAGACATACCCCGAATAAGTCGACGCGGAGCTGCCCGTCATGGTGTAGAAATTCAGCGCGCCGGCGTAGCCCTTGGAGTTTAAGACCTCCGTGAGGCCCTTCTGGAAGCTGTACGTCGTGGTCGGCGAACCGCTGTAGTCGCCCAGTTCCACGACATTGTTCATGGAACCCACGACCGCGATGGAATGCACCTTGCTCAGATCTATAGGCAGCAGGCCGCCGCTGTTTTGAAGCAGCACGGGCGTGCGCTCGGACGCTTCAAGCGAGACGGCCAGGTTCGCGGGCGATTCGACGGTGTTGGGTATGGTGTGCTGCGTGTACGGGACATTGGCCGCCGGGTCAAACTCGCCCGTCTTCATGCGGTCGGTAAAGAGGCGGACCAGCGCGCGGTCTATGTCGTCCTCGGTGAACACCCCGTTGTCCGTGACGACCTGGTTGTTCACGGCGGTCAGGGCGTTGCCCTGATACGTGCCGCCGCAGTTGAGGTCAGTGCCCGCCTTTATCGAGAAGGCCGTGGCCTCCGCGGCGTTGACGGCGCGGGTCCAGCCCGCGGGGACCCAGGAGTGGGTGTTATAGACATCGCTCACCGCGTCGCAGTCGGAGACGACGTAGCCGTCGAACCCCCACAGCTTCCTCAGCAATGTGTCGAGCAGATATGTATTGGCGGGACAGGGCACCCCGTTGACGCTGTTGTACGCGGACATAACGGACTGTTCATGCGCGTTCAGCGTGATCGCCCTGAATGTGGCCGTGTAATATTCGCGCAGCGTGCGGTTATCCATGTCGTCGCTGCCGGTTTCGCGGTTGTTCTCGCTGTTATTGGCCGCGTAATGCTTGATGGTGGCTATGGCCTTCAGATACTTCGTGTTGTCCCGGGCGCCCTGCATCCCGTTGACAAACTGCTCGCCCAGGGTGGCGGTCAGGAACGGGTCCTCGCCGTAGGCCTCCTCGTTGCGGCCCCATCTGGGGTCCCTCTGGAGGTTTATCGTGGGCGACCAATAGCTCAGGCCCTTGCCGTTCGTGGTATTATAGGCGCGGGCCTCGTCGGACGTGACGTCCGCGCACTCATAGACGAGCTCCGGGTCCCAGGTGAGCGACATGCTGAGGCTCGACGGGAACGAGGTCGCCGGGCCGGAGCGCGCGACGCCGTGCAGGCCCTCGCTCCAGTAATCATAGCCCTTTACCCCGAGGCGCGGTATGGCGGAGGCGCCGTTGCCGAGCTGTGACACCTTCTCCGCCAGTGTCATGCGCGAGACAAGATCGGTTGCGCGCTCCTCAAAGGAGAGGCTGGTGTTCATATAAGGCAGGACCGCAGCGTCGGCGGTCACCGTCACCGGCATCAATTTTGACAGAAACAATGACGACGATAAAAACAATGACGACGATAAAACAATTCCAAAAATAAGTGAGCCAAACAGTAGTACCCTTTTCATCGACTTACCCCCTCGTAAATTACACAAAAACGGCTCAGCCAAAGCCCGCCGGCGCATCCCGTATCCCATGCGAACCGGGGTTGCCGGCCCCGATCGCGCAAACAGCCGCCGCGCGAAACTCCTCTGTCATTTTTTTGATTGACGGCAACGGCCGGCATCACCCTTATATTAAAAGTAAATTCACTGTCTCATTTATATAATAACACTGGTAATTTTATAAGTCAATAGACCCCGGTAGTAAAAGCGCAAAAAAATTAAAGCTTTTTAAATGGGGTTTTATTGATAATGCTAATTCAAAAATGGCTCGCCGAAAACAATTATTGATAATTGATGTCAAAAACAGCCATTTTAAATCAGGCGCCCGCGTCCGCGGCCGCCCGCGGCAGCTTGGCCTCGCTCAGGGCCTTGACGGTGACGGCCAGCACCGGGCCCAGAATGAAGCCGACGGGGCCGAATATGTTCAGGGCGATGTATATGGACATCAGGGTTATGAGGGGGTGTACGCCGATCTGATGCCCCAGGACCTTCGGCTCAAGCGATTGGCGCGTGATGGTGTTGACGGCGTAGATGACCATCAGGATTATGGCCGTCCTGTAATCCCCCGCGATGGCGCTGACCAGCGCCCAGGGCCAATAGACGGAGCCGCTGCCGAAGACGGGCAGCATGTCTATAAACGCGACGACGAGGCCGATCAGCAGCGCGTATTTGTTGCCGAGCAGCACCAGGCCGGTTATATTGATCGTCGCGATGATGGACACGATGATGGTCTGCGCGCGTATATAGCCGCCCACGGCCTTGAACACGCCCCGCCTGATGATCTCAAATTTCTCCGTGAGCCATTGCGGGCTCTTGCTGGCGGCCAGCGTGATTATCAGGTGCTTGTCCTTGACGAAGAAGAACATGGAGACGACGATGAGGATGATCTGCATGAGGGTGATGGGGATATACGTGAAGAATTTTATCGAGGACGAGCGGGCGAAGGTGACAAAGGCGCTGGCCGCGTCGGAGGCCAGGAGCTTGGGCAGTTGGGCGAAATACGTCTTTACCTCCTCGGGGGCGAAGCTCAGTATGTTCTCCAGCTTTAACTGCAGGATATCCCCCAGCCTTGAGAACTCCCGGGCGTAATTGTACGCGTTGTAAGAGAGGTCCCGCGTCTGGTTGATGACCTTTCCGGCGAGCGTCACGCCCAGCGTGGAAACGATCAGGAGGAGCAGCAGCACGCATATCAGCGCCGCGATGCCCCGGTGTATCCTGAGCTTCTTGTTCATTAACAGCACCAGCGGCTCAAAGGCCAGGGACAGGACAAAGGCGATAAAAAACGGGGCTATGTAATGAAACAGATATTTTATAAACACATATACAAACAAAAGCAAGCCGAGTATGAAGACGATCTTGTCGATAATGGCCTTGTTGCGTCCGTAAAAGGCGAAAAGCAAGCGTAACCCTCCCAAAACTGCCCGGTATCTCTCTCTTTTATCTTGTTCAGTATTCGGCCTCCGGCCCCTGGCCCACGGCCTCCAGCGCGCGCGCTATGCCGTCCGCCACGGTATCGGCCATGCGCATGACCAGGCCCAGCCGCGTGTTCTGAAGCGCGTCCGCCTCGCCGGCGCCGCAGAGGTTCACGACGCCCATGATGAACACATCCCCCACGGGCGGCAGCAGTTTCCCCGCCCCCGCGCCCGGCAGCACGCCGCCGGGCCCCAGCGAGACATAGCCCACATGCTCCCGCCGGCCCAGACACGCGTCCACGGCGACGATAAACGGATCGCAATGGTTATTATATATTATTCTGATGATTTGCGCAATGTTTTTCGCGTGGACCGGGCTCTCGAGATCGCCGTAGATATGGACCCCCTCGAAGCGCCGTTTTACGCCGCCGAGCTTATGGCCCACCAGCGGGCCGAGACTGTCGCCGGTCGCCCTGTCGGTCCCGATGCATAAAAAGACGGTCTCCGCGGTATCCCGGGGCGCGCCGCCGCGCATGCAGCGGGCCAGCGCCTCCCCCAAACGCCGCGCGCCGCCGAACGCCGCGCTGTCGATATATGTCACAGATGAACCGTGCTTCCGCAGTATCAACTTCTCCACGCCTTTTCCGCCCGCCGCCGATCCGCCTAAAATATTCCGGCATTCCCATTTTGAGTGCAGAATCCTATTATTTTACAATTTTCGATTTTTATACGGCAAACGCGCGTCAAACTATCACCATCGGCGCGCTCATGTCGTAACCGAGCGGATAAGCCAGCCCCCGCCTCGCCTGCGGCAGGTAATAGATATCGTTCCTGCGGCTCTCGCGCGAAAGAAGCGCCGTCGCCCCGTCCGGGGCGTGTTTCACGTTGGTGACGAGGGGTATCGCCGCCCGCGCCGCAATATATGAGAGCGCCGGCGCGCCGGCCCTGCGGAAGCCCAGGACCCGCAGGAATCCGGGCCCCTCGGCGCTTTTTTTGACCTCCTCGCCCGTTATGCCCAGCACGATGTCGAGGGCCAGCCGCTGAAGCGCCGTCCGCGTATAGCGCCTGGTCTTGACGATATCCAGCACATCCGAGATGTTCCACGCCCGGGAGGCGGCGCGCAATAACCTGTTCTCTATCCCCTCCCCCGCCACGGCTATATTTTTCAGCCAGTCCGCGCCGCGCCGTATATTATATTGAAATATCTCTGAAAAATCATCCAGTTTTACCGGCGCAAAGCCGCGCGGCGCCCCGTCCGCAGAGGCTTGATCCGCGAAAACTTGATCCGCAAAGACTTTATAGGCGGGCGGCGGCATAAGCCCCATGGCGGCCAGCGGCCCGCGCTCAAAGACGGCCCTGCGGATGGCCGTGGCGGAAGGGTTTTTAAGCCCCGCATCGGTCTCGTTGTAGCCCGCGCCCTCGCGCGCGACGACAAAAGGCCGTATGCGCGAGCCGGTCCGCCTCATGGCCTTCAAATATTCCACCGCCAGGATATTGTTGGGGCTGTTCAGCAAATCCGCGCCGGCGCCGAGGCTTTTTAAGGCCATCGAACGCGCCGCCGGGAAAGCGGCGCCGGTCTTGAGATAATGTCGCAGCAGCCGGGCGAATTCCGGCGTTCGGTCGCAGTCATAAAGCGCCTCCGCCGCGGCTGAAAGCGCGCGGATATCGGCGTCCTCCGCGCCGAAGCAAATGCTGTCCGCCCCCGCCGCCTCCAAGGCCGCCACCGCCCCCCGCGCGAAGCCCTCCGCGCTGGATACGGCGGATATGAGCGGCAGCTCAATCACTATATCCGCCCCGCACAAAAGCGCCATCCTCGCGCGCGCGTATTTGTCGACTATGGCGGGCTCGCCGCGCTGCACAAAATTGCCGCTCATAAAGACCGCCAAATAATCGCGCCCGGTGATTTCACGCGCACGCAGCAGATGATGCAGATGGCCGTAATGGAACGGGTTGTACTCGGCGATCACGCCGCAGACGCTCATAAACCGTCTCCCTGACATACGATAATGCCGGCGCCGTCTCTTTTTTTATGAATATTTGCCGGCCTATATGGGAATTTTAGTGTTAAATCGTGTACTTTAAAGGAGGACATATATGCAGATGAACAAGAAGGATTATCTCACAAAGGCCCTGCTGGACACGCAGGAGCGCGTGCGCGACTACATGAACTACGCCAAGCAGGTGGACGACCCGCGCCTTCAGGCCACTTTCAGCGATTTCGCGGAAAAAGAGGGGCAGCACGCGCGGATATTGCAGGATTTCCTAAACGAACTTTGAACCTATTCCGTCAGATCATTCCCAAAATTTAAACGGTTCTCCAGGACCTGCCTGCCGTAATCAAAATTCTCCAGCTTCAGATAATACTCCGCGCTGTCCACCAGCGCCTTAGCCGGGGCCAGCCCTATGATCTCGCTGCCGATTATGCGCGCCCCAAAGCGCTCCGCCTCCGCCCGGACGGCCTCAAACACGCGGTAAAGCGGCGTACCCTCGCAATCCACCATGTTCATGGAGACCTGGGCGATGTTCCTCTCTTCCAGCCTGACGCCGATGGCTTTGCAATACCGGTATCCGCCGGATGAGCCCCTGACGCTTTTGGCGATGGCTTTGGCTATATTGACGTCCGGCGTGGAGAGGTTTATGTTAAAGGCCACGAGGGGCATCCGCGCGCCGACGGCCACGGCCCCCGCCGTCGGGTGTACCCTGCGCCCGCCGTAATCCGGCCCCCATTCCTCCAGCAAGAGCTTCGCGGGCATGCCCTCAAACTGGCCTCTGCGGATATTTGCCAGGTTCTGGCGCGCGGGCGAACTGGCCGAGCGCTCATACAGAAAGACGGGTATGCCCAGCTCGTCCGCTATCCGCTTGCCGACCCTTTTAGACACCTCGACGCATTCCGGAATGCCGCAGTCTTTAACCGGCACAAACGGGATCACGTCCACAGCGCCTATGCGCGGGTGCTGGCCGGCGTGCTTGGTGAGGTCGATGCGCTCGCAGGCGGTCCGGGCCAGCCTGAACGCCGCCTCGGCCACGCCGTCCGGGTCCCCGGCGATGGTGATCACGCAGCGGTTGTGGCTCGGGTCCGCGGAGTGGTCCAGCAGCGCCGCGCCGCCCACGCCCCTCGCGGTCTCCACAAGCGCGTCAATGACTTCCCGGTCGCGCCCCTCGCTGAAATTGGGTATGCACTCGATTAACTTCGCCATATTCTTCTCCCTATCGATTCGCCGTATAAATATCTGGTGAGTTAAAAGTTTACGAACAGGCAGTGAATCATGCCGCCGGCTTTTCAGACCGAGCCGGATGAATCTCATTAATAAACCGCGCTATGTCCAAATCGGGCGGAAAATAAAAGTCACAAAAAATAGTTTTCCGCAGGAAATCGGCGGTTGTAGCCTCGGAAGGAGTTTTATTGGATCTGGTGCGCAGCCAGCGAAAAGCGCAGCCGTTGATCCGGTTACCAAAGCGCAAAGCGCCCATCTGCAGCAGACCGATAGTTATGCAGGTGAATATTGCGAAACCCTCGATAGCCTTGAAAGTGTTTACGATAGCGGATTTTTGTTTGTCATCCCGAATATCTTCAAGCCGCTGACGCATCAGGCCATTACCAGCGAAGCGGTTAAGCCTGGGCATGGCGGCGGTCCAAAAATGGTAAGCGAACCCGGCTGCAACTTGTTTAAGCTCCCGAAAACAGCTCTCTATCTTAAAGCGCATGGCGTAAAGCTCGATCATAGTTTCAGGCGGCATTGTGGTGTCGGTGGAAGCGAGTATGGACTCGGTCCCGTCGATTTTGACCAGCACGAAACGCAATTCGCGGTAAAGTCCCGCTCCCCATAGCAGATCTTTACAAAGTAAGCTGACGTTGGTCTTTTTGCCGTAAATGTTGACGGCGGTTTGTTTAAGCTCACGCCCATGCGTACTGAACAAGGTTTGCAGCTTTAACGCCGCTCCTTTCTTGGGCGGTCTGCCGCGACCGGTCTTGACGATGGGCTTTTCATAGGCGACGATGTTCTTCTTGGCTTTGGTTACAACAGTCAGCAGTTGATGCCCGTACTCTTTTTCGATGGCAGCAAGCGTCTCCAAGGCCGGGACACTCAGGAAGTATCGGTCGAGAAGCAAAATACTCGGTTGCATAAACGACGCGATCCGGCAGGCCTCCTTGATGATTCGCACAACGTGGCTGTCCTTTGACAGCGGGTCGAGCGCCCACTCGCCGACTGTCTCGTTCCCGTCGTGGATGCGCATTGACAGCGGCGTGCAAAACAGTTTGCCGGCGTTGCCCAGCAATATGCCGATCGCCCCGAACATGTGACCGAATATGTATTTGGGCTTCGCCGAGTTTTCAGATTCCTGCGCCAATTTCTTCACGCCCGGCATTTTCCTCGCCTCTTTGCTCACTTTAACGCCGTCGGCGATCAGCACCGGACATCCGCGGACACGGTATGCCAGATCGGACTTCGCCACGGCGCCTATCCATTTGCGCCTGATACCGTCTATGCTCCAGGACGCGGCGTGAAAAAAGTGGATCAGAAGCTCGTAAGAGTGCGGCGATATGCCCAGAGCCCGGATGATGCTCGTCACCCCCAGACTGTAGCTGCGTACCATCAGTCCGACAATTATGATCACAAACCATCGGAATGAAGCTTTGCGGCTGAAGCAATCCCTGAAGCTCATCAGTTTTTCATTGACAAATTCCCACATCGCGCTTGCTTTATAGGACGGCCTGGTTTATACTTTTCTGGTATAGCTCCGCCCCGTAGCGTCCCTCCTCGTTTCCTCAAAACAAGGATAGCGCATATAAGCGCGTGGAGCTATATTTTTTTTCGGTGAGAACTTTTAACTCTCAAGTAATATAAGGCAATCTCTATAAACCGCACAATCTGTCATTGCGAGCGAAGTGAAGCAATCCAGTATACGCATAAACCGGGATTTCCTGGATTGCTTCGTCGCTCCGCTCCTCGCAATGACGGATTTACAGAGGCTGCCATAATTGCCGCAAAAAGCCGCGCTTGACCATTGCGCCCGCAGTATAGCCATAGCGGGGCCGGCCGTTTGCGCATACTAAAGATTTGTACGACAATTATGTGTATGACCCGATACATACGCTTAGGAACTGTAAAGAAATAACATGAATATTTCAGGAACTGTCACAGCAGGCTTGGCCCGCAATCTTATGGGATTCCGCTTCAAGCGTGGAGTGACGGGTGTTCAACTTATTATTTGACAGTTCCTCACTGTAGGGCGGGGGCTCTGCTCCATATGCACTAACTTAATTTTGACTGACCCGTCATTGCGAGGAGCGAAGCGACGAAGCAATCCATAAAAACCCTGATTCCATCATGCTTCTGGATTGCTTCGCTTCGCTCGCAATGACGGTAAAAGGCTAAAGCTAGTGC
>Ga0209629_10002842_pt1 | contig 12033 bp, 10 predicted proteins | sample TergutCu122P5_FD_187286 | JGI IMG/M metagenome (GOLD analysis project Ga0209629, IMG submission 187286) | Cubitermes ugandensis P5 segment gut microbial communities from Kakamega Forest, Kenya - Cu122 P5 (SPAdes) (version 2) | ecosystem: Host-associated > Arthropoda: Insects > Digestive system...
AATAACTGTTGTTTTATTATCTGTTTGCTCTATGCCACTCTATGCTACAGATCGTAGAGACAACCCAAAAATATAAACTTACAAATACATCTGCCAATACCTACAGGAAACACAGCTGTTAGAATGGTATTGCACGGATGTAAGGCATGGTGAATCATCTTCGAAGACAAGCTAACAAACTGCTGGGTTCAGTCACCAAATTTTTCACTGTGTGTGGTAAATCACTGATAAAAGTAAGTTAGACAAATTTCTTGCCCACCTCCTGTACATCTGCATAAAAAGTAATGTACTGCATTTACCCTAACAAAGTTCTCAAATTAAAACTTCATTACACAGAACACCAGCTGGTCTGCAGGATTTAAGGTTCTCATGACAGTATGACAGTATCAGTATTTCAGTCTTCTGGAATCTGAAGACATGATGTAGGCAGCACAGCTATCCAAACTATATAGACTGATGTCCCAGAAAACTGTAACCTTCATCAGTTGTGTGTCCACTCTTTATGACAGTGATACTCACAAAATAATAAAACTAATTCATACAAAAAGGGCTCCCAAGTTTCTTAAGATGAGAGGCAGGTTATATTTTTTAATACATGCTGCACAAATTGCAAAATAACTCAACACTTAATCATCTGAAGAAAAAAAACGAAATGCTACCGCTAACAAGAACAAAATCATTAGTGCACAAAGAAAGGACAAAGATGGCTAAGAGTACCATTCACATGCACTGTCGTGGTGTAACTGACAGTGCCGGCAGCATTGTGCGCAGTGCATGTATAATTTCCACTGTGGCCAGCCATCACTGATGAGATTGTGAGCAAGCTCGTCCGATCACCGATCTTTGTCGTTGTGATCCCCATGTGAGATGATAACTCTTCCCCATGAAAGTTCCATGTTATCTTCAGAGGTTTATCTCCTTTTGACACGTGGCAATTGAGCTGTACACTTTCTCCAGTATTTACTTCCTCCTCAAGAGCAAATGGTATGATATGGGGAAGAACTATACAAGAGCATAACAATTAAACTACTGGCATATATGCCAGGGCATTCTAGTATGTTACTTGAGTGAATAAGTTAACAGTACCAGCCCAAACAGTAATGAAACATACTGGAAAAAAGGTGTGAGGAATTTATAAAGCAATATAATTAAGGAATTTAAAGGAAGAGGACTAGAATCTCTGACAGATACGATGTAAGACTTGAGGCAGTAATGGAAGTGACTATGTTTACCATACTGAGATGTGACACACCATGCAGTCTGGCTCTTGAGTCCCAGCACTTCAGAGCGACCTTTCATGACACTAATTATGGAGGTGGTAGATACTTATCTAACACTTCCTCAAAGAGAACACCAAGCCATTGACCTCTATAAACATTACCCTGCCTGCCCTCACCATTAAATATATACACTAGCAATTCCTACTGTTGCAGTGTTATTATTGTATTGTTACACCTTTGGGGAACATCAATGAATGAAATGTATTATTTGGTCAAAGAAAGGCCACAGAAGAGCAAAAGGCCGTTATCTGTTGAGAACATGAAACACATGCTCAGTCTGTGAACTTCAAAACATCTCGAAGACACTGTAGAGTTGTTCGGACTGAAGTGCTGACCATGTATCAGAGACAATGCCAGTCAACAATGTGTTGTTTCCCATGTAAACAAGAGGAGGAAATTGTAGGAATGTTTTTGTATACAGACCACTGTGAGACCAGCGTACTGTCAATAAACCATCAAACTGCACACTGTTATGATAATGAGAGAGGAAGGTAAATATAACATTGTCCCTGTATATGCCAGGAAGGTACATGGGGGAGTGGAGGTATAATTCCAATCATTCTTAATGACAAGAGCAGATGGAAATGAGTAAGAAAAACCAATTTAAAAATACTCACACAAGAACATATCGTGCAAACAGAAAGCACAAAATGTACAGTACCATTAACAAGTAACACTGCACTGTGGTTGGCCAAGCCACCAGCATTCTGGGCAGTACACGTGTACTCCCCACCATGACCAGCAACCACAGATGCAATTGTGAGAAGGTTGGTACGATCGCCAATCTTTGTAGTTGCGACACCATCAACAGCAGATGAATCCTTGCCTTGAAAACTCCACAGTATGGAAAGAGGAGTATCACCCTTCGCAACATAGCATGTCAGCTGAACACTGTCACCTGAATTTGCTTCGCCCTCAAATCCAAATGGAGTTATGTATGGCAGAACTGCAGCACAAATTATGGTGAATCTTATTCTTTGTCAATACCACAGACGACATTGGATTATGCACTTGTTCGGTCAAGCACACTAACGGTCAAGATATTTTATGGTATTTTCAGTACCAAAATGCTTATACAGTATCACTTTATCATATGGCATCACAGCATGAACCACAAGGAGGATTACTATCCACAGAAACATGTTTCACACAGTGTATAGCACATAACACACCAGATGTACAAGAAATGAAAAACTAACAACAGAACTATAGAAGAAAAAGTAATTAGGAAGACTACTAAGGAGTAAAGAGATGTAAAGATTCTAGTTTGTAACACCAACAAAAAAAACATACTTATTTAAAACTTATATATTTGTAAGATAAATAAAAGTAAAATTTATCAATGTATGCCCTATGACAGAGAAAATGGCAAGCCGACCTACACCTGCAGTTACAAGGTGTCCTGAAATTTGAACACATGCAAAGAAGATACAAAGTACTATGGGATGATTTCAGCTTGAATGTTTAATAAAAGTGAGAAGAATAGTACAGATTTCAAAGTTTCTTTCTTCAAACACTCTGCAGACATCAACAATTGAAGCAAACAAATCTTCTGACTGTATGACCCATCTTGGTTTACTTAACAACGTGGTGTGGTCCGCATAGGTTATACACACAGTAAACCACTCCATCAGGTACGACAGGGTGAATATGACTGGTGAGATGAAAAATGTAGGAAGAAGTTGTTTAGAGTTCATTTCATGGTGTGGAATCTTGGAAGAAATAACAACAGCAAAGAAACAATGAGAAAAACTTAATAATTACTGACGCATCTCAACAATTTTCATTTCATTATCAATGTGCTTCATATGTCTCATACAAACTACATTATAAAAATTCCAAATCATTAAACAAATTTTCCTTGATATACACAAACATTAAGCTTAGATTGACTGGTCTCCCAAACAAGATTGAAACTATGGAGTCTAACAATACAGAAAAGGAATGGCAGCCACTTTATACTGACAAACAATCAGGATGGATGGGTGGATGGATGGATTGACACAATGAAAGTGGTTAGTCTTCTGTTATGATATAAAATAGAATCCTTCAAAGCCATGTCAAGCAGAACTCTTAATACAGGCATAGCAAGAAAAGAATATGCCCAGCCAATAAAAAAACAGTTTACATATGCATGCTGTACCATTGACATTAAGGTAAACTGTGTGCTCCGCCTCTCCTGCAGCATTTCTTGCCCTGCACGTGTATTCTCCGCTATGATGGGCACGCACAGCTTCGATGCTCAATGTACTGATTCGCTGGTTAGTCTTAGACAGCAATATGCCCTGATAGCCTGGAGTGATCTCAACACCATTGAAGATCCAAGAAATGCTGATGGGGGAATCACCCTTCACAACAGCACATTGAACAACTGACATATCGCCTGCATTCGCTGGCTCATCACCAAATGAGAATGGCAGAATTTGTGGTACAACTGAAATGGATCCACAACATGATGTCATGTGCTCTACTCATGAGGGTGGATGGTTGAATTGTAAAAGTATATTCATAACAAGAGATCATATTTATACCAGATATTAGCTCTTCAGTCCCTTCTTTATGACAGCAAAGTGCAAACACCAGAACCATATGCTAAAGAGATTAAATCTGCTAGGTGGAACCCAATACGAAACACTTTGCTTGATCACGAAAGAAAATGAGACATTTCACAAAATGCTGAAATTTAAGTATGGAACAAAAACTGCACAAGTATGGAAACTGTCTGTTTTAGCAGCAGAAAGCAAATCACAAACTGCCAACCAATATGAAGAAGACAACTTTAACACTCACTTTCAAGTTGTGGGTGACAAAAACTGTCCAGCTTTGGTGAGCCAATATCATGAAAGCATAAATGTTATGGTGAGATTATATACCTAAAATAAAACACTGTGTTGAATGGCATACTAGATGATGGACAAAGACCAGACACCCACCAATCCTAAATGACTGACAATTACGTTCACTGTTTGAAATGCAGAGGTCATAATGTGTAACATGAGCCGGCAGCATGACTCTGACTGCTGTGTGGGTAAGAATCAGAACATAAAACCATGAACAGGAGAAAGTACAACTGTGATATGTTGGTTGGCTCTGTGTACAGGCACAGAACATGTAGATTTCTACTGTCACTGGATAAAGGAAGAAAAGCAGTGAGTTTGTGTATCTAAAATGAGATTACAGACAATGCCCAATATGTGTCAGTTTGACAGTCATAACTGCAAAACAAAATTAGAAGCAGCATGTATGAGAGGAGTTAGAACATGGTAGATTTGTATGTCACACAGAACAGGGGGGAGAAAAAAAATGACAACTTAAGCCTTTTCAAAGAGCAGTATTACTATTCCTGATTCCCAGATTTCTCTAAATAGTTGTAGGAGAGTTAACTATCAATTCTTAGCATAGACACAATGCCTAGTATGTGTTTAATATGTTGCTACAGAATTCATAACTCTAGTGCAAGATTTTCCATTACAGAAACATTTCTGCAGCATCCTTAAGAATCTTTAATATCTGCAGAACTGTTTGAAACTCGCCATGTCAGAACACGGCAGCATGGGTTATTGGTTATGCTGTTTCAACTGTAGCTTAGCACTCAACACAGGGACATAATTACACATGGTGAAGAAAGTAGTTATGACGTAATAAAAGGTACCATACCGGAATTTGTCTTGTAGAAATTAAGAAAACCATGACAAGCTCAATTAAAGGTAAAATAAGTACAAACAAATATAAACACAATAATTTCTTCATTGAATAAAAGCTAGGCCCTTGATAAAGAAAAAAACACCAACATGGTCAACAATTAAGTAGAGCTATGTAACTGACAGAGACTACAATACGAACACAGATGGCAGTGGCTACTGGCTGCATTATCTACTTGTACCGTTTACTGTCATGTTGGCAGAGTATTCATATGTGCCAGCATGATTCTCTGCTATGCACGTGTACTGTCCGACATGACTGGCTTGCACAGAGGCAACACTCAAGATGACATTTTTCACCCCAAGAGGAACTACAGTGATCCTCATACGTGGCGTTATCTTTCGTCCGTTAAACAACCATCTGAGCGTGACAGGGGTATCGCCTGTTGAGACTGCACAAGGTACTGTGACGAGCTCTCCCTCATTGAGAGGGCGTTCACCAAAAGTAAAGGGAAGGATCTTTGGTGGAACTGGAAACAGAAGCAAGCACTTGCTATTCCTATTTCACATCACAAAATACAAGCTACACACTATTTACAAAACTTAATGTTTTACGCACACAACTGTTTGAGAAGAATATGGTTGGGTAATGGGGTTTATAACAGAAAGACATGAAAGACGTTAACATTTAGTGCCTGCAATATCACCTCGTACTACATGGCTGCAGGCCAGATTTCAACTCGGTGGTAACGGCTTTAGTCTTGAAAATATTAATTTGCTCAACCAGCTCTACCACAAACATGTACCATCAACAACAATGAAAGGCATAGCCAATAAAAGCTAAGTAATAATTACATAAGCTTAATAAAGTTGGTTCAACATCCATGTGAGCAATTAAAATTGTGGTTAAGTACTTGTTCCTATCCTGTCCAAAATAAGCAAGTTATGTGATCACACACACAAGCCAACCATTAAACATGATCAATCAAATGATAAATAATAGGACTGACTATGGTGGGTAAATTCCTCATACCCCTACGTTAACAGCAAGTCAAAACAAGACAAGCAATGTTTTGCACCTTGAATGTCACTATTATGAAGTGTACAATTTGTGACATTGCAAGTTGAACGAAGGCTTGCAGAGTGTTGTGGAAAATGAAGAGATGCCTTTATACATATTTAAGCAATAATTTTACAACTAGGACCTGGAAAAGTGCATGACAGCTACAAACAGCAAAAGTACACTTCATATTTCTCATTATTAAAAAAAAGTTTTCCCATAACAAGTCATGAAGACTCAGAGGGAAGATGGAATGTTGGGCTTCCGTCCATTTGACACAACTAGGACAACACAGTTGCCAGTTGTATATGCCGGCGGCACTTTACCCCCAAATTCCTTGGTACTCATTTCTGTTAGAGGCAGAGTGGACCCCATGGCTAAATAATGCAGAGAAAGAGAACAGGTCACTTGAAAATTTCCAAGGAACCTACTGGGATTCCCAGAACCTCCCATCTTGTGGTGCAGTGCCTCAACCAACTGGGCCACCACTCGCCCTGTCTTCCTTAAGAAAATCAAATTTTTTCACCAGTAAAAGTTACGTAACAGCCCTACAACAATAAACTGTTCATAACAGAAAATGTTTATATTCACACCACAACAGCTCAGTTTTAACACCCTTTTTATTTCTTCAGTTAATGACACAGTTTAGTTTAAGAACTCATTTAAATCTTCTAACCAAATGTGCCTGATCAAAACTGTCTGTGTTTATATGTCTGTACGAGTTTACCTAAAGTTTATGAAAATAAATTTTACAGAAAATAACAAATTGTGAGATGAAAATACATATTCATTTTGATAATGACTATACCATACAAACAATTATTGAAATAAGTTCAGATTTCAGATAGCTATTTTACAATTTGATTTGATGAAATATGATAGGTAATTTAACAGTCTGAAAGTTAGATATAATATATCTGTGCTGAATAAACTTTTGGCATTTTACCAAATTGCAATTTTGGTTGTCTAGAATATTGTGACTGTAAGTTGGAGGTACAGAAAAAATTATTTTGTCCTGCACAACAAAAACAAAGATTACGAATACAATAAAATCCTGCAAGCACACAATTCCCAAGTGTTACCACTGACATTCAGATAAGCGGTATGATAAGTCTTGCCAGCAACACTGGTAGCTGTATGCATATAATCACCAGTCTGTCTTGCCCTAACAGCTTCAAATGCCCACTGTGCTGATTCAATTACTCATCTTTCCTATGAGAATTCCTTGATAACCTGGGGTGATCTCCACACAACTGAGGAACCATAAGCACAGTTAATCACCTTTAAATGAACAACTGTCATGTCACCTGCATTCACTGGTTCATCACCAAATGAAATAGCCAGGATCTGTGGCAGGACTTAAGGTGAAAGATCAGCCTAACACATTTAAATAATTCTAATTAAACACAAGAACATGTGAAAATGAGATTAGTATTACTGAAAAATGTTGTAATAAATTTGTGTCATACCAACAGACTTACTGACTGACTAATTAACCAACCAACCAACCAACCAACCAACCAACCACCAAACAAGCTAACTCCATGGAACAGATTCCCTCTTTTGAAGCTATGAATCCCTTAACTATTCAAGAAATTCCCCACACTTCATGGAACCCAAAGGTTCATTACCACAGCTACAAGAACCCACCAACTGCCACTATCCTGTGCCAGATGAAACCAGTGCACACATTCCCAACTATTTATTTAAGACCCATTTTTAATAGCAACCTCTGTTCTACACCTAGGTTTTCCAAGTGGTCTCTTTCCATAAGGTTTTCACACCAACACCATCTACACATTTTCTTCTTCCACATATTTAACACAAAATATCACACACAAAAGCACAAAATTCTTTGTCCTTGAATCATACAACAACCGCAGAACAGCAACAAACAACCTGCATGGTTCCAAGTGTCTTTTATTATTATGACGAAGTGCAGAAGATGTAACGACCCAAGCCACAACAGTTCACAATGGCCAAATAACATATGTAAGAATAGTACATACAATATGTTATCAGTCATTTCCAATGGTACCCATGTTTTGATTAAGACAGGATTTACTTATGTGGTTGACTACCAAATAGTAACTGTTCGAACAGATGGAATGTTGTGAGTTAAATGCCCAATGCAACATTTTGTCATAATAAATCATAAGTTATGAAAAGCAAAGAATTGGGAGATTATGCACAAAATTTGAGCTACTTATTGTGAGGTCACACAAAGTTAGTCCCCACAGGCAGCAGCTACAATGACTCCCACCCAAAGCTTCCCCCTCCATCCCTCCTATTCTATTCCTCTTCAACCCCCTTTGACTTGGGGACCCAACCCAAAATACTCAATGTTGGCAAAGGCTACATGACAAACCTTCACGTGAACAGAATGGCATACAAAGGGGCGTGCTGGAGGGGAAAGCATAATGGCCTGACAGAGATATCAAAAGGACTGATCCACAGGACTTTTCATGGCTTCAGTATAATGGTTCTGCAAGGACAACTTGCAGTCACTATCACATTTCTTCACAAAGGGACATGATTGTCACTACCATATGAAGAGCAACACAGTGTCTCTCAAATGACCAATTCAGCAAGGCTGTGAATAACCATGAATAAGGACAGAAGGTATAGTAATGACTCAGACTTCATTAACAGCATGTCACATAATGCAAAGTAGAAGATTCAGTGGAACTAAGGCAGGGGCACCAACAGTAATGTGATGCTGCATTAACATTACGGGTAGAGTCACTGAAACAACAAACAAGGGAATTTATTTTGCATAAAGCAGAAATGAAGACTACTGACAAAATATCCACTTCAAGCCCAGCAGACTGTACAGCAGAGGAATCTCTAAAAAGATTTCTACATTTGAGGGAAGCAGAATCGATCACCAACAGAAACACATTTATGGCAAAGAAGACTTGGTGAAAGCTACAATGACTTTATATTTTGGGAAACTCAGAAAGGAAGGTGTCTGAAATACATATATGGAAATATGCAGTGAACTGGGAAAAATGGTTATGTGCTTTATGACTGATGATTCACAAAGAAGTGACCATGGCCTAACCAAGGTATTATTCCAGCATTTGCCTGTAGGTACTGAGAAAAACCACAAAAACCATAGTTAGAATAAGTGTTATCACAGACAGGATTCAAAACCATGCCCCCTGAACAGAAGTCTAGGGTGTTCCCACCACACCAACCTGGTGTCATGTACGATTGGGGGAGACGAATAACATATATGAAACCAGCAGAGAGACATGCACCATTGGGACAAAGTACAGTGATGAAGAAACAAAAGGAATGACAGGTAAGAAACATGCAAGATTTGCACTCTGAGGTACCAGTAACTGACAGCTGAGCAGAGTGTTGGGTCACACCAGCGAGGTTCCTGGCTATGCAAGTGTACCACCCCACATGTTGTGCAGTCACATGTGCAATTGAAATGATGGAGCCTGCGTCACCCAGCGGTATCACAGTGACATTCATACTGCCATCAATCTCCTTTTCATTCAGCATCCATCGTACCCCAACAGGCTTGTCTCCATCGACAGAGCACGTCACAGTTGCTGACTGACCCTCAGATCGAGGTTTGTCACCGAATGTAAAAGGAACTATTTCTGGTGGAGCTGGATTCATATTCAAAAGATGAAACTTTCAGAATTATTCATCAAATCATAACATTGAACAGTACACCAAACAGAATTCAGTGTCATGTGAAATGAGTATTTCACATCAACGGGCATCAAAATGACAGTCTTGTAGAACATAACATTGTGCATTCTGTGTACACTGCTGCCACTATCATCAAGTCTCAAGCTGTGTCAACTTAAGACAGTCAGCAAGTTCCTCTGCATAGCTGGTATACCTCCACCAAACTAGGTGTCATATACTGGAGGATCATACTCTAAAATTAAATATTGCAAAAGGTTAATAATAAAGATAATAAATGAAGAATGAAGATATTTGGGAAAAGAATATGTATTAAAAAACCCGTCCCAGCCCAAGCCCCACAACAAAATCAAATACAAAATTGGCAGATCACAAATCTTAACGAGTTCAATGTGAATTTTATATCCTAGTCATAAGAACAATTGTAGGTCTCAAGAAATGGACAGAGAAACCCACCAAACGAACACACGCTGAATAATGTTTGATTCTTATGGTACTTCAACGTGCTGCTTGAAGTAATAAAGGCCACTCAGACTGCAAATAAAACTGACAGTGCACTCTTAAACAAGCCAGAAGGTCTGCTAATTGATGCACCAACTTGCTCACCTTAAACAATGCATCTGCTGTGAAGACACAAGTTATACACCTCCAAACATTTGTATTCCAGCTCATGTTGGGTTAAGATGTGGAGTGTCATAAGACGGCAGAGATCAATATATACCGGGCCAGGTCACCCTTCTATAAATGTGATACACTTTATACTGGTGAAAATAAACGGTTTAAACACTTCAATTTTTCTTCAGAATCTTCTAACAGATGTGAATTGGTACTGGAAATCTATAGCATTGAATCGAACTTTCTGGGGGCATATGACAATTATCGTCTGTTCTAAGCAAATTCAAAAGTTTGATTTCTAAAATAAATGTGGAAAGAAAATACATTTGTTTAAATGTACATTTCCTCAACTCGAATCTTGATCAACAGCCTGACCCACTCCACAGCTCAGCCACTTTTTCCCCTGCTCGTTGGTGCCTCAACCTTATCGTGGTGAGGAGGTTTGAGTACGCCAGTGACCCTGAGAGCTATACCAGCAGTAGAGTAGCTACTGGCAGGGCCTCCCTTGCTGGACAGGTCAAAGGGTAGGCATCAGATGAAGACAGACACCAAAACTGATGTCGGAAGCAGCGTCATCAGTAGCGGCTTGAAGCACAGAGAAAATGATGCTCAGATGGTTCAAGTTCGTATAGCAACAGGTGTAACCAGAGTGGTTTGAATGGCCGTTGTACTGCAATGCGGAAAGCAAATGGAAAAACTCCCACATTATCACTTTTCCTGGATAGTCTCTTTCCGAAAACAGAGATATCATATATGCGAGATGCTTCCTCTGGAGACAAAATTATCCGGAGATAAACTACTCCCCCAATCGGATCTCTGGGGGGAGTGTTTCTAGAGGAAATGTCATGCAGGCGTTACAACAAGGAGTGCAAAGAGCAGAAGGAACATCACAGCTACAAGATTGGAACTTGGATCGTAAGGACCTTGAATCAAGAAGTGGCAAGAAGACGAGGAAGAAGACGTAAGAAGCTACTGGATGACCTTAAGGACAGGAGAGGATACTCTCATTTGAAGGAGGAAGCTCTAAATCGCACTATGTGGAGGCATCATTTTGGAGGAGGCTTTGGACCTGTCATCAGACAATACTGAATGATGAATGATGATGGATAAGAATGGACACGTTGAGGCACTGATACAAGTTCTTCTCCAAGCACTTCAGCTTTCCCCTCTCAATTATCATTCCACCACTGCCCCATATTCAACTATGAGTAATGTCACTGCCTGGCACAATGGGCCTATCTAAGGCCAATGCAATCAAAGAGACCTGATTATACTACAGTTAAAACTAGGTGGCAGCCCCGACTTCAACTGCGTCTGAATTGCGACAAAAAATAATAAAATAGCTATTGAGCCTCGAATAGAAGGCAGCAAGGTGAGAGTAAACAAGAAAAGGCCACACACTGATCATTCACAGTTTTGATGGTACAGGTCAATATTTGACAGAGCAGGATAGGACAGGCATTTAGAATGGTATTTGTTTTATTTCATTTCATAATTAGTAGAGGGCAAAACATGTTTACATTGAAAACTTTTTCACTACCAACTAATGCACACAATGTTAAAAAACACAGAGTCATTAAAACATTCTAAAATTACGCTCCAACATGTTTCGGTTTACGCAGAAACCATCTTCAGGGAGCTATAGTCAGTGCTTGGCTAAAATTACACATGTGATTAACCGTATCTGCATAAAAGCTGTGCAGGGCGTCGTCAGTGCTATGGCTGCATATTGTGACCTGGAAAGCGTGTGTGTCGTGCGCTGTGCGAC
>Ga0209629_10002843_pt1 | contig 12033 bp, 6 predicted proteins | sample TergutCu122P5_FD_187286 | JGI IMG/M metagenome (GOLD analysis project Ga0209629, IMG submission 187286) | Cubitermes ugandensis P5 segment gut microbial communities from Kakamega Forest, Kenya - Cu122 P5 (SPAdes) (version 2) | ecosystem: Host-associated > Arthropoda: Insects > Digestive system >...
CTCTTGCCATTATCTCCGTAACCGTTCAACTTTGGATATAGGTGTTTTGGGTTATATCGGTATAGTTTAACATAAGGAACACCCTCCCGAAGTTTGGTCCGTTCCTCCTGTGACACTCTGTATAAGCTATATTAATTTTTAGTCACCACTTATCTTTCATAATGTGCATAGAAATTTGGTAAATAATCATGGTTATAGTTTTGTCATAAGCAGCAAGATAACTCTGGCAGTGGATCTGTGTAGGAATTAATTGCAGTGGAATGAGAGATTGCCATTGATGTCTTGACTTGTACTAGTGATGCAAATGTCACCCTTTAACCTTTAAAGTACTGACTTTTAAAAGCCAGTAGTTCCCTGGTGGCCAGAATTTTTTGGGCATTTAAATCTTGAAATTGCAGGCCTCCACAAAAACAGGCATATTTTCTGCTCTATATAACATAAAATTATGAAATAAAAGCTGTTTGAAAGAGAATTAAGTTCTATATTAATAGTCTAAGTGTTGAGTTTTGGGAGTAGATCGTACTCACGAAACTTTATGGTAAATTCAAAAGTTATTTTGCATGACATTTTATGACACTTCTGTGAATTTTTTATGTACTTACCCCATGCTTTACACCGCTGGCATGTGAGATGTTACATACATACAAGCATACAACACTTTTTTACACGGCAGATGTTTTCTGTCTGCACTGTACAATGATATAATTTGCCTCACGTTAGCAGAGTCAACGCGTCTCTTTGTGTCTAGTGACTCAAGTTCACATGCGTGTACCATTTGTTGAAGCAGTTCACTACACACAGACCAACGACACACTTCCAGCAGAAAAACAGCGTGCTCTGTGTTTGCTTCTGCAGCGAACATGTGCAACACTGCCGTTGTTTTCCTTTGGAAGGCCAATGCTGTGAATGCTTTACTGCCAGTCCATTGAGACACAGTTGGACTTGGTCTGCCGCTTGAAATGCCACTAGCTGTCACATTTTCCTCTTGCGAATGGATAACCAATTCACGAACAAGAATTTCATGGAAATTTTTGTGCTTCATTTTGCCGCCACATGACTTGTGTATAAGAAATGCATTGAGAATGGTCATGTCTGTTAGATGGAAAAACAGTTTCTTGGTCCACTTCCGTGTTCTGTGGGCAGTTCCATAGCTGTTGACCATTCTGTCTGACTTGTCCACAAACCCCATATATGCATTGTAGTCTTCTACAACACGAGGTTTGATAGCCTGGCCAGATTCTTGGGTGAAAAATCCTTCAACAGGGGAGCATGTATATTTATCAGAATGTACACATCCCACCTGTCTATCCAGCGAACAACCCTTAGGGTTCCCCTGACTTGTGTCGCTATGTTCCCCCTTTTCATTTTTAGAGATTTTGGTCCAATATCTTGTGGCATTCCATGCCTGTCATGGCGAACTGTTCCACATGCATTGATTTTTCATTGGAACAGATCAGGTGAAATAATTGTCCATAAAAATTTTGTGGCCCAGTCCATCAACTCTTTGAGTAACTTGCAGCACCGTTCCGTGTGTTGCTGTTGTTTGAGCTGTGGCATGCTGCCGTTGCTTGCCTAAATACACACTCGTATCATAAGTGTAGCCCATGGACCGCCATAAATGACATAATTGCTCCTGACGAATACCAGGCCTTGTTGTGGGACCCACAGTGGGTTTGTTTGGGTTTCTTGCTCAAATAAACACTGTGAGCTCTGAAAAACTTCATGCTTGCATGGTGTTAGATATATCTAACATTCAGCCACTGGGGAGTGCAGGCTGCATTAGATATATCTAACATTCGGCCTTTAAAGGTTAAAGCTAACATATACTCAGTAACTGACAGGCATATCTCTTAAAATATAAGTGGACTGAGCAGGTTAGCTTAGAATGTGACTTTTATGCAAAGGTGTACTCAGTTATTATAATTTTGCCTGTTGTTTTGAATGGGTGTGGAACTTGTCACTCACTCTGAGGGAGGAACATAGGCTGAGGGTGTTTGAGAATAGGGTGCTGAGGAGAATATTTGGGCCTAAGAGGGACGAGGTAACAAGTGAGTGGAGGAAACTACATAATGAGGATTTTAATAATCTCTACTCCTTACCCAATATTGTTCGGGTGATAAAATCAAGAAGAATAGATGGGCGGGGCATATAGCATGTTTGGGGGAGAGGAGAGGAGTATACAGGGTTTTGGTGGGGAAGCCTGAGGGAAAGAGACCACTTGCAAGACCCAGGTGTAGACGGGAGGATAGTATTAAGATGGATCTTCAGGAAGTGAGATGTGGGAGTATGGACTGAATCAAGCTGGTTCACGATAGGTACAGTGGTAGGCACTTGTAAATGCGGTAATGAACCTTTGGGTTCCAAAAAATGTGGGAAATTTCTTGACTTGTTGACAACTGCTTAGCTTCTCAAGAAGGACTCTGCTCCATGGAGTAATTAAGTAAGTAAATATACTCAGTTATTTGTCAGCTGGGACACTGTTTTGTGGACTTCCTCACAGAAGTCATTGCTATTTCTCCTCATCCAGCTTACTTACTATTTATGTTAACCCAGTGGCAAAGCTAGGGGAGGGCAAGTGTTGCAGCCACCCTCAGCAGCAGCAGAATCCAAGGGGTGGCAAAATGAACATTTTAAATGGGGGAGGGGAGTTGGTTTTCTGCACTTACCAAATTTTAAGTTCTGAATAAAAGTTATTTATTGCATTTAGCAATAAAAATTGTTATTTTTGTAAATTCATAATATTTCTTCAGGATGGCTACTGTGATTACTCACACCTGGCACCAAAAAACTAGACAAGCACCATAAAGTGTTTCTCAAACCTTCAGGACAAGTGTAGCATTTGTTGCAAGCTTCCTTGTTATGTAGACTGTGATCTTCAAACTTATGACATTGTGTAGCCTGGTAGATAATTAAGGTAACTTTGGAAGGATCTGCTGCTTCAATATCCTTGTACCCAATTTATTACCATGTAAACCCCAAATCACTGTTTTGAATTGGTAACACATTTTCCTAAGTTTGATGGACTGAATTCTTCTTTTAATAGTAATTTTTATGTGATTTCAGTTGCAGTGGTGGTGTAAACCACTGCATCATTTTTGAGACGGAGCACGGCTTTGGATTTGTTGAGTCTTACACAATATTTTCGTCACTCAAGTCATTGGTGCTTCATTATGCTCAGAATTCATTGGAAGAGTATAATGATTTGCTTTGCACAACTCTTGCATTCCCAGTGCTTGGGATGTCACAAAACCATCCTCTGTTTCCACCAAAGGAAGGTGTGAAAGATAAATCAAAGCAAGAAGAAGAAAAGCAGAAGCACAGTGAAAAGCAGGAGAGAGTATATGGCCAAGTAACACGGAAGGAGCAGAGTGAAGAGAGTGCGGATCGGGAGTCAAGGCAGCAAGAGAACCAAACACATGTGAGTGGCGTGGGGGGATATGTATTGGCCCACCCTCGATGATGTTCCTCTTCCTTCTACAAAGTTGAACAGTTCACTGTGATAGAGATTGTTAAAACAAATAGCTGTTGTACAAATAAAATTAGTTCCACCGACTATTAACTTTTTTGATCTGAAGTGAAATAGGAAATGATAAAGTAATAAACCATTCTTGATTTTAGTGAAATTAAGCAAAGTGGAAAAATGCCAGTCAAATCATAAGTGGAAACAAATTTTTATTTCACCAAACATTGTGCTTATTTTAACTAACATTTTAGAGTGTCAATTACAGCTTTGATAAAAAATTTTATGCATTTGGCCATTGTTATATAAATTTTAGACCATCATGACATACAAAGTAACAGAGAATAACTACAGAACAATAACACTGTTGTAAGAACAATAATCATCATCATAACTTCTGGAAGTGATAACATATTCAATATTTGTGTAATAAAACTGCCTCAATAGGATTGTGATATTTTTTAATTTCTTTTTGGTTTCAAGGAAAAATGCATAGTGAAAATTGAAAAGAAGCAGGTGAGTTCTAGACCTTGTTGCAAGTAATGCTGTGAAATGGGGCAGGCATTAGTCTGAATTTTCTCTTGTGTATATGTATTAATTTTTTGTACATATTGTATTTTGCTCTGACAATTATTACTAGCAGTATATGTCTAGCTTTTTTTAAAGAAATATAAAATCCTTGCAGGATAAATATTTTGATCTCTTTTTCATTTTGTTTGTTATTTATTCTATGTGTATGTAATTTTGTTTGTTTGAATGGCACAGCATGGAGTATGTTGTTGGGGTTGTATTGGAAAATGGAATATAGAAAATGTTAAAATTCAATGGAGTGCACTGAAGTTGTAGTGAACATTTCCTACCTACTACAGAATTGAGCAGCACATTGGGTTGCAGCTGTGTGAACTTCATTTAAAGTTGGTGCCCAGAACTGAATGTATAAAAATGCAATAATTATAAAAGACATTATTTGTATAGATTGACTTCATTCATTGAGTAGTAACGTTAGTTGTTATACATGTGTGCTGTATCTGTAAACAGTGTTTTTCATCGCAAGGGAACCAAACTTCAGACACCCATGTGGGCCAGCTGTCATGCAATACTAATCTCCTCTTTTCATCTGTAAGCATGATTAGCCTAGTTCTATGCTGAGCTATTGTAATTTTGTCTCCATGAATGACATAAATTGAAGATAGGTAAATTTTGTTGCTTATTCAGATTGGTCTGAAATGTCACCAGTACTTCTCCAGTATGTTTTGGAATAATACTATTAGGAGGGAGCAAGGAGACCATGAGGGACCAAAAATGAATGCGACACATTAGTTTTTGGTCTATGCTGATAATATGTAGTCGGCAAAAACAGAAATAATGTGAAGGGAAACAAAGAAGACCTGTTAGTTGCTAGTAAGGAGGTTGATCTAGAAATAAATCTGAAAATTCTAAGTATATGTTGTAATGTTGTTAATGTAATGCAGAACAAAATTATAGCATATTGATAGCTCATAAATGCTTTGAAAATATCACAAAGATAAAATGTTTGGGAATGACACTAAGATATTAAAATGTCATTCGTGAAAGAATTAGGAGCAACTTAATGTTGGGGTTTCCTTTCTCAGAATCCTTTCTCTTCATGTCTGCCGTCTGAGGACATAAAGGTTAAAATACATGAAACTATATTTTTGCCTGTTGTTTTATATGGGTGTGAAATAATGTCGCTCATGGTGAGAGAAGAACATAGACATAGGGCATTTGAAGACAGGGTGCTGAGGAGAATATTTGGACATTAAGAGGGAGAAAGTAACAGGAGACTGGAGAAGACTGTATAAAGAGGAGCTTTATTTTTTTCCTTTATTATTTGTACTCATTGCTAAATACAGTTAGGGTGGTCAAATAGAGGGTTAGACAAGCAGTGCATGTAACTCACAGGGGTGAGGAGATAATGTGTAGACCTACAGGATGTTGGTGGGAAAACCGGAAGAGAAAAGACTGCTTGGAAGAGCTATGCACTTATGAGGGGATAATATTAAAGCAGATCTTAAGTAAGATCTCAAGGTGTTTACTGGATATATCTGACTCAGGGTAGAGGCCAGTGGCAGGCTTTTTTTTTTGTGTGGTAATTAACCTGCAGCTTCCATAAAACTTCAGAAATATATGGACTTAAAAAGTAAAGTTATCCCATTACAGGCCTGGGCAGGCCCTTAAGACTCCACAGGGTAGAGGCTCACAGAATTTCTAGACAGTCGGCACACGAAGGTGGCAAAGTTGTCAGTCTTATCCACTGGCTGCCTTTACCCCACAGGCTGAGTTGATCCCAGATCAATAGTGTGGCCGGAAGAATTAAGTATTTATGGACATAGGTACTGTGACTCTCCAAGAAAGATTCTGCTCTGTGGAGTTTCGTTATATGAAGATCTAACTTCATGCCATTTTTAACATTTTTTGAGGATTACAATTTACTTTGGGGCATGTCAGCTGAGCCGCAGGAAATTAGAAGTAGTCACAACATGAAAATTTTGAATTTCAGGACGGATATAAATATATTTTGATATTTAGCCATGTGTATGAATTTTGAGATTGTGAGTGAATTAAAGAATTTTGTTTTTGTATGGGATTTGTTCCGTGTGAGAAGTTAGCTAGTGGATGGAATTTTAAAAGTGTTACTGTTTAACTAAAATGCAAAATACAAAACAGTAAAAACCCACAGATGATTCTCATTATTCTGCTCAGAATTTGGTGCTGTGCTGAGATACGTGTGTGTTTTTTTCAGTATATTGTTTGTGTGCGCTGTTAGTACCCTTGACATGTTGCTTCTTTAACTTTTAATCTAACTGGGTGAGTATTTAAATTTTGGTCCAAGGTTTGTGAAAAACAGTAGTGTTATTTGAACAGAAGAAGATATAATTAAATAAATGACATTTTGTGGAAAATAAAAGAGATCATACAACATGTCTTAAAAATCCAATAAATTTCCTTGTTGCCTAAATATATAAAATGAATTTCTAGGGGTGTTTTCCTACATGTTCACATACGCGAATGCAGGTCTTTAAAAAGTTAATAGAACCAAATTTCAGGCTATGCTGGATCAGTCTTCTGCAACGGCACCCAGTTTATTTCAGCAAGTTTTTATACATGAATTGGGTTGTCACATTACTTTGAGACTCTACTGGTATAATTCAGTATCCATATATGGTTCACTTTTATGGATACAGGTATACTAGGAACAGCCGTAACTCTCTTCCTCATCAAGTTGAACATTTATCCTGCTGTGCAGGGTGAACATGGTGTAGACCTGGTGGGTTCTTGCCCTAATTTCAGATTATGTATTTTCTGAATGTTCATGTATACTTTTATATGTGCATGGGAAGAGTAAAAAGTTTCCAGAATTGTCATCCAAATAACCACACTTCTGTTAAAAGCAAGGGGGTGGATTTCACAGAGATACACTGTGTCCTGTCTGTGGAGAAAGTTGAAAAAGGTTGAGGTGTGCTGGTATGCCTCAGGTGGCCATGGAGTTAAAGTGTCACCAGTGCGTGTCAAAGTGTCATTTGAAGAGTGGGTGAACTTAAAGTTCTTTAGAAAAATAGGGAAAACAGCAGCAGAAATTCTTGTAAGCCGCATATGGTGCAACTGATTTAAAGATGGTCAAGAGTAACTAGAAGATGAGGAGTGCAGCAGGAGGCCAGCTATGTGAAGAAACAAAATGTGACTGTTTGCATGACTGTGACATCATGGGTGAATTACACTATTTACATTGAAGTTCTGAAGCATTTTTGGCTGCCGTGTGGTGTAAAAGGCCAGAAAAGTTGAGGAATAATTGAATTATGCACTATAACAATGTACCATATCACACATCCTTCACTGTGCAGCCAGTTCTAGATGATGACCAAAATCCAACCATATGCCAGCTACTGTATTCTCCAGATCTCACTTCTAGTGTGTGATTTCAGGCTCTTCTCAAGACTAAAGATTTAGCTCAAAGTCAATGTTTGCTTCCAGAGAACAAATGTAATAAAATATAACAGATGGTCTTACAGTCAAACGAGAAGAGAGCTTCTAGAGTTGCTTGCAGCAGTGGGAGTACCACTGGAGCATGCGTGTGAGTGCAGAGGGGCAGTACTTCAAGGAGACTGGGTTAGGTTCTATACATATTCTTTTTATTACAGATTATGCCTGAATTCCAAGAAATTGTTTATCCATCCATGTATCCCATTGCACTGGTACATATTAGTGCTATGGGATGGTAAGGACTCATGGCAACTTGACTGCAAGTTGGCCACACCTGTCCGATACATGACCATCTTCTGTCTGAGAGCCTGCACCCAACATGAGCATCATGTAGTATGTGTCTTAGTGTTTGGCACATTTTATTTTTGGTGTGCAATATGTAATACACAGATTTACACACAGTGTAATGAGGCAAAACAGTTTTGTGTGCCAAGTATAGTGAATGAAATACTGTGATGGCCATAGTATTTAGAGATTAATTTTAGCCCTTGTACAAGCCACTTACAGTTTGCATCTTTAATGACTTTCTATCTGCATTTTAATCTTTCTCTTGTGTGAGACCTACATTGTCAGAGTCATGTTACAACTGACAGTCCGTTTTGTTATTGAGACCTTTGTGGGGCTCATGACCAGATGTGATTCGGTGTATTGAATACTGCTGTCTTGGAATGCCATCTTTGGGGGTAGTATGTGTCTGTTGTGTTGTTCTGTCACTGATACTAAACTTCTGTCTGTTTTGATACTCTGTGAACTTCTAAGATATTCTTGTCTTCATAGTGAATGACATTGTTACATGTGCCTGAAACTTGGAAATTGTGCACCTTCAAAGATAAAAAAAAAGGGTGTAAAATGTTTCCGTTACACTACTTATTCTTACACGTTCATGACTATAGATTGCAATGTTTAGGCATTTTAAGGTGTGATTTTGAGACATGTACATCTCCTAATTTTGTTCCAGAGAAACTAGAGTAGTTATGTCAGATGGCAAGAATCCATTCCTTTTGTACATTTATGAAAATCCCATTAACACATCAGTCTGTTCTGCAGAGATAAAAATGTGGGAGCTGAAACTGCATTGTAGTTAAAGATAAATACTTGTTAACAACCCAATACAGATATAATAAGAATACAGTTTGTTGCCATTTAAAATAACTGGAGTTTGGGTGACATGGGGTTAATCCCTTGATGTGTGCAATGATTTCATTGTTCACTCTCTCAAGTAACTGTGTACTCTTGAGTAATTATTCTCTGCAACATGTTGATTTTTGTGTGACTTGTAAGTCTTTGGTTACAGAACCTGAAAGGACCTATGAACTTCATTCTACTTTTAGAAAGACTATGCATATATTTTGCACATATTGAATTTATTATGTCCATGCTGAAATGAAATGGCACAAAAAGAAGCACTTATCTGCATTATTGCAAATTGACATTTTTATGCAACATACAGTATTTCATGATTTCTGCATGAATTTACAAGATAGGCAGTGTACATATAACATAACATTGAGGGGTGTTTTTGTAACCATTGTTGCCACAATAAGTATGACATATTCTGAGTGTGTGTCTGCAGCCTTAGTTATGTGGCGTGCAAAGTGCATGTGCCATGTTATATTGTCATCTGTGGCTTCATTGGCTCTATCATATTTTTCCACATTATCTCATTAAAGGCACAGTTTTCTTGAAAAAGTTATTGAACATAAAATGTGTGTTCTGGTTTTCTCTATAATTTCTGTCTAAAACGTTTCTCATTCTAAGAATATAGCAAGATAGTCATAACTGTACATAGGTCTTCATGTGTGCCCATTTTTCTTGTTAGATTTTCTGGACAGATTTTCAAAAAAAATACTCAAATTTTAAATTTCCATCTTGTGGGAGCCAAGCTGTTCCATGCAGATGGATGGACAGACATGGTGAAGCTAACAGGTGTGTTTAGTAATTCTGTGGAACACACATAAAAATGATACACAGATGGGACCTGCATCGAAGTTTGGAATGACATAATACTGATGAGAGAAAATTGTCATCTGGAGTGGAATGTGATGAGATAAACTGATACCATCTTAAACAAGAAAGAGGGATATACCATGATCTGCACATCATTGTTTGGACTGTGGGACTTGCAGTAATGTATGCAGGTGAATCAATAATTATCTGCAATCTAGGTACATGTTTTGTAGTTGGCTACACAGCTTGTTGGGCATGATGTGATACACATGGTTTACTCTCCTACCATTGTGGTACAGGTGTGACCTTGATAGTCCGTTTCTGTTGTGAGGTTTGTGCCTTAAGTATGGTTGCTCCACTTTTCACTTACACCAAGGAAGAGCAGAGGGCAGTGATTTGTTTTTTTATGGGCTGAAGGTGTACCAGGTGCTAAAATGCATAGAAGGATGTCAGGGCAGTACAGGAACAGCATCATGTTGGAACAGATTGTCTATGAATGGATCAAGGGGTTCAAGAATGGTCGCACAAGTGTTAAGCATGAGGAAGGAGCCGGATGTCCAACCACATCCTTTACTGATGCAAACACGGAATGAGTCCATGACATGATCCTGCAGAACAGATGGGTAACTACTGATGAAGTGGCACATCAACTGCAAATTTTTCATGGGTCAACCTATGAAATTACCCATAACAGGTTTGCCTTCCATAAAGTCTGTGCATGATGGGTCCTGAAGCAACTCACAGAATTGCACAAAGAGAATTGTTTGGACATCTGCAAATGGCTTTTGGATCGCTATGGTGCTGAAAGTGACCACTTCTTGGAATGAATCATTAAGGAAGATGAAACATGGAGCCATCATTATGAGCCAGAGAGTAAACACTAGAGTATGGAATGGAAACATCCTCATTCGCCTGCCAAAAAAAGCTCAAAATGTATCCTACTGCAGGAAAGCTAATGCTTACAATTTTTTGGGGGCTCACAAGGGCTACTATCGGAACATTATGAAGAGAGGGGTTCAACAATGAACAGTGCTCGCTACAGTGAGATGCTATGTGACAAGCTAAAGCCTGCGATTTGAAGCAAATGAGGAGGACTACTGTCAGAAGGCGCTGTGTTGTTGCACGACAATGCCCTTCCTCACACTGCTGCCCAAACTGTTGAAACCCTTAAGAAACTAAACTTTGAGGTATTGGAGCATCCTCCATATAAGTCCTGACCTTGCCCCTTCGGACTATCACCTGTTTGGTCCACTTAAACAAGACTTAAAGAGGCCGTGGGTTTACCATGGACCGTCAGCTGAAGGAAATGACTTGACTGTCAGCCCCAAACTTTTTTTTCTGAGGGCATAAAGAAGATTGTGTGGTGATGGACAAAGCACATCGAAAAGCAAGGGGACTATGTTGAAAAATAATGTACTTGTAAGATCTCTACCCTTGTTTTAATAAATGATAAACGTACAGTGCAGATAATTATGGACTCACTCCATAGTTAGCATAGAGACTAGGCTATTGGCTGGATGTCTGAGGAATTCTGGTTTGATTTGAAGCAGGAGCAAGAAATTCATCTTTTCTTCGATGCATCCAGATTGGCTGTGAAGCCCACCCAGCCTCCTATCAATGGGTACCAGGTGTTAGGTGGCCAGGGCATGAAGTTGACCACTCACCCCATCTAGTGCCAAGGTTAAGGAGAAACAGAACCTCACTCTTTTTCACCCATATTCATCTCACCTTCAAGTTCAAAACTTGTTGGATTATTCAGATATGTTGTGCAATAGTTACACATGCTACATTAAATTCTTATTTGCATGTTTTCTTTCCCTGCTTAGAGTTGTCAATTAACATGGCACCTAAGCCCCTACTCTAGGTGTAACCACATGTAGATTTTGTTTCTAGAGGCGCTATTCTATTGGCTAGAACATTGCTGGAGAGATCTGGTCCATTATGCAGGGATGAACAAACAATAAATGATATAAAGGCACTGCAACTTGAAGGGTTGGACAGTACAACATTTTGTATGTTGTGACAGCACCTGTAACCAGTTCTGCTGTTTGAAAGTAATGGTGCTCTGGGTAGGGAAGGTAAGGCTTGTAAATTCCTTTGTCATGTTGCTAATTAATGTGTATGATTCCCATTACATTGGTTGGCACTAAATAACTTCTTTTCTTCAGTTGCTTTGTGTACAATATTATGTTTACTAATTACTACTAAATTCATTTCCATTTTAAAGAATTATGCATATGTGTTTCCAGATGGGATACACAGAAATACACAATATAATATATATATAATAACCAATAAGGAGTTGAGAAACTTACGTGAATGAACCCAGCTTCTGATGCTACTTGGAACCACCCCAGATTCATTCAGAGCACATATCATATTGGCTAACATGACAGTGCATTTGTGTTGTGTCAGCAGCAGCAACTTCAAATGAATCTGTGAGTGAGAGTGGCTGTGTGTTGTAAATTCTTTGCATTTCAAATCTGTGTCAAGACGTATAATATGATACCTTGTAAATTTTCAGTATTTTTTTATGTCCGTTTTCTCACATGTAATTACTTCTGCAGCTGGTGTTATATTGTGACTCTTTAGGAGATCTTCAAAATGCTAGGTAGTGATAATCA
>Ga0209629_10002844_pt1 | contig 12033 bp, 8 predicted proteins | sample TergutCu122P5_FD_187286 | JGI IMG/M metagenome (GOLD analysis project Ga0209629, IMG submission 187286) | Cubitermes ugandensis P5 segment gut microbial communities from Kakamega Forest, Kenya - Cu122 P5 (SPAdes) (version 2) | ecosystem: Host-associated > Arthropoda: Insects > Digestive system >...
TAGTTAATACAATCTTTTCAAATAGTTTACCAATCGTGTCCAAAAGACTAATGGGCCGATAGGATGAGGGCAGTGCTGGATCCTTCCCCGGTTTGAGTATAGAGACCACTCGAGCGTGCTTCCACGATGTAGGGAAGTGATGGGTGAGGAGGATTGCGTTGAAAATCAGGACCAGGAGGGATACCGCTCGCTGTGGGAGATGCTTCAAGGCCCTGTTCGGGATACAGTTCGGGCCCGGAGGCTTGCTGACCTTGAGACCCTTGATGGCTTCCGGGATGAGGGTTGATCAGAATCTCCTCCTTTTATTCTGGTCGCCTGCTGCTAGTCTGTTCTGACATTGGTCAGTTGACCAAGTTGGTGGGCGTGGCTTGTTGCATGAGTCTTGATTGAAGAGGCATTTAAAAGGGCCGTTTTGTCAGCGAGACAGAGATAGAAGGGACGAGAGAACGCTACCGTGCCTGTTAACCGACCGTTATCATGGTTGGTACGTGGATGTGTGTGCAGACAGAAGAAGGAGAGTTGTGAGGAAAAGCAGCTGACTGAATGGAGGAAGGGGCTGTGATGTCTTGGGGGTGTCCCCACACTGTCAGTTGCAAATAGTGATCTGGAGGTCAGATCTAAAGGAAGGGAATATAATGCCTCCAAATTACCCTTCTGTTTTACCTGACCTCTGGATAAAGATTTTGTACTGATCATTGTGTTTGTTTTTTCTGTATGTGTGAGCTCTGAATTTGTTACAGTTTTGAAAATACATACAGCCATAATATCATGAAAATGTTCACACAGTGTGAGGAAGCACTTCTCAAGTTTACCTGCAAGGGTTTTAAATGAGCTCCATTGCTTACCCTGCAGATGACTCAATGATAACCTGATTCTTTCTGTATTCATTGCAGCATATCTTGGTCGTTCTTTTGCATTATCTCTGTTGTTACTGCCCACAGAGGGCTGTAGGTCTCAAGCCACACCACGTCCTTCATGAAACTCAGAGAACTAAATCTCATTGTGCCAGATCTTGAGAATGATGGACACAAAATAAGTCCTGTCTGTCCAATCCATTACTCAATTACTTACTTACTTACTTCTTGAGAAGCTAACTGGTCAAGAAATTCCCCGCATTTTATGGGACCTGAAGGTTCATTACTGCATTCACAGGTGCCCCTCACCTGTCCCTATCCTGAGCCAGCTCAATCCAGTCCATATCCCCACATCCCACATCTTCATATTATCCTCCCATCTATGCCTGGGTCTTCCAAGTGGTCTCGTTCCCTCAGGTTTCCCCACCAAAACCCTGTATATGTCTCTCCTCTCCCCCATACATGCTACATGCCCCGCCCATCTCATTTTTCTCGATTTTATCACCTGCACAATATTGGGTGAGTAGTTCAGATCATTAAGCTCTTCATTATGTAGTTTACTCCACTCCCTTGTTACCTCATCGCTCTTAGGCCCAAATATTCTCCTCAACACCCTATTCTCAGACATCCTCAGCCTATGTTCCTCCCTCAACGTTAGCGACCAAGTTTCACACCCATACAAAACAACAGACAAAATTGTAGTTCTATATATCTTAATCTTTAAATTTTTGGGTAGCAAACTGGAAGTCAAAAGATTCCGCCCTGAATGATAGCAAGCATTCCCTGACTTTAATCTGCTCTTAATTTCTTCCTGAATAGAATTTTGATTTGTTAAAGTTATTCCCAAATATTTGAACTCTTCCACCCATTCAAAGGAGTCTAGTCCATTAGCCAAGAAATATTACACTGAGATGTGCATGGATCTTTGTGTGGAAATGTGGCAGTGCAGAACTTTGAAAACTATTTTCCCATTGTTATAGTCCTGTTGCTGTGGCATCAGATTATATTCCAGCATATTCAACATCAACAGATAAATGTTCAGTGTTTACCCATATGTCTATGTGTTTTGATGTTGCAGTATGATGTATTGGTATAATACTGTATTGAAGGTGTTGTATAGGTTAGGATTTTTTAAACTATATCATCCTAGTGAGTTAATTGCAACAATTAAAGAATTGAACACCGTCAAATTCAACTGTTGTATATTAACCCTTTAAACGCCGAGTTAAATGCCATCTGCCATTTGCTGGCATCATTACTGAGCTCACCATATTCTCCACGTTAGCAGGATAAGGGTTAATGTACTTTATTATGGCCCATGTTTTACCCTAATTTAGTCATCTTCAGAGCAATAATATAAAATTTATAAAATGTACTATACACAGTAGGAATGAATGGGCAAAACTCCTTAAGAAGGCCAGGGTTCACCAAGGACTGTCGAGCCAATGATGATGATGACTATACGCAGTTGTAGTAAAAGATATTAACAATTGAGTCAATATTTGCAATTAAACCAATAGAATTTGCTGTGTATTTTACTGGACTGAGGATGACCAAATTTGGTCAAACATGTTGCCATAATAGTGTTTAATTCCATCAGTGTAGGTTACAGATTGTTCAGTGAGAACACATAAAGCATGATTTAATATTGCAAAGACTTGTTTTCCCACAAACATCGTATTCTGATGTCACATATTGCTGATTATATGTATAAACTTCCATTCATGAGGAAGATTTCATGCAAAATATGGCAGATGTGGACAGATTATATTGCAGAATTTTCCAGAAATGGAAGGACATAGAGAAGACCTTATCTACTGAAAATACATCAATCCTCATAATAGTCAACAAAATACTATACCAAAGCTATCTTGTTGTAGCAGAGATGTCTGTCCTCAACACAGCCATCAATTTCACTATTTCGAAAAAGACAGTACTGCAGAATCTGTTGGTTCCACACTTCATTATGTAGAGGGTCTAACCGACCTTTCCACCCACAGTATCCTAGTGTGCTCTGTTCACCGCCAGCTGCTGGACAATATCCTGTAGGCTGGACCGTGTCTCAGCCACCTGAAATTTTGGGTTTGAAATGAACTCAGAGAGCATCTAGGGGCTGTAAGTACTGTATCTAATTATATCAATCAGCATGGGTCTCATGTTAGCATGCTACCATGTCACAATTTCAAGTTGCATGAGATCCACCTGAACTACATGTCATCTGGTTCCCTCATTATAGTGTGTGTTCCAATGGGTGAATCAGAGTGCATCTCACTCCAAATGACAAAGCACACATGGTCCTATATATACATTATATACAATTTATCACAATGGTTAACCTTTTAAATGCTGAGTTAAATCTCATCTGCCATTTGCTGGCATTATTAGGAGCTCACCTTATTCTCCACATTAGCAGGATAAGGGAGTCAATTAGAGCTTGAGCAATTGCCTTCATCACTCCTACACATCAGGCTGTTTGCATTGAGTTTACCACAAATTGCACACCTACAAACCAGACAATTTTCACAAACTGGCCTTGCCAGGCTTACTTTTGACACTAATAAACAATGAAATGATAGTGATAATGGCATCTTTGATACACTGAAAATTACTGAAATGAGATTTAGCACATCCCCTTAATACTTCTTGTGGTGTCCATCTTGGTCTCAAAATAGAGGTCTGTATACAAACATATTATAGTTTATTAAAATTTGTCAATACTCAATATACTGTAAATTTGGTCTTGTCATTGTGTTCTATGCACATGCATGCATGTTACCAGAAAATCAACAAATTGTCTTTATATATAACCTAGCAACTTGCAGAATTGCAACCAGGTTTCTGAGTTGTATCACTAATAACAATGATAGTATAATCATGTAATACCAATTTCATGCAAATCAGCTGTTCAATAAGTTAAATGGGCGACTATGTCAGCATGAGTATCTCACAAGACCACTTTCCTTCCTTAAGACACAAAGTAGACAAATAATTAATAAGAAGATATAAATTTAATGTAAATGGCATTTTATTTTATGTTATTTAACACCAGTGACCCAAGAAAGCAATTCAGTTTTTATCTCTAACAGACATTTTTCAAGAACATCATTCATTGCCAGTCATATGTGTTATGCCATAACCCACATACTGGAGCTCTCACATTTCACATTAGAAGTGTCCACAGGCATTTATGTTGTCTTCTTACATCACAGTCAGTTTTTCTGTGTAGAAGCACCATAATTGTCTTCACTCTCTGAGAAGGCCTACATATAATTTGCAATTGTATATTCTGTTCTCTTCTGGGTTCTTTCAATACCAAGAAAATAGGATTGGCAGTCTGTAACATTCAATATGTTGTAAATTTGCCATTTTACAGAGAATGGATGTGCAAAATATGTTGAAGATTTAAAAGGCACAGAGAATACTGCCATTATTATTGACAAGAATATGCCAGGTAAGGACTTATAAAATTGTAATACATGAAAAAATAGAATTAACAAAATTAAGAGGAAGTCTGCAGTGAGACGGAGGGATCCAGGGATGTCATCACTTACAGACTGGGTCACAGATTTATGGGCAATGTTAAAATTAATGTTAAAGTAATAGGCTTGGAATGTGTAGCTTAGGATGAACACCAATGGTGAGCTGTCATGAAGATGTTGATGAATATATGGGTTTCATACAAAGTAGGGATGTATGAGTTAGTTGACCAGCTGTCTGTTTCTAAAGATGAACTCTTCTCTGTGAAGTAATTAGTTAATGAGTAAGTATTGAGGCATGAAAATGTACAAGAATATTACAACATTCCCAACATAAGCTTTTCATAAAAGGAAGCATTATATGTGTTTGATATTAAAAGACAGACCTACCAATTCACAAATACTACAACAAAATTGCAGTAAAGTATGAAGTTCCTAAGCATCACAGAATCCCCTAAAATTTCATAACTACTGTCATATTCATCATTACTGTTGCTATTTTCCAAACCTTTGAAGGTCATATTGGCACACCTTTGTACCAAAAGATGAACACAGATTTTATTCTGATATGATATTTTCCAGGAAAAAGGTACGTCTTATGGTCCAGAAAATATGGTATGCCAAAATGGTATACAGTATTAAGTATGTAGGCCCTACTTAATTTTGATTGATTGATTGACTCATTCATTCATTCATTGATATTTAATATAATATGCTTTTAAACAAGTAATTATGCACTCTATGGTAAACTCACCATACAATCAAATATTTTAAAATATACTGCCAGAATTCTAAAGCAAATTATAAAATGCAGACAGAAGATGTACACAGACCAACACAATTTTTACAGGATTTTGAGAGAAACAGAATGAAGAAATTGAAACTTCTGTAACATATGTGGTATTACAACTCTTACTGCAAGTTTAAACAATAGATTATAAATAGGTAGGTAGATTCTGACAAGTGGTATACTTGTAACAGGCTGCGAGAACATGACTCAAACTGCTCAAAAATGAATAAATAATTAATTAAATATCTGCTTTTATGTGTATATGTAGTACGTGTAACAATTTTGTGAATGTGCCTAAAAATAATGTTGAAAGGAATTTTAATGAAGAGATTAGAACTGATATCAATAGAAAAGTTACTGTGTGAAACTTCACACTAAAATTCAGTTCAGGTTCACTGGTGTATTAAATAATTGTGTCTCCTTCCAACATGAAATATACACATAAATGACAACTTTTTACTGGAAAGAATTTTTGTCTTCCTCTTTCACACATTCCACCATATATGAAAAGCTGTCACATCAGACATTTATGATTATTCTCACTGTTTCAGGGAATGAAGCTGGGTTATGTGATTGGCCATCAAATGACAGTTATTGCAATAAATTGTGGTGGATGCTTGTTAGACCTATTGCCATATTACTGGCCACAACAATCCCCAGCTGCCATTCAGAATTCTGTAAGAGATTCTACATGGTGACCTTCTTCATGTGTATTGTATGGATTGGAGTAACTTCATATATGGTATCATGGATGATAACTATTATAGGTGTGCCAAAGAGCAAAATACTGTCTTCCAACAACCAATATAGTCTACGTTATAATGTTAAAAAAACTTATTGTCACTTACAAATTTAATGTGAAGTTTCATAGAACCATCACATGATTATATGCCAGCCACTTTTAATAGCTTAGTGATAAGGCTGAAATTGACAACAAATTAAGACGATAGTTTCATTTGCACATATAACGTTTGACACCAGATCAAACTCTGTTCTCTTTAACGGGAACCAGTTCTCACTTTTAATTCGTTTTGTATGATGTGATAAGTAGAAAACTTTGTCTGTAGGAGCTTGTAATTGGAATAAAATGTTACTCTTCACTTGCAGGAGACACACTGAAGATTCCAGATTCTGTGCTTGGCCTTACATTTTTGGCTGCAGGAATGAGTATACCAGAAGCTGTTTCAAGTGTAATTGTAACTAACCAAGGTAAGGATAAAACAATAACCAACTGGATTTTAAATTTACTACCAGGTTTTAATTATAAAATGGGACATTACTATGTCCTCAAGACCCTGGGACTTAACCAATTTCTTGCCATGTTCACCAGACACTGGGACTAAACTAATTTATTAACAGGCACTTGGACCTAACTAGTATATTACTATGGTCACAACTGACTGGGATTTGCCCAGTTTTTTACCATGTTCACAACACACTGCACTTCAGCTAATATATTACTATGTTTGTAAGACACTGGGGCTGAATCCATCTATTACCATGTTTAGAAAACACTGGGACTGAATGAATTTACCACATATTTCAGTCACATTATAGCATTTTATATATATAGTCTTCCCCCAGAAATACATGTGTGGCTCTGAGATTACTGGCATTCGTTGAGATGATGTAAGTTGAGAGAAATTTTCCTGTAAACACAATGATAAACTTTGGATGATGGTTCCAGACAATGTGTTTGTCAAAGAAAAATGTATATTTATACTTAAGAAAAATTTACAAATGTACGAAATCTTACAAATCACCATTTCAGTAGGAGGCACTGCCTATTGATATGTAGGTACATCATCTGGATCATCTGCTCCAGTGTCCAGTAATATGGATAATAATGCACGAGTCCCTGAAAATGGTTTGAAGAAATAATGCACTTAAGTCTGTAGAGACAAAGATATCTTTTCTTCTTTAGAATCTCCTCATAGCAATCACGATTCCTCACAATCCCTCTTCTAGTTTTTGCTGCTTGCTTTTCATGCAAATCAATATCCTCATCACCTCGATGCTAGCTTGACTGAATTTAAGCCCCTCAGTTAACTTCAAAACTGCCATGATTCTTAGGCCCAGGCTGAGGTTTCTTAATTTCTTTAAGGGCGTCTTGCCTCTATATTTGAACAAGGTCAATGAGTGGCAACTCCTGATTATGTTAGTACAGCAACTCGAAAACATTTTCAAAATCATACATAGGAATTTTCATGTGTAGTATGTCCTTCCTTATATATGCCATCACATGATATATTCATCCCTATTTACTTTACTATTTTACAGAATCATCATTCATTCAGCACTTAATCTGAATACTACACCTCTTATCCACAAGCAGTTCAGAAGTTTAGAACACTAAACTAATCTCCTTTAAAGATTACACAGAACCCAAGCCTATTCCAATACATTCATCATCTAATCAGCACTTACCTTGATCATCATTGTTCATAATCTACAGAACACTCAAGAAAATTTTCCCTATCTACTGTCCATCCAAGGCTACCATATAACCTATAATTATACATGCCCTGCAGTACTGTCAGTGTAAAATGGTTAATTATAAAAATGAGATTTCATTTAAATTCATACAACGTAGGGTGCAATATTTCTTCTCAGTATATTTTAAAATTATATCTTACCTGATGATGGCCCATTTCGGCACAAACATTTTGTAAGCAGTTTTCTCATGTACATAATAAAACATTCTTAATTGTGATTGATGATATTTTTTCTCCAATAATTATTATCATCACAACGGTATGGAACAATTTAAGCTTAATATGCTGGGTCTGGGACAAACAACTGAAGTACAGAATGGTGTAAGTTGTGGGATTACTGCAACATGAATTATGTAACCTTACATGTTTTGGCACAGTTATATGACCATCAGGTGTTCTTGCATATTCACTCCCTTCTCAATGTGACATTATATTATCATTCACATTAAGTTCTCCTGCTAACATGGAGAATAGGGTGAGCAAATTGCAGATGGAATTTAACTTGGCATTTAAAGGGTTAAACTTTACATGTAACATTTAAAAGTTTACTGTGCTTTTAAGCCATAGCAGTGATATCAAGTTAGCCCACAGCAGATGAAATGACATAGACAAACACAACAGTGGAATTTAAATCAGGCTATAAGGGATGCTGTCTTTAGTGCTTGGTACTTTGAAAGTTAAGGTTAAAGTTACTGACACTGAGAAAATAAAAAGGTTTTGTAGATAGGGAGCACTGTTGTTGTTCTTGAGAATATTACCATAAATCAGAGTTTTGATGCTGTTGTTGTAAGATCCTACAAATACAAGATTTTCTAAAAGTTTTCAGTGTCAGTTTATACACACTAATATATTAGTCCTGGTGTTAAAGTCATTTTCTTTGTAAGCCAAGAATGATATATGTAGGTTTATCACTTATACTGATCTTATTAACCCTAGTGATGCACTGTTGTACCTTCCATTGGTTTTTATCTTCTAGAAACCCTGATTACTTTTTTATTATGAGTTTCTTGAAACATTTCACATGTTTGTTCTTTATTTTAGTATTTAAACTTTTATTTTACGTCCTTTATGTCTGTATGAAAATAGTGTTGTGTTGCCTCCTGTTAGTAGTGCATGTGTTGGATGTGCACTAGTTGGTGTTTGACTGATAGGGTTGTTTGAATATTCCAGTAATTGTTACATAGGAACATTATGGTAAGAGTCCTGCTATGTCAATTTATTGTAGTGTATCAGGGATCAAATATTGGGTTTGCAACCAGTTTATTACCATGTTCAAAACACATGGGGATTTTGCAATGAGTTTAACCAAGTCTGGGGTCTAACACCCCTTTTGTGTAACATCAGTTCTCCCAGTTTGACCTTCATGCCAGAAATGGTCTTTTCTCTTCAGACTTCCTGGTTAGACTCTTGTATGCATTTGACATGGTCTCATTCATGTAACATACCCTTCTTGTCTCATTTTAACAGATTTTGTCACCTTGATAATATTAGGTATAAGAAGCGCCTCAAACTGCATTCTTCTCTTCTCTTAGGTTCAAATAGTTTCAAATGCTGTTCTGTGTTCTTCCATTAGAGTAGCAAACCAAATTTTAAGCCAGTTTAAAATATCAGGTGAAACTGTAGTAATATGAGTGTAATTTTTATCTTTTTAGATACGAAGTGAGATGACAAATTATTCTGGTCTGAAAAGCAGAAAGCATTCCCCAAATATAAGCTCCTTCTATCTTCATTGTGAATAGTAATTTTGACTCCTTATATTAATTCTGGCCTATTTAAACTTTCCACAATTTCAAAAGATCTCTCAGCCAACTATAGTCTCTACCATACTAAGCTGTTGTCTTGGTGATGAGATATAAATACTTAGTTTTTTCTATGTAAGTATCCCAAACAGATTCTCAAACATTCTTAGGACATTAGAAATCAGCCATCACATCTGTCTGAGTAAAACTGACAATCATGGTTAGCACTCCGGAGTTCATATTCCAGTAGGGACAGTAGATTTTTGTTATTACTGCATCCAGAACAACTCTGATTAAAGTGACTGGAAGATGGAGTTAACTACTGCCATCAATGTCAAATTCCAGAATGTTTGAAGTAGCATTTCTTTCTACCCTGTGCACTTGTTGCATGATATGCAGGCATATTACTGTTACTTTCAACACAATGTGCACTCAGATGAGATCTTGCTCAAGCACACAGTGAAAGTCCAGACAGCTATCACCATAGGTATGTTCCTTGACTGTTTCTTAAGTGTGTTGTTTGGTCATGTAAGTAAGAAGTTTTATTGAGAAGTTCGGTGTGGTTGCATCAGTCACTTTAAACTTGCATTCAGTAAATGTACAATTCAAATCTTTGCTGAGTACTGGCTAATCTAAACCTCTCCAGATGAATGTCCAGATAGTACCATGAAAGAGACCATGACTTTTGCAACCTCACCTGCTGTCCACTCTTAATTGTCCTGCCACTTCAACTGAAATTTTTAACCACTGCAGTTTAAACACTGTACAGAATTACTACAAGTTTGTGATAGGCAGAGTAAGCAGCAGACATGCAGTAAAATCTATTCTGAATTCAGTTGTTGTTTTCGATATTCAGTATTCCATTATAAAGAGTATTAGTGTAAGTGAGCAAAAATATAAGAAATTTAACTCAAATTTTCCAGTTCTGTAACTACACATTACATAGTGCACTGTTGCAAACGGTGTCATAATTGAACATGTTTCAGTGTTCTACACTGGATAACTGTCATACTGAATCATTCCATGGCTCATATATTGGAAATTTTAAAATAGTTATTTGATAATTATGGTGTTAGATTACAGCTGAAGGCATGTGCTACCATTTATTAAACAGGGATAGCCTGTTCCAAGATTAGCAAAGATACACATGTGCCACCATATAAGCTAGTGCAGAAGATTCACATTAGGGATCTTGTCTGAAAGTATTTCTGTTAATTTCCATCCAGTTATTCCATTTCAATATAATCATTTCTTCCATAATTTGAATTATTCTGTTACAGGTCATGGCAGTATGGGAATCAGTAATTCTATAGGTTCTAACACATTCAATATTTTGCTATGTCTTGGATTACCTTGGCTGATCAAGTGTTCATTTCTACCTGCAGTTGAAGGTCAACATTATGTAGGGATTCATTCTGGTGGCATTGGATACAGTGCTGTTTCCCTCTTATCTGCATTATTTCTTCTTTATGCTACTTTCTTATTCAGTGAATTCAAACTAGACCGCAAAGTGGGAGTTATTTTTCTTTTCATCTATGCTGTATTTCTTATTATGACAGCCCTCATAGAACTGAACACATTTTTTATAGTGAATCTTCCTGTATGTGGTCAAGGAAATTAATTTAACCCTTCAGAGATTCTGGGGTTTAAATGCCAACTACTGCCCAGGACAGAGGAATTTTAAATTTATCTTAAGTACTTTGACAATTGTATGGTGTACTAAGGCTGGAAGTACGAATAATTAAAGGTCCATACATTGCACAGAGGTTAGCATTGAATGGTTGGCAGTCCTTCACTCATTCTTATAAAAAAGTGTCTTTCTGTTTATAAAGGTGTAATAATTTCTAATCACGTATGTAATTTATAACCAGTCTTGTTCCTAAACTTCCATGTCACATATCTGACAAAGAGTTGTTGCATAAGAAGGAGAGAAAGTGTTTTGAAAAATTGTGAAAACCTAATTAAATTCAGATTCAGAATCAAAGATTATGATGATTTTCTAAATTCTGCACCACAAAATGGCTTTTAGTCCATTGTGTAAATAAGGTACTATTAAAACTATAATGGGCTTTATGTTTTTTATTTGGTTCAGCCCCATGTTATGGCTTTTATTTGGATGTAATACATATATGGCATATATTATGCGTGATCAGGGTGGTCGTGTGGACAGGAAAGTGGTTTGGGGAAATGCAATGAAAAAGTCTTTGGATGTAAATAAAATCCAGAAATTGTAGATTCATAGCACTATATGTGGTATTTGGTACATGTTTAAATTCATTATTTCATTAGTATTTGTTGTAAATGAAGACTCTCGATGGTGTATGTGGGGTTGTCTTTTTATTCCCTTAAGTAGATAGCAGTCTACTATTGTATATTACATTCTGTGCATCATATACAATAAATTTCCACAGTCCTTCATCAGTAGAACTACACAGAAAAATATTTTAGGCTAGGTAGTTATAATGAGGCCACATATATGTGTCCAAAATCACAAATTTTGTGTTCTACTTTACAAAAATTCAGTCAAATACAATGTTGTTACAGTTTTCCTTGTTAAGAATTGTCTAGGTTCCTGTGTAAACTTATGTGCATACACACAAATACAGGTAAAATTTACAGTAGACGTTATATTCAGTGGTAAAGAAAATATACTTCACAACACTGGCTGTGAAAACAGTG
>Ga0209629_10002845_pt1 | contig 12033 bp, 9 predicted proteins | sample TergutCu122P5_FD_187286 | JGI IMG/M metagenome (GOLD analysis project Ga0209629, IMG submission 187286) | Cubitermes ugandensis P5 segment gut microbial communities from Kakamega Forest, Kenya - Cu122 P5 (SPAdes) (version 2) | ecosystem: Host-associated > Arthropoda: Insects > Digestive system >...
TGAAATAGGCCGGTACCAAAGATTAGAACGACTGAGGCTGCCAAGAACAGTGGTAGTTTCTCTCTCAGGGTCCAGGGGGACTGCTTGAGTCTGTCGCCTGACTCCCGACGGTGGAAATACGACATGACCAGTACGTGGCGATAGATGATTAATAGGCTGATCGTCGTTACTGCAACGACATAGATTCCATTGTTCCGGAACCAGCAAATCAGAAAGGCCAGAGTTATGTAATGCAAGACGCCTCTGCCTCTGCGCAGGCTCTCGCCTTGAGTACGAACAACATCGACTAACTTTATGGCGAACAGGAATACAGCGATGGAGAACCATGTGTCCTTCCCGTTTGATGAGGCATAATACGAAAAAAGCGGGAGCAAAACGAAATATGACAAGACGATGGATGTGATCACTCGTGAGACTCCATGCTTAAGCAGCCAATACAGAAAGTATGCAATAGACAAAGCCATAAAGGAATACGTCAACATGGTCATGGTGAATACAGCGATTTCGATCGATCCGTGAAAGACCGAACGCACTACCCAAAACACCACCGCGTTGATCCCGGTGTAGAAAATCGGTTGCTGGTTGCTCAAAGGCAGGGTGCCATCAATGATTCGGTACACTGCATACGTATCATAGAAGACACCTCCGGGGAGGTTAGACAGCCACCAGGGCAGCCATGCCAGAGATAGGGTAATTGTGAAGATCCAGAACCAACGATGTGACGGCGGTGCTACCTGCGAACGAAATACCCATCTCCATCCCGACGATGCTAGTCGCTCGGCGCCGGTGAGAAGTGCGAAAACAGCGGTGGCAGAAATGACAAGAGCCAGGATACTGGAAACAGACGTAGCACCGACATAGTTGTCTGAGTTCGATGTCAATAGATGATCAAAGGAAATATTGACAACAATTCTTCTATCCATCATCATGACAACACCAAATAGCGCGGAAAACACCGTTTTGATTATCAAGCTTCTAATAGCTATCTGTCTAGCCACTTCTTATCAACCTCGTTTCTGACTTACGCGTTCGGTATACTTGGTTGTCGTTCGATCCAGTCGGCGAGCCGGGTGACACCGTCTGCCAAATTCCACTTGGGGTGCCAGTCAAGTACGGCCTCGGCCTGTGATGTGTCGGCCCAGGCATGTCTGACGTCGCCCAGACGGTACTGCTGCGTAATCACAGGATCTGGAGCCTTGTAATATGCCGCGATGAGTTGAGCGGCCTGGGATATGGTCTGGCTCTCGCCGGAGCCGACGTCCAAGGTACGTCCATTCGCTTCCGGGTGGTCGACCAGAGAGAGCAGGGCTTCCGCTACATCGTCGATAAGAACGAAGTCTCGCCTAATTGCGCCGTCTTCGTAGACCGGAATTGTGCCACCCTGCCGCGCGATGCGGCAGAAGAGACTCATGATACCAGTGTAGGGATTCGAAAGCGACTGGCCGGGCCCGAAGACGTTCTGCAGCCTAACGATGGCTACTGGCACACCGTATGACTGCCCCCAGGTTGAAAGCAGCATTTCCTGCGTCAGCTTAGTCACTCCGTAGACGCTAACCGGATGCGGAACGGTGGTGTCGGCCCGCATGGGCAGGGGATCGGCATCCGGGAAGTCCCATTGGTGCGCGCCTAGTTGCTCGGCTGGGCGCTGCCCTGGGTAGTACACTGCCCCTGAGCCGCGTTCACGCCAAGCGCCTTCACCATAGACAGCCCGGCTTGAAGCCAGAACTAGTCGGCGTGGCATTAGTCCGGTTCGGGTGAACGCGTCCATCAATTGCGAGGTGCCAACCACATTCGTCGACGTGTGTAGCGTCGCCTGCGCAAGCGATTGTCCAGTGCCGGTCTCAGCAGCAAGATGGATGACGGTACCGGGACGGACGTTGCTGATCACATCATCTAAGGTGGGAGCATCGCGCACATCGGCAACCACCAGTTCAACCCTTGCATCCAGCTCCGCCGGGCGCCGGCCCGATGCGTGGACCTGTGGCAGCAAGGAGTCTAAGGCGACCACGCGCGCATACCGCTGTAACAGGCCTGGTGCGATCGCGGTGCCGATAAAGCCCGCACCGCCCGTTACCAGGCAGACGTCGTGATTCGTTTCCATGATTACCTTCCGACTCATCCGATGCTCAATACGTGTTTGAAGATGGCCAGTATGCCCACCCAATTACCACGGCGGATGGCGGCAGGCAGGCATGACAGCGCGTCCATACGTGAGAGCACGTGAAGACGAGCGGCCCAGGCCGCTCGATTCCATCCCTTTTCGTACAAGAGTCTTGCTGCCAGCGAAAGGTATCGCCTCTCGTCGGGGAATCGACGCCCGGTGATGACCGACGTCGCGGCAGCACTATGGCTGTGGCGTCGCCAATTGAATGCCACCTCGGGGACGTAAACCAGCGTACAACCATCAATGATCATATCGATCAACAGCGCCAAGTCCTGAATGATGGGCAATCCTTCGCGGAATGGGTAGCGCTTGACGTCGTCTGTTCGAAATGCCAGCGAGGGCCAACTCAACCAATCACCGCGCGCCAAGCTGAACGCCGCTTTCTCGCCGTGCAGCAATTTGGTGGATGATCCGCGAGGCGCCAGTAGGAATCGTTTCACGAAATCACGCAGCGGCAAGGCCGGCTTTCCAGCGGAGTCGATGATGCGGAAACCCGGTTGAACTATAGAGGCGTCCGGATAGCGGGAGAATGTGTCCAAGACCAACTCCACGTAGTTCGGCAACATGACGTCGTCGCAACCGAATAGCATGACGTGCGGGCCGGTGCTCAATTCGAGGCAGCGCTGGTAGTTACCAGTGGTGCCCAGGTTGGCCTGGTTTCGCACGTAAGCTATTCGCGCGTCACCGAAAGACGCGATTAGTTTTTCGACGGGTTGGGGGTAGCAGTCATCGACGACGACCATACGCCAGTTCGGGTTGGTCTGGTTTCTGACCGACTCAATCGCCATTCGCAGTAGATCGGGATCGCCCCAGAACGGGATCATCACATCGATCCACGGAGTCGTCTTGTGGGGCTCCTGGCTGCGCATGCTCCACAGTATAGCGCTTGGCAACAACTAGTGTGGGGCCCCCCCGAGTTTCTTGTGTCAGCGTAGTGTATACTCCGTGAGCGTGAAACATGTGCAACCCGCGATCGCCATCGGCACCCTTTGGCTGGCGACACGACTGGGGATGCTGTTCATTCTGCTAGTTCCCGGCCGGTCGATACTGAATGACACGGCCTATTATTTTACGTCGATGAGCCAGCCAAATGCCACTGCGCTTGCCGAATACCCGACGCCAATCCTGTGGATCATGCGGTTGTTCTTCTTTATCTCCGGCGGGCATGAGGTGGCCTTTCTCGGGATGGTGTCGGGCATGACCGTGGTGCTCGATCTGCTGGTGACCGTCACGCTGTATCGAATGGCCACGCCTTTGACAGCAGGTTACTGGGTGGTCTTCCTATTTCTACTAGGCCCTATCATGTGGTTGCGCATCGACTTAATCCCGGCGGCTTGCGTGACGCTGGCTATGCTGACCCAGGTTGGCAGACCTCGCCTAAGTGGCCTCATGTTAGCACTGGGAGCCGCGACGAAGTTCTGGCCTGCTCTTCTCGTAATTCCAGCGGCGGGTCATTCTGTCAACGCCCGCAAATACCTGCCTGCGTTCTTGACTGCAGGTGGTCTGCTTGGGGGTATTTCGTTGGTGGTGGACGGTTGGGCCCGGTCGATATCGCCGGTATTGTGGCAAAGCCAACGTGGGCTGCAGGTCGAATCACTGGCTGCAACTTGGGCGATGATTCGTCACGCCACCAGTCCAGGCTATGACATTGTGTTCATGTCCCACTACAAGGCCTGGGAGGTGATGGGGCGTGGCGTAGCCAAGGGTGAATTCCTGTCCACATTATTCACGGTCGCCACTGTGGTTTTAGCCTTGGTCCTGGCGTACCTATTGGTTGTGCGTCCCCGGTTGAGCCACGCTGAAACCCCAGCAGACCCCGCCGATGGCTTGTACGCGATTCTGTTGGCGCAAGGCGCACTTATCGTCGCCATGATCGCGGTGAACAAGGTACTCAGCCCGCAGTACATAATCTGGCTGGCCGGACCGCTGGCGATACTGTGGGGCAAGGCCAGGGAAACAGTTCACCGGAGGCCCGCCACCATCGTCGCGGTGCTCGGGTGTGCTGTGGCCGCGGTGACGCAGGTTCTATTCCCGTTCAACTATGACGCGTTGCTGACCAATCCGACGGGAAGTCTTGGTGCGACGGCGATCTTGGTTGTGCGCAATTTGCTGATAGGCGTCATGACGGTGTTCGTCGTCGTGTGGGCGCTTCGGCTGACGTGGCGACTGGCAGGGCCACCAGAGTGCCGATCACTGCGGTGTTTGGCCAGATGGCTGATCGGATGGGACAGGCCAGATGGTATCGCGGAACCGCCAGATGAAGGCCAGGTGTGTGATCATGCCACAAACCGGACCGACGATCAGGGCTAGAACCGCGCGGGTGCCGATCGGGAGAGGTATGCACAGCATCGCTACAGCGACAACCACGGCCACAAACCAACCCACAAGGTAGTGGAAGTAGCGGGCGCTCGATTGGCAGACCATGCCGGTGATCGTTACCATGGCCGTGCACATCGCACCGAGTGTCAGGTACGACAGCGTCAGCCCCGGCAGCACGTAGTCGGCGCGCAACAGATGAAGCAGCCAAGGTCCGATCAACCAGGCCAGGACGGCACCGACCAAGCCGATGGCAGCAATCGAAGTGAGCATCACCGTCATCGTGCGTGATCGTCTCGCTTTTACCCGAATAAAATGTGCGATTACGACGTTGTACAGGGCGGAGATGGGCACCATTATCGGCGCCCGCGTCAGCGATATCGCAAGCATCAGAGGTGCCGCACCGAGCAGGCTCGCGGCGGGAGTCGTCAGGTCCAGAAGCCATGGGAAGCCAACCACAAGCACCGAACTGACGCCAAGACCAATCATCGCGAGCGCACTCCGCTGGGCGAACTGTCGCCTCGACTCGCTGACTGTCTGAATGAGGACTTTCCGGACAACTGCATTAGGCAGCAACACCACAATCCAAACCAACTCCGCCGACACACAGGCGAATGCCAAGGCGACCACAGTGGGGTGTGATAATCCGACGACCAGCATGATCGCAAGACGCCAACCGGCTTGCGCGAATAGCATCGTCGCATATATCCCCAACCTCTCCGCCCCGGCAAGAGCCCCGGCGGCGATGGACTGGCCGGCGAACCCGGTTACACCGCTTACTAGTGCGCTGCCTAACAGCCAGTCGTCGTGAGGTCCAAAGGCTGGCACCGCCATGCGCCAGGCTGGCAACGTCAGCCCGGTAATCAGGAGAATAGCCAAGAGAATAGGAACCATCAGAGACACGACTTTTGGCCGGCTGCTCTCTGGCTGAACGTCTTCGCTGGACGACGATATCGCTCTCGTGGTCTCGACGGCCAGCCCCGTAACGACGGCGTAACCGAAGAACAGGACAGCCCAAAACACCGAAAAGCGTGAGTTATCTGCGATTGATAGAACGCGGGCGGCTATCAGCAGTGAAGCCATGCCGACGACGGCGGAGAAGACGCCGGCCACGCCTACTGCTGCCCCGCCGCCGTGGCGAGACATCAGCCGTTCAACTCCCTCTGGATTTCCGGCAGCGTTAGCAGCAGTGCCTTGGTCTCCTCGACGTTAAGGCGCCGGGTATTCGCCGACGTGTAGGGTTCAGCCGGCTCGATTGGGGTGCCTTCATCGAAGAATTGCTCGTACTGTAGGCTTCGCGCATCGAGTGGTACTCGGAAGTAATCACCCTCGTCGGTTGCCTTGACCATATCCTCGGCGGCGAGTAGCGTCTCGTGCTTCTTTTCGCCGTGCCGGTAGCCGATCGTGTGGATCTCAGGCTCATCCACACCGAACAGCGAGGCGACGGCGTACGCGAGCGTCTCAATGGTGGCCGCCGGCGCCTTCCGGACGAAAAGGTTGCCGGATTCCTGGCATCCGAAGGCGTGTTCCACCAGATCGACGGAATCGCGTAATGACATCAGGAAGCGTGTCATGTTGCCGTCGGTGACTGTCAGTGGCTGGCCCGACTTGAGTTGGCGGACGAATAGGGGAAGCACCGACCCCCTCGAGTACATGACATTGCCGTACCGCGTCAACGCAACAGTCAAAGAACTTCCAGGATTATTGCGCGCATATGCCTGAACTGTCTTCTCAAGCAGAGCCTTCGACATGCCCATTGCGTTGATCGGGTAGACCGCCTTATCGGTGCTGAGGCCGACAAAGACCTTGACACCGGAATCGGCGGCGACAGACAGTACGTTGTCGCTGCCGATCACATTCGTGTACACGGCCTGCAGTGGAAAGAACTCGCATGAAGGCACTTGCTTCAGTGCTGCGGCGTGGAACACGTAGTCGACATCCCTCAATGCTGGCTTTAGTGATTCGCGATCGCGGGTGTCGCCGATGAAGAAGCGCACCCGTTCGTCGTTCAGGCGGCGTCGCATCTCGTCTTGCTTGGCCTCGTCGCGGCTCAGAATGTTGATGCGGGCGACGCCTTGCGTCAGGGCATGAACGGCCATAGTCGATCCGAATGACCCCGTCCCGCCGGTGATCGCTAGTACTGCTCCCTGCAGAGTCGGGCTCATGCATCTTCCTTCCACAGCTTTGCTGGGGCTGTACAGCCCCATGGACGCGTTCCAGTATACGTCTTTGGGCAACGGGTCTGCTGGAGCTCAGGCACTGGTAGGATGAAGGGATGATTCACTTTGTGAATAACCACTTCTGGCCCGACGGGTCGCCGTCGGGGTTGCTGGTCGAGGAGTTAGCGGACACGCTACGTGGCATGGGTTACGACACGGTTCTCGTGGCTGGTTCTGGGTCGTTCCACGAGGCCAAGCGGTCAGCGCCGACCTCGCCGATAGTGCGCCTAGCCACAGGCGAGGGCACCCGCGGGAATTCGCAAGTGGCAATACTGCGCGACTATATGCGCTTCTGGAAGTCTTTGGGTTCGTATGTGACCAGCCAGGTCAAAGACGGTGACGCCGTCTTCATGACATCGTCGCCATTCGTCAACGTGTTCATGACCAGGACATTGAGACGGCACAAGAAACGGGTCACTACGATTTTCCATTTACAAGACTATCTGCCAAGCAATGTCTCGTCGCTCGGGGTGTTGCAGCGGCTTGGTGCGCCGGTACTGAAATGGGTGATCGACCATTATTTAAAGCAGTGGGATCTGGTGATGATGTGCTCCGGAAATATCGAATACCGGGGAGCCAACGCCGTCGTCGCACGCCTCTGGCCAACGATCGAGAAACCTGCCAACCGCGAGGTCGACAAGCAGGCCAAAGCCGCGCTGTATGCGGGCAACCTGGGTATTGTGCACAACACGGCAGCCCTGGTGGACGAGATCGAAAAGCTGCACAATGACGGGTGGACGATAGATTGCTACGGTGACGGGCCAGGTTTGGCGAGCTTGCCGGATTACGTGGCGCAGCATCCTTTCGCGTCTGGGGATGCATACTTGGATGTTCTCTATTCTCATCCCTTGCATCTTGTTTGTTCCATATTCGGCAACGGGTCGTTCCCTTCTAAGGCCATGAACACCCTGTACATCGGCGCGGATGTTCGTCCGTGCGGTTTCGTCGAGCCGATGCTGAAGGAGCTAGACTTCCTGCGCACCGTGCCAGACCTGGCGCAGAACCGTCTGGAATCCGCGCGTATCGTCGACAGGCTGCTTAAGAGCAGCGAACACCGGTCGTAGTGAGTCGATGCTGGAGGAGGCGATGAAGTGAAACTGCTTGTTCTTGGATCTCGTGGGCAAGCCGGCCACATGATCTCGCTGTACATGGTGGAGCGCGGACATGACGTGACCGGGTTCGACCGAACGGCGACGACACTGTGCCGTCCCGTCGTCGGCGATGCCAGGGACACTGAACTGGTTAAAGAACTCGTCGTCAAGGGTGGCTTCGACGCCGTGATCAACTGTATTGGCATTCTCAACCAGTTCGCCGAGAACGACAAGGCGCTCGCGGCTTTCCTGAACGGATACTTACCGCATTTCCTGGCGGAAATAACTAAGGACCTCGACACGCAGATCGTACACATGAGCACTGACTGCGTCTTCTCCGGAAAGCAGGGCCAGTACACCGAGACCAGCCCGCGCGACGGCACGACGTTCTACGACCGGTCGAAGGCGTTGGGCGAACTGGAGGACGACAAGAACATCACGTTGCGCAACTCCATAGTTGGCCCGGATATGAACCCGTCCGGCATCGGGCTGCTGAACTGGTTCATGCAGCAGCGGGGCCAGGTGCAAGGATACCGGCAGGCGCTCTGGACTGGCCTGTCGACCCTGGAGTTGGCCAAGGTGATGGAGAAAGCCGTCCAGCAGAAGGCGCACGGGCTGTACAACATGGTCTACAAGCAGCCCATCAGCAAGTTTGACCTGCTCTGTCTGTTCAACAAACACTTGCGCAGGTACCCGGTGGAAGTTCAGCCTTCGGATGGCAACCCGAGCGACAAGTCGCTTGTCCGCACGCGGTTCGACTTCGCCTACGAGGTGCCGAACTACGAGACGATGGTGGCTGAGTTGGGTGTGTGGATGCGGGAGCACAGTCAGTTGTATCCCCACTACGATTTGTGAGTGGGTTCAGCGAGCTTGATCAAAATCCCAGTGAGACGGCAGCAGACGGCGTAGGATCATTACGTCGGATCTGGCTGATCCCTCGCCGCGACAACAAGAATCCTCAGAGATAGGTACTAACTAACTAATGGCTAAGCAGCGAATCACCTGGATCGACGTACTTAAATACTTCGGAATCTTTTCGGTCTATCTGGGACACATGGGCGCTGCCTCCGGCCCGGCCTACGAGTTTGTTTTCACTTACCACGTGCCGCTATTCTTCTTCATCGCCGGCTGCATGGAGTCCATCAGCTCTTCGAGGGATGCCAGCGTTCTGTCGAATATCAAGAAGTATGCCGTATCCATTCTGCTGCCCTTCTACATTTTCGCCATCGTCAGCATAGTGATCTGGGCGTTGATCCATAACCCTAAGCCTGGTGAGGTCGTGCCGCTGCTGATCATGGTCGCGAAAGGTGTGGTACGCAACACATTTAGTGTAGCTGGCGTCCAGCTTTGGTTCCTGTCGTGCCTCTTCGTCATGCATGTGCTCTTCGAACTGGTGAAGCTGCTGAAGTACAAGTGGCTGATGCTTGTTATCTGCCTAGTGCCATTCATGGTGTTTCCTAAGCCTCAGGATCCACCGAGATGGTGGTTTAACCTTGACGGCGCGCTCTTCTACATCGTGTTTTTCTGTATCGGGTACATCGTGTTCCCAGTCTTGCTCCGATTCCTTGACGGCACCAGCAAGCGGAACCGGGCGATCATCTACGGCAGTGGCTTCGTTGGGCTGGGGTATGCCGCGCTGGTCTACTTTGGTATGGATCCATTGAAGAAGCTTGCGGTCGTGCCGATTGCAGCGACCATCGTGTTGCTGGTCAGAGCTCTGATCATGATCTGGTTCTTCATCGTCTTGGCTTATCGGTTCAGGCATGTAACGCCCTTGGCGAACATCGGCCGGGACGTACTGTATCTATGCGGGAGCGAGTCTATGGTCAAGCTGATCGTGCCCGGCATCGCCGTGATGCTCGGCTTGGAGCTGAAGCCACAGAATACGTTCTACGCATGCGTTTACGTCGCATTTCTGCTGTTCATCACCCAACGGACTTTGGTGCCACTGGAGCGGCGATTCATCGATGCGATCAGTCAGCGGCTCCTGGGCGGAGTGCAGGTCATCAGGGGATATCTGTGATCACGCGATCGATTGTGGTCACGACTTCACCGTCTGGACAAGCGGCTTGTGCCTCTTCCGGAGGTGCATATTCTGGTAACCGACGCCTGAATCGACGAGTCTGTGTCTGATTCGCGGCGCCTCTGGGGTGCCTTCAATGGCTTTCCTGGATTCTTCTTCGACTGCCGTGACAATGGTTGTTGGTACCGTTCGCCGGAGCAGGCGATAGCCCAGGACTGTCAGGATCGCAGCATTGACCAGAGACATCATAGCTGGCGTGATGGACAGTGAAGCACGGTCGGGTTCGAAAAGCACCTGGGCGTAGCCCGGGAAGGACGTTATCTGCAATAGCACCGCAGTGGCGGCAAGAACCCGATTTCGAGTAATGAATGCGAATATCGCGGCGAAGAGCTCGGCGCCAAAGAAGTAGCGCTCGTGCATGTACGGCAGGAAGTAGGGGATGAGCACCATCAGAACAACCGGCAGAAGATGGATATCCTCGAAGCTACCACTCTTGACGCGGACTAAAGCAGCGAGAAGCAGAAGCAGAGTAAGCACGAATGTGAAGAGAACCGCTGTGATGGCAACCCCGAGAACAGGACCATTGCCACGACCCACGAGTTGCCAGACGTTGGCGATACCGCCGCCGTAGATCGCCTGCGTGTTACCAGTGGTGGGGGCGAAGAAAGCGAAATAGCTAGAGAGAGTGTTTCCAAACCCTCGACCCGCGATCAGGCCAGGAGTCTGGCAAAGGAAAAGGGTGACCACTGCCGCCAGTGGTGACAATCTTTTAACAAGAAGTCGGCTGGGCTGATCAGGGAAGTTCCAATTTGCGCGGTAATACCACAGTGCCAAGAAGGGCAGGAAAAAGACTGCCTGGATTTTGAATGCCAAGCCGATGCCGAACAGCACCCATGCGACCACTTGACGGTTCTTGACAATCGCCCACCAGCTAGCCAGGCAGAAGACGACCAGGATGACGTCGCATTGCCCCCAGATGGGGCCGTTGAGTATGACCGTCGGGACGAACCATGTGCATGCGGCCAGCAGCAGAGATGCGTGCGTGGAGCGGCCCTTGTCCTTCAGTATGAAGAACACGAGAGCGGCCAGCAAGACTTCGAATCCGTAAGTGATCAGCTTGACCGAGGTGATCGGACCGAGGCCTAGCTTCGTCGTCACCCAGAGCAGGGTGAGGAACATCATGCCGTAGTTGGACTTGATGGTGGCGAGGCCGCCGAAACCATTATCGTACAGGTACACGAACCACTCGGATTCAAGCTCGCCGTCACCCGTTAGAAAGTGGTTGTTCAGAACTCGTATCGCAACCGCGATGACGAGCAATACTCCAGCGGCGACAAGAATGATACGACGATGTGCCCTAGAGTCAAGCGCTGTAGTTTCATCGCCATAGCTTGTTTGCCAGGACTTGGTAAATCTCTCCCAAGATATCATAACTATTCCATCCCATAGGTGCCAGCGGTGACGCCAACACGGAGACCCCTGAGTGTCATTGACAATTCATAGAATGCGCAGCCATGTCAAAACCGTGTTTGCGTTAACATCGACGACTATAGCACAACGATCTGGTGCCGCCACGCCCGAGATCAGCCCAGGATGCCGTCGTTGTTCATGATGCGCAGCAGGTAGGAGGCGTCGACGACCCGGGCGGCCTGGATGCGTCGACGACTGGCTCGATAACGCGGTAAGCGTCCAATACCGCGCAGCAATGAAACGGCCGTCTGGAAGGCCGCAAGCGCACCTAAATCGTGGGCAACGCCACGCAGGAACGCTACTACGCCATGGATGGCGGGCGATATGCTGGTCAGCACTACACGCAGAGGCGCGTTCTTGTAGATGACAGCCGGAAGGTTGCGGGCAACCATGCGCGGGCTGTAGCTGGAGGCCCGCATCTTGGCGCTGACCGACCCCATGTGGTACGCGAGAGCCGTCGGCACCGACCAGGCGTCCCAGCCCGTGATCAGCGCGCGGAAGCTGACGTCGACGTCCTCGTAGTACATGTAGAAGCGCTCGTCGAAGAAGCCGTTCTGCTGGTCGGGCAGCGCCTCGATCATCGCGCGAGTGTACATGCAGGCCGCCGCGTTAACGCCGAAGACTTTTCGAGGGCAATATTCGGAGAGCGGCAGGGCCGCATCCCCGTAGCCGTACTGCTGGCCCTGCAGGCGCCCGTTCACGAAGATGTGCCGCGAGTCGACGCGCGAGTGGTCGAAGTAGTCCAGCGTC
>Ga0209629_10002847_pt1 | contig 12030 bp, 10 predicted proteins | sample TergutCu122P5_FD_187286 | JGI IMG/M metagenome (GOLD analysis project Ga0209629, IMG submission 187286) | Cubitermes ugandensis P5 segment gut microbial communities from Kakamega Forest, Kenya - Cu122 P5 (SPAdes) (version 2) | ecosystem: Host-associated > Arthropoda: Insects > Digestive system...
GAGACGCTGCTCGCCGGTCTGCCGGATTACGCTATCGAGGCGGCCCGCGAAGCGGCGCAGACAGCCGGCACGGGCGACGAAAAAGCGGGCTGGAAATTCACGCTGCATGCGCCGTCCTACGGGCCGGTGATGCAGTATGCCGACAACCGCGAGTTGCGCGAGCGTCTGTACCGCGCCCACGCCACCCGCGCCGCCGAGTTCGCCGATGGTTCGAGCAAGCCGGAATGGGACAATACGCCGGTCATTCAGCGTCTGCTCGAATTGCGCGCCGAGGAAGCGCGGATGCTCGGCTTCGCCAATTTCGCCGAGCTTTCCTTGCAGCCCAAAATGGCCGATACGCCGGAACAGGTGCTGCGCTTTCTGCGCGACCTGGCGGCCAAGTCCAGGCCCTTCGCCGAGAAGGACATCGCCGAACTGAAGGCTTTTGCCCGCGACGAGTTGGGCATTACCGATTTTCAGCCCTGGGATGCCGCCTACGCCTCGGAAAAGCTGTTGCAGGCGCGCTATGCCTTCTCCGAGCAGGAAGTGAAGCAGTACTTCAGCGAACCGGCGGTGATCGCCGGGCTGTTCAAGGTCATCGAAAGCCTGTTCGGCGTACGCGTGTTGCCGGACTCGGCCCCGGTCTGGCACGAGGACGTGCGTTTCTTCCGCATCGAAACGCTCGCCGGCGCACTGGTCGGGCAGTTCTACCTCGATCTCTACGCCCGCGAAACCAAGCGCGGCGGGGCGTGGATGGACGAAGCGCGCACCCGTCGCCGGGCCGGGGCCGGCATACAGACGCCAGTCGCCTATCTGAACTGCAATTTCGCCCGCCCGGTCGGCGAGGTTGATGGCAAAAAGCGACCGGCGACCTTCACCCACGACGAAGTCATCACCCTGTTCCACGAAACCGGCCACGGCCTGCATCACCTGCTGACGCGCGGCGAGGAACTGGGCGTTTCGGGCATCCACGGCGTCGAGTGGGATGCCGTCGAGCTGCCCTCGCAATTCATGGAAAATTACTGCTGGGAATGGTCGGTGCTGCAAGGCATGACGGCTCACGTCGACAGCGGCGAGGCGCTGCCGCGCGCCCTCTACGACAAGATGCTGGCGGCCCGGAATTTCCAGAGCGGCATGATGACCGTGCGCCAGATCGAATTCTCGCTGTTCGACATGCTGCTGCACTGCGGCTTCGACCCCGCCGGCCCGCGCGGCGTCATGGAACTGCTCGACGAGGTGCGCGCCGAAGTGGCGGTGCTGATTCCGCCGCCCTGGCATCGCTTCCCCAACAGTTTCTCGCACATCTTCGGCGGCGGCTACGCGGCGGGCTATTACAGCTACAAATGGGCGGAAGTGCTCTCCGCCGACGCCTACGCCGCCTTCGAGGAAGCGGGCGATCCCTTCGATGCCAAAACCGGCCAACGCTTTCTCGACGAAATCCTGGCCATCGGCGGCGCCCGTCCGGCGCTTGAATCCTTCCGCGCCTTTCGCGGCCGTGAGCCGAGTGTGGACGCATTGCTGCGCCATAGCGGTATGATTAGCGGGTAGCAGCAATCCCGAGGAGAATCCGATGCGCTTTCTGCTTGTTCTGTGCCTGGCGCTCATGAGCGCCGCCGTTTCCGCCGAGACCTACCGCTGGGTCGATCCTTCCGGTCGCGTCATCATTTCCGACACGCCGCCGCCGGGCAAGGTCAAGGCTCTGCGCCAGACCGGCGAGGCCGGAGCGGCGGCCAGCAGTGAGGAAATGCCCTTCGCCGTGCGCAAGGCGCGCGAGAATTTCCCGGTGACCCTGTATACCGCGGCCGACTGCGTCACCGAATGCAAGCAGGCGCGCGATCTGCTCAACAGCCGCGGCGTGCCCTTCACTGAAAAAATGCTGCAAAAAGCCGAGGATGCCAACGAGCTGAAAGCGCTGGTGGGGGACGTTTTCGTTCCGTCATTGAGAGTCGGTAATCAAAGCTTCCGCGGCTTCGAGGCCACCGCCTACAACAACCTGCTCGACCTGGCGGGTTATCCGAAAACGGCGGCTTACGGCAGCAAACCCGCCGGCGGCCTGCCAGCGGCGACGGAAGCGAAACCCGAGAGCACGCCGACGCCAGCAGGCAACTGAGGGCGACCCGTCGTGTGCAAGGCGCAGCCTAGCCTTTCGCCTCCACCCGGCGCGAGGTCTTTTTGACCAGGCCGGTTGCCGTGTCGAAATGCACCATGAAATAGGTTTCGTCCATCACCGGCATGCCTTCGATCCGCCATTCCCAGACCTCCTCGCCCAGATTGCGGAAAGTCGTGCGCGAACCCGGCGCGCCGAGCAGACGGCGGATTTGCTCGCGGCTCATGCCGGGCTGGACGCGGGCGTAGTTGGCGTCGTTCAACACCTGATCGAGGCGGCTGACGACCTGCTGCCGGTCGAAGCTGATCATGTAGCAATGCACGCCGTTCGGCTGCCGGCTGTATTCCCAGGTGGCGGTGCCGTCATCGTTGTCGTAGCGGTAGCCCGGTTCGCCCATGCGTTCGAGCACTTCGGCGGCGGTGGTGATGCCGGGCTGGATTTGCGGCAGGTTGATGGCGTCGCAGGCGGGCAACAGGGCCGCCGTCAGCAGGCTGACGAGGGTGGCGAATAATCCGGGCTTGGTCATGTGAAGTGAACTCCAGTGATCGGGTACGGCTGCCGGCGATCAGCCGCTCAGGCGCTCCAGGCATCGCCGGTCGCGTTTGGTCGGCCGACCGTGGAGATCGGCCGCCGGTTCAACGCTGAATTTACGCCGCAGCCGCTCGGCTTCGCGGGCGGCGATGCTCTCTGGCGTTTCTTCATAAAGCTGGCGCGCTACGCTGGCCGGCCCGCGTTTTTCGGAGAGGGCGAGAACCGTCACCTGCCAGCGGCTATCGCCATGGGCAATGTCGAGCCGATCGCCCGTTTTGACCTCGCGCGCCGGCTTGGTCGGCTCGTCATTGAGCTTGATCTTGCCGCCGCCAACCGCCTCGCTGGCCAGGCTGCGCGTCTTGAAGAAACGCGCGGCCCACAGCCATTTGTCGACGCGGATTCCGCCCACTGCGCACTCACCGCGGCAATACGGATTCGCCGGCGTAAAGCTGTTCGACCGTTTCGCGCTGGCGGATGACGTGCACCGCCGCGCCATCGACCATGACCTCGACGGCGCGCGGCCGGACGTTGTAATTCGAGGCCATGGACATGCCGTAAGCGCCGGCCGACATCACCGCCAGCAGGTCGCCCGGCTCGATGGCGAGCGAGCGCGCCTGGCCGAGAAAGTCGCCGGTTTCGCAGATCGGGCCGACCACGTCGTAAGCGCGGGCGGGGCCGGGGCGCGGCGTGACCGGCAGGATGTCGTGCCAGGCGTCGTACAGCGCCGGGCGCAGCAGGTCGTTCATGGCCGCGTCGATGATGGCGAAATCCTTGGTTTCGCCGTGCTTGAGGTATTCGACGCGGGTCAGCAGCAGGCCGGCGTTGCCGACCAGGCGGCGGCCCGGTTCGAGCACGACCTGCAAACCGCGACCGGCCAGCTTGTCGAGCAGCGGATTGAGGTAGGCGGCGACGGTCGGCTGCACCTGGTCCTCGCGGTATTTGATGCCAAGGCCGCCGCCCAGGTCGACATGATGGATGGCGATGCCTGCGGCCGCCAATTGGTCGATCAGAGCCAGAATGCGGTCGAGGGCCTCGGCGAAGGGCGAGGGGTCGAGCAGTTGCGAGCCGATGTGGCAGTCGATGCCGGTCACCGCGATATGCGGCAGCGCCGCCGCGCGCCGGTAGAGGGCCAGGGCGTCATCGTAGGCAACGCCGAACTTGGCGGCCTTGAGACCGGTCGAGATGTAGGGATGGGTCTTGGGATCGACGTCGGGATTGACGCGCAGGCTGACCGGGGCCTGCTTGCCAAGCCGGCCGGCGACCTCGTTGAGCCGTTCCAGTTCCGGGATCGATTCGATGTTGAAACAGAAAATGCCGGCGGCCAGCGCCTGTTGCATTTCCGCAACAGTTTTGCCGACGCCGGAAAAAACGACCTTGCGCGGGTCGGCCCCGGCGGCCAGCACCCGTTGCAGTTCGCCGCCGGAAACGATGTCGAAACCGGCGCCGAGGCGGGCGAACAGGTTGAGGATGGCGAGGTTGCCATTGGCCTTGACGGCGTAGCAGACCAGCGCGCCAGCGCCGGCGGGATGGGCGGCGAGAACGTCGTGAAATTCGGAGAGCGAGGCGGTCAGCGCGGCGCGCGAGTAAACGTAGGCAGGCGTGCCGAACTGTTCGGCGATGGTCGGCAAAGCGACGGCTTCGGCGTGCAGAACGCCGTTTTTATGAGCGAAGGAAGTCATGATTTTGCGTGATTGGGGGCGTGCTAACATCCGCCACCGTGGCCGGCTGGCCGCTGCCCAATACCGGCTTCGGCGGCGGGCCGGGCGGCAGTTCGAGCGGCCCCTTGGTGCCGCAGGCGGCAAGGCTCAGGATAATCAGCAAAGCGGCGATTCGGGACATGGATGGGCGCTGGCGGTGAAAGCAGGATGGTATCACGATGGATGACAATGAATTCAGCCGCCAGGCCGCTGCGACGATGACCCGGATCGAGGCGGCGCTCGAAGCCTCGGGGGCGGCGGTCGATTTTGAACTGGCGGCGGGCGGCGTGCTGGAAATCGAGTTCGCCGATGGCGGCAAGATCATCGTCAATCGCCACGGCGTGACGCGCGAAATCTGGGTCGCCGCTCGCGCCGGCGGTTTTCATTTCCGCTGGGATGGGGACGCCTGGCGCGATACCCGCGACGGCCGCGAATTGCTCGCCAGGCTGTCCGAACTCGTCAGCCAGCAGGCTGGCGAGCCGGTCAGGCTGATCTAATCGCTCGGCGGCAGGTTGAAGTTGGCCGCCGGCAGATCGCCCGGCGCTTCCTCCTCGGTCGGGGCCTTGCCCATGTTTTCGGCGTAAACGTAGTTGCGCTCGCGCCCCTCGCCGAAAGCAATCAGGCCGTCCGGCTGGGTCGGCAACTGGATCGGAACATCCTTCAGCGCCCGCTGCATGTAGCCGATCCAGATCGGCAGCGCCGTCGAGCCGCCGGTCTCGGCGTTGCCGAGCTTCTTCGGCTGGTCGAAACCAACCCAGGCGCAACCGACCACCGTCATCTGGTAGCCGCAGAACCAGGTGTCGACGTATTCATTGGTGGTGCCGGTCTTGCCGGCCAGATCCTGTCGTTTCAACGTCGCCGAGGCGCGGGCGGCGGTGCCGTAGATGGTCACGTCGCGCAGCATCACATCCATCATGAAGGCGTTACGCGGGTCGATGACGCGCAGCGTCTCGTCACCGGCAGGGATGCTGGCCGCCTTGGCGAGCACCTGGTTCTTTTCATCGCGGATTTCGCGCACGATGTAGGGATTGAGCCGGTAACCGCCGTTGGCGAACACCGTGTAAGCCGTCACCATCTGCCACGGCGTGACCGAGCCGGCGCCCAGGGCCATGGTCAGGTAGGGCGGGTGGCGCTCGGGGTCGAAGCCGAAGCGGCTGATGTAGTCCTGGGCGTAGTGAGGGTTGATCGACAGCAGCAGGCGCACCGAAACGAGGTTCTTCGACTTGGCCAGCGCCGTCCGCAACTTCATCGGCCCTTCGTATTTGCCGTCGTAATTGCGCGGCTCCCAGGCCTGCGAGCCGGTCTGGCTGGCGGGAACGACCAACGGACTGTCGTCGACGATGCTGCCGGGGCTGTAGCCCTTTTCCAGCGCGGCGGAATAGATGAAGGGCTTGAAGCTGGAACCGGGCTGCCGCCAGGCCTGCGTCACATGGTTGAACTTGTTGCGGTTGAAGTCGAAGCCGCCGACCAGGGTACGGATCGCGCCGTCCTGCGGCGACAGCGAGACAAAGGCCGATTCCACCTCGGGCAACTGGCTGATCTGCCACTGGCCCTTGTCGTCCTTCAGCAGGCGGATGATGGCGCCGCGCCGCAGGCGCTTGTTCGGCGGCGCCTTGTCATCGAGCATGCGGGCCGCGAATTTCAGCGCGTCGCCGCTCAGCGTCAACGTCTCGCCGCCTTTGCGATAGACCTTCAATTCGCTGGTGCTGGCTGCCAGCACCAGCGCCGGAACCAGATCGTCGGCGTCGTGGATATCCTGCAAGGCGTCGTCCAGAGCTTCATCCTGGTCGGATTTGAAGTCGGCCATGTCGAGGAAGGATTCAGCGCCGCGATAGCCGTGGCGGCGGTCGTAATCCATGACCCCCTTGCGCAGCGCCCTGTAGGCGGCCTCCTGTTCGCTCTTGATGAGCGTGGTGTAGACCTTCATGCCGCGCGAGTAGACGTCGTCCGGGAACTGTTCGGCCGCCAGTTGGCGCGCCATCTCGGCCGCGTACTCGGCATGGACCGAGAACTCGGACAGTTCGCGCTTGATCACCAGCGGTTCCTTGAGCGCCGCTTCATACTGGGCGGCATCGATATGGCGGAGTTCCAGCATCCGGCGCAACACATACTGCTGGCGCTGCCGAGCGCGCGTCGGGTTGACCACCGGATTGTAGATCGACGGCCCCTTGGGCAGGCCGGCCAGCATGGCCGCTTCGGCGATGCTGATGTCCTTCAGCGACTTGCCGAAATAAATCTGGGCGGCGGCCGCGAAACCGTAAGCGCGCTGACCGAGAAACACCTGGTTGATGTAAAGCTCGAAAATCTGATCCTTGCTCAGATTGTTCTCGATCTTGAACGACAGCAGCGCTTCGTACAGCTTGCGGGTGTAGGTTCTCTCGCTGGTCAGGAAGAAATTGCGGGCAACCTGCTGGGTGATGGTCGAAGCCCCCTGGCGCCTGCCGCCGCTCAACACATTGGCGCCAGCGGCGCGCAGAATGCCCAGAAAGTCGATGCCGCCGTGCTGGTAGAAGTTGCCATCTTCAGCGGCCAGGATGGCCTGCTTCATCAGCGGCGGCACGTCGTTGATCGCCACCACGGCGCGGCGCTCCTCGCCGAATTCGCCGATCAGGTAGCCGTCGGCGGTGTAGACGCGCAACGGAATTTTCGGCCGGTAGTCGGTCAGAACCTCCAGCGATGGGAGTTTCGGGTAGGCAAGAACGAGAACGATCAGGGCAATGGCCACGCCGATGGCCAGCAGGCCGAACAAAACGGCAAGCGGATAGAGAATCAGGCGCACGGCCAGGGGCAGGGAAGACAAGATGAAAAGCCCGTACAAAGTGGAGTGGCGCGGATTATACGCCGACCGTTCGAGCGCTCATAAAAATGCTTTACATGCCCAATAGTTGCTGCTAGCATCTGAAGTGAATTATTGATTATTTGTCTAACTTCGTGTTCTGTAAGGACTTTGGGGGTCTGAGTGGGCTTCGATATCTCGGCATTGTTAAATCCCAAGGCGCGCCCCTTGCTCGGACTGGACATCAGCTCCTCCGCCGTCAAGATGGTGGAGTTGGCGGCCAACGGGAAAGACGGCTATCGCGTCGAGCGCTACACCATTGAGGTGTTGCCCAAGGACGCGGTATCCGATGGCAATATCGCCAATCTCGATAGCGTGGTCGATTGCGTGCGGCGCGCCTGGAAGCGTTTGAACACCTCGACGCGCAACGTCGCCATGGCGCTCCCGGGGTCAGCGGTGATTACCAAGAAGATCATCGTCCCGGCCGGCCTGCGCGATGACGAACTGGAGGTCCAGGTCGAGGCGGAAGCCAACCAGTACATTCCCTTCGCCATCGACGAAGTCAACCTGGACTATCGGGTGATCGGGCCGGCGCCGTCGCTGCCCGATGAGCTGGAGGTACTGATCGCCGCCTCCAAGAAAGAGCGCGTCGAAGATCGCGTGGCCGTGGCCGATGCGGCCGGGCTGAAAGCGGTGGTGATGGATGTCGAGTCACTGGCTTCGCTGGCGGCTTATGAACTGATCGAGCGCCAGTTGCGCAATGCCGGCAAGGATCAGGTGGTCGCTCTGATCGATGCTGGCGCCACGGCGATGGATTTGACTGTGATGCGTAACGGTCAGCAGGTCTATGCGCGCGAGCAGGCCTTCGGCGGCGCCCAACTGACCCAGGATATTTCCCGCCAGTACGGCATGACCTACGAGGATGCCGAGGCGGCCAAGCGGGCCGGCAACCTGCCGGAAGGCTACAGCGCCGAACTGCTCAATCCCTTCATGGAGAGCCTGGCCCTGGAGGTCTCCCGCGCCCTGCAATTCTTCTTTACCTCGACGCAATTCAACCAGATCGACCACATCATTCTCGCCGGCGGTTGCGCGGTCATTCCCGGCATCGACGAGGTCGTGGCGACGCGCACCCAGGTCAATACCCTGATCGCCAATCCCTTCGCCAACATGGTGTTGTCCGACCGGGTCAAGGCGAGAAACCTGCTGGCCGACTCCTCGTCGCTGATGGTGGCCTGCGGCCTGGCTTTGCGGAGGTTCGATCCATCATGATTCGCATCAATCTCCTGCCGTACCGGGAAGCGGCGAAAAAAGCCCGGCGTCAGCAGTTTTTCGTGCTCGTCGGTTTGATCTGTGTGCTGGCCGCGCTGGTCGTGTTTGCCGGGTACACCTTCATCGACGCCGCCATCAACAAGCAGGCCGCGCGCAACGATTTCCTGAAAAAGGAGATTGCCGTGCTCGACAAGGAGCTTGATGAGATCAAGCGCCTCAAGGAGCAGACGCAGGCTTTGCTGGCGCGCAAACAGGTGATTGAAGATTTGCAGCGCGACCGCGGAGAGACGGTCTACCTGCTCAGCGAGCTGGTAAAGCAGGTTCCTGAAGGCATTTACCTGATGTCGCTCAAGCAATCCGGGGGCAATGTCAACATTACCGGTTATGCCCAATCCAATGCCCGGATCTCGACCCTGATGCGAAATCTGGAAGCCTCGCCCTGGCTTGGGCAGCCACAACTGATCGAATCCAAGGCGGTCGTGCTCAATGGCCGGCGAATCAACTCGTTCGGCATGAATTTCGTTTTGACCCGGGTGACGCCTGATGATGGGAAGGGGAAGAAATGAAATCGCCAGAGATCACCCTGCCGAAAATGAATGTTCAGTCGCTGGCTGCCGATTTCCGCAATCTGAACCCGCATGATCCCAGCGCCTGGCCGGTTGCGCCGAGAGCCGCCCTGCTGTTGGGGCTTTTCATTGTCGCCCTGGTTGCCGGCTGGTGGTTCCTGTGGCGCGATCAACTGAGTGAGCTGGAAACAAAGGAACAGGAAGAAGTCGGACTGAAACAGCAGTATCTGGACAAGAAAAAGCAGGCCGTCAATCTGGAGCTCTATCGCGAGCAACTGGCCGAGATCGACCGTTCTTTTGGCGCCTTGCTGAAACAGTTGCCGAATCGGTCGGAAATCGATGCCCTGCTGATCGAAGTGAACCAGGCAGGTCTTGGACGCGGACTGCAATTCGAGTTGTTCCGGCCAGGTGCGGAACAGATCCGGGATTTCTATGCCGAGTTGCCGGTAGCGGTCAAGATCAACGGCGCCTATCACGATATTGGCGCCTTCGCCGCCGACATCGCCAAGCTGCCGCGCATCGTCACGCTCAACAACATCGCGATCGCACCGCTGAAAGACGGCACGCTGTCGCTCGACGCGACGATCAAAACCTTCCGTTACCTGGATGAAGCGGAAGTCGCCAGCCAGAAAAAGGCGGCTGCGGCGAAAGGAGCGAAGAAGTGAAGCAGATTCTACTCGTTGCCCTGTGCGGGCTGCTGGGAGCCTGCTCCGGCGGAGAGCAGGAGGAATTGCGGCAATGGATGACCGAGAATTCGGCCAATCTGCGCGGGAACATACCGCCCTTGCCGAAAGTCAAGCCGTATGAAGCGGTGCCTTACGACGTCGAGGGCAGTCTGCCCCCATTCAGCGCGGGAAAAATTGAACCGGCTTCCAAAATCAAGCAGGCCGGCCAGGGAGGACCCGATTTCGAGGCGCGTGAGTTGCGCAATAACTTGCTGGAGAAATATCCGCTCGAATCGTTGAAAATGATCGGCTATTTGAATGTCAACAATCGTCCGCTGGCCGTGATTCAGGTTGATGACAAAATCAAACAGATCAAGGTTGGGGATTACATCGGCCTCGATTTCGGCATGGTGACCCGGATTACCGACAAGGAAGTCGAGTTGCATGAACTGATTCAGGATTCTGCTGGCGACTGGAGCGAGCGGACCAGCACGCTACTCTTGCAAAGCAAGGAGGGAAGTAACAAATGAAGATCATCAAAACAGCGCTGCTGGCAGCTTCGGCCTGCCTTGCCCTGATAACCCCGTTGCGGGCGCAGGAAGAAGCGAATGCCATTGAGTCGATCAACGTGGCGCGGCAGGGTAGCGACATTACCGTCCGCGTCGATCTCAAGCAGCCGCTGGCGATGGCGCCGGCCGGCTTCAGCGTGGCCAAACCGGCGCGGGTAGCGCTTGATTTCCCGGCCACGGTCAATGCTCTGGGCAAAAACAGCCAGGTGCTCAATGAGGGCGACCTGCGCAGTTTCAACGTGGTCCAGGTCGGCGACCGTACTCGTCTGGTACTGAATCTGATCCGCAACATGAATTTTTCGACCCGCGTCGAAGGCAACGCCCTGTATGTGACATTGTCCCCGATCGCCAAGGTCGGCCAATCGCCCGCCCAGCAGGTGACCACCTTTGCCGAGGAAAGCGTGGTCGGCGTCCCGCACGCCCTGCGCGACATCGTGTTCCGCCGCGGCAAGGATGGCGAGGGACGGGTGGTCGTCGATCTCAGCGATACGGGGACGGGTATCGACATCCGCAAGCAAGGCACCAATCTGATTGTCGATTTCATCAAAACCACCGCCCCGGAGCATCTGCGCCGTCGCCTGGATGTGACCGATTTCGCCACGCCGGTGACCAGCGTCGAAACCCGCGCCATGGGCGACAACGTGCGCATGACCATCAGTCCGCACGGCATGTGGGAACACAACGCTTACCAGAGCGACAACCAGTTCATCATCGAGGTCAAGCGCATCATCGAAGACCCGAACAAACTGGTGCAGGGAACGAAGATCGGCTACCAGGGGCCGCGGGTCAGCATCAATTACCAGAACGGCGATGTCCGGGCGCTATTGCGCCTGATGGCCGAGGAACTGGGACTCAACGCAGTCATCAGCGAAACGGTGACCGGGACGACCACGCTGGTGCTCAAGGATGTGCCGGCCGATCAAGTGATCGACATCATTTTCCAGCAAAAGGGATTGGACATGCGCAAGAAGGGCAACATCATGTTGATTGCCCCGCGTGATGAGATCGCCACCCGCGAAAAGCTGGCGTTCGAGGCCCAACAGCAAATCAACGAACTGGAGCCGTTGCAGACGGAGATATTTGTCCTGAACTACCATCGCGCCGAGCAAGTCGCCAAACTGCTGGCCGGGCTTTCTCCGCTTCCAGGGGCAGCCGGCAGTACCGCTTTGCGGATATTGAGCAAGCGTGGCAGCACGATTGCGGATACTCAATCCAACCAGTTGTTCGTTACCGATATTCCGAGCAAGATGGAGGAAATCCGCGCCTTCATCAAGGCCATCGACATCGGTATGCGCCAGGTGATGATCGAAGCCCGGATCGTCGAAGCCAGCGATCAGTTCAACCGCAGCATCGGCGTCAAACTGGGGCTGATCAATTCCCAAGCGGTTCACATTGGTTCTGGCGTCTATGGTTCTGGCGGTCGGATGGACCCGGCGAATATCACAGGGAGCTTGGCAGCCGATGGGACAATAAAATACAGCGGAACACCGCCTAATTTGGTCCAGAACCCGATGGCCGGCGTCAATTTGCCTTCCTATGCCTCAACCGGCGGAACCTTGGCGCTGACGCTGTTCAATGCCTCCGCCACGCGGATTCTGAATCTTGAAGTGGCCGCGCTGGAAAGTGATGGCGGCGGCAAGGTCATTTCCAGCCCGCGCGTGGTCACCGCCAACAACGTCAAGGCCAAGATTGAGGATGGCACCGAAGTGCCATACGTCACGCAACAAGTTGGCGGCGGCGTGGCAACGCAGACCGTCAGCTTCAAGTCGGCCAAACTGTCGCTGGAAGTGACGCCGCAGATCACGCCGGAAGGCACGGTGCGCATGCTGCTGGTGGTCAAGAAAGAGGAGCCGGACTGGACGAAGGCCATT
>Ga0209629_10002848_pt1 | contig 12029 bp, 7 predicted proteins | sample TergutCu122P5_FD_187286 | JGI IMG/M metagenome (GOLD analysis project Ga0209629, IMG submission 187286) | Cubitermes ugandensis P5 segment gut microbial communities from Kakamega Forest, Kenya - Cu122 P5 (SPAdes) (version 2) | ecosystem: Host-associated > Arthropoda: Insects > Digestive system >...
CGGTAGTGAAAAGTGAAAAACGAAAAGTGAAAAGTTGTAACGCCAATATACCATCATCCCCGAATTGACCAACAGTCCCGGTGATTTCCGATCAAAATATTTTCTGTACCGAAAAGTTTTGATTTTCGAGTCATTACTGTGCCGCTAATAAAAATTGAGCTTATCCGTTGAATCGCCTGCATCGCCGACAACGAAAAACCCTGCTATTTTATGTGTTTTAACAATGTCGGCGCAGTAGGCAGCCGTGGAAGCGGCTCAAATTTTATTATCGCATCTATAAAACACAAGTTTCCAACCGGCTTGAGCAGACAGGAATTGATCGTTATAATTCTGAAATATGTTTGTCCCGATACAAAAAACGACAATTTTAAGGGGGAACAAATCCATGGGCAGATTGCACTCTGAAACCACGACCCGTCGCGGTTTTTTGAAAACAACGACCGCATCGGCGGCAATTTCCGTCGGCGGGTTGATGATGCCGCAACTGGTGTTTGCGGAATCTGCGGAAAATGACGAACCGATCAGAACTGTTAATACTTCGGAAAGGAAAGAAAACATGGCAAGTGTCAAAGGTACAAAAACGGAAAAAAATCTGATGAAAGCGTTTGCCGGCGAATCGCAGGCAAGAAACCGGTACACTTATTTTGCCGATAAGGCCCGCAAAGAGGGGTTTGAGCAGATTGGCGCGATTTTTGAGGAAACCGCCAATCAGGAAAAGGAACACGCCAAACGGTTCTTCAGTTTTCTTGAAGGAGGGGCACTCGAAATCACAGCGGCGTTTCCGGCCGGCGTGGTCGGTTCAACCGCCGAAAATCTCAAGGCTGCGGCGTCCGGCGAACATGAAGAGTGGTCGAGTCTTTACCCTGATTTCGGTAAAATCGCCGCAAGCGAAGGGTTTCCGGCCGTTGCCAAGTTGTTCGAAAACGTTTCGATTGCTGAAAAGATGCACGAACAGCGTTATCTCGACTTGCTGAAGAACGTCGAGGAAGGGCTTGTGTTCGAACGTGACGACGAAGTGTTCTGGCAATGCCGCAACTGCGGTTACACGGTCAAAGGGAACATGGCTCCGCCCGCTTGCCCCGCCTGTGCGTATCCGAAAGCCTACTTCCAGATTTTCGTCCCGACCTGGTGAAGGAAGGGGGCAATTGCCAGGTGACAGGGTGTAGAATCTGTTTTCCTGCCCCCTGTCCCTTCTCATCGTTGCCGGGGAATTTCGCCGATTCGAATGGTGGTCAGCGTATCTCCGGGAGAGGGGCTGTGTGCCGCCGGTTCGATTTTTTGCAGCCAGGCGGTGCCATCACATTCCACGACGACAATCGCGGCCCCCTGACCGTCCGGAATTGCAATTGGCTTATCCGGAGAATGTTCGTCCGACCATTGCCGGATCGTTTCGGCAATGTCGTTTCGGGTGAGCCGCTTTTCCTGAAGCAAATACGGTAGCAATCCTGCATTGCCGACGTAAATCGGCGCGATTTGCGCCCCGGTGTCGCGACGGGGGATGATTGTCCGTTTCGCGTGATCGGTATCACAAGACCAGAACCAATATCCGGTTTGAAACATCTCTGAAAGGGGTTGTCGCCGGACAAGCGGCGGGGTGTCGGCAGCGAGGTTTTCGTAAAACGACATGTTTTGCTGCATTCCCCAATACGGGTCGAAGAGCGGGTTTTCTTTCGCCGGTTGCGTCATGTACGGCGAAAGACGTATTTCCGAGTGTTGCACGAACGACACCTTGCCGCCGCTTCGAAAATACCGGTCGATGACAAACCGGTGTTGCGGTTTGTCGATTTGTGGCTTGTCGATCGCCGGTTGTGTCTTGTTCGCATTGACATAAAATGTTCTTTCCCATGTCAGCCAATCGGCAAACGCGGGGATTTTGACGAGTCCGTTTTCGTCCGCTTCGGGACAGGGATAACGCACCATCACGGAAAAATCGGTTCCGTAATGATACGTGACGTCGATGTTTTGCGCGAAAACGGCGTTGCGAATCAGACGCGGCACATGTTGGTGCGGTTCCCAGCTTTCGGGAAACGTCGCCATGTCAAACGAGAACACAAGCACAGTCGGGGCGGTCTTGTACGATTGCTCGAAATACGTTTTCGCCTGTTCCGCGTCACCGTTTTTGCGATGCCAACAGCCGAGCAGATACGCGGCGTAAAAAAAATCGGGACGCCGGTTCAAAATCTCCTCGAAGTCGTGCCTCGCCCGGTCGCTGAATTTGCGCGGCGGCAACCATAACCCCGGAACATCATCCAAATCTTCACTGCCGGGACGTTTTCGAACGTGAGACAGACATCGAATGAAATCGGGATCGTCGTACAACGTTGCGGCTTGCGCGTCTTCCGGTTTGGAAACGGCCGGCTTATGAGAAGATTCGCACGGTTTGAATTCCCAGTGATGCTCAGACGCCCAATTTTTGGCGGCTTTGAGCGGATCGTCGGGGGGCGTCGCCATTGGGGAAAGCCAAATCCATTCGTGAGCGACATCCGCAATAGGCGGCAAGGGCGTCGGAAAAAGAGCGTTGCCGATCGAATCGGGAAGAATGGGTTTGAGATATTGACGCCCGAAAAAATAGGAACCGCCGATAAGCATTACCATCAAAAGGAAGATGATGCTTAACGGCGGTAATGCATTTGTCAAACGAAATGGTTGATGCTCTGATCCGTCATCGCCAGGGATATGCCGGGGCGTTTGCATTGGAGTTCGGTGACGTGGAAGTTTGCGGTGGCACCATCGACGTGTTGACCGGCGGAGTATTGACCGGAAGTCGTGTCTGCGGAGCATATTGATTGGATTGTGCCCGGCTGTCGTTCGGGGGTGAATAAGCACCCGGCTGCGGTTGAATGTTCGGAGCCGCAACATTCGGAGTCGGGTTGGGGGTCATTCCGGGAGTATACGGCGGCATATTGTTCGGTGCCGGTTGCGCATAATTCGGTTGCGGCTGAGCCGGCACCGGCTGCGGAATTCGATGCACCAGATTCGCATTTGGAACCTGACTGCGTACCGTTGTCGGCACCGGGTCGTTGCGCAACTCATACGTCATGTCGCCAGGCTTGCTCTTGAGAATGTTGTTTCTGGCAAATTCGTCCTTTTCGCCGAACCATCTGTCTATGATATTCGGTTTGACGTTGGTAATGTAATAACTTGCCCGACTTTGACCGTCGGTTTCAGACCGGACCAATCCTTTCGGCTTGAACGTCGATCTGTCCAAAACGACCTGGACATATTGAAATTCTTTGGCATCGTCCATCCATTTCGGCCATGCTTCGATCACGTAACAATCTTTCAGATTTTCCGGAGGCTGAACAAGTCTCAGGTAAAACCGGTTTTGGAGTTTTTCCGGGTTGGCACCGACGACCGTCATCAACGGGGAGTCGAGCAATCCTTGTCCGCGTTGTTCCGGAGGAATGGGAAATTCGAGGAGTTTTTTGTCGGCATAATCGAAATGAAAGACCGATTTTCCATCGCAAATAAATTTTGAGCGGAGTTCTGATTTCTCGTTTTTCACGGTCGTTACGACTCCTTGTGCATTCACCACGTATTCGCCGTCGGTGGCGATCATCCCTTTGTCCGGGGCGATGTACTTGGCGCGACCGTAAGTGGCGTTGGTCACCGTGCCGTCGGCGGAAAACGCTCCGTTATAAACGCGGCAGACGAACTCGCAATCGAGCGACTGGATTTCGTTGCTCTTTTGTTGCCAAACGGCCAAAAACTGATTCAAATAAGCCTGTTCCTGCGGTGTCAACGTGAAAGGTGCCGCAGGGGACGGCGGAGTTTGTTGGGCGGACATGGAAGCCGGAGTCGCGCCAAGCGGTTGCGCCGGAACAAGCGGCGGTCCACTGTTCACCGGTGGTTGTGTACGATTCGGCCATTGTTGTTGCGGAATCTGTTGTGGCTGCGCGTACTGCGTCACCGGTTGTGGATTCGGCGACTGATACTGCGTTTGCGGATACGTTCCGGCAGGATTCGGGTTTCCCGGAATGCCGCCGTTTTGGGCCAAAGCCGTCGCAACTATGCCGCTGAACAGTATTAACGGCAAAAATGAAAATACGTGTCGTCCGTGACAGCGATAAGTCATTGTCTTCATTTCCTTGATTGAAAAACCATCAAAATTCCGGAACCGGTATCCCGGAGTCGGTCTCATGAAATATTCCCGTCGAGAGGGAGTGTAACCGTTTTCAGGCACCGTGTAAAGGTCAAAAAATTCATCAAACCCGTCTTGACACCCGTTTTCTAAGTTGCTATTATTATAGCAATGTGATAAAAACAGCATTTTTGGCAGCGAATCATTTGACAAAAGGAAGTAACAATGGCCAATCTGGAAGCACTTGCCCCGCGTGAGCGGCAAGTCATGGAAGCGGTGTACCGGTTCGACGAGGCGACGGTCAATGATGTGCTCGGCGTGATCCCCGACCCGCCGGCGTACAACACGGTGCGGGCGATCCTCAACACGCTCCTGGGGAAAGGGTATCTCAAATCCCGCCGGCAAAAAGGGCGGTATTATTACAGCCCGGTCGTGCCGAAAACCAATACGCAAAAGCATCTCGTGCGCAACATGATCGACAACATCTTCGGCGGAAACGTGACCGATGTCGTGGCGGCGTTGCTCGATGTCGCAGGAAACGAACTGACCGAAAATGACGAGCAGCGTCTGCGAACGCTCATCGACAACAACAGAAAAAGGAGGTCGTAACATGTTTTCATTTTTTATTCAACTGTTGATCGGTTCGACGGCGGTTCTCGTGGTCGCCTTGTCAGTTTCCCCGATGTTGCGGCGTCAAAGTGCGGCGATGCGTCATGCGTTGCTTGGCAGCGTGGCGGTCGCACTGGTCATGTTGCCGTTCGTGATCCCGTTTTTGCCGACGATTACACCGATTGCAAACACGACGGCGAATGTCACGGAAACACCGAAACCCAATCCATCGCTTCTCACTCCTGCTGAACCTGTCCTGGAGCCGGTCGTCATGCCACAATATGTTGCAATGCCCGAAAACGAAGTACAAAGAGCCGGAAGTGAAACGCAGCGCAACTTCCGGGCAACACCGAACGATCCTGTGCTCACCCTCTTCACGCCTGCCGTTTTACTGTACTGCACGTTACTGTGCGGCACGGTGATTCGGCTCGTGATGCTTCTCGCGTCCCTCGTGACAATGCGGAACCTTGTGCGCAACGCCATCCCGTTCGAACTGCCGCACGGTTTGACAACTGCGGAATTGTGCCGGACATTTCACATTCGCCGCAACGTTCGGATGTTGACCGTCCCGCAGGTGGAAGTGCCGTTTGCCGCGAATATCTTCCGCCCAGTCATTTTCCTCCCGGAATCAATGCGTGACGCCGATTCCAACCGGCTGCGGCTCGTGTTGATGCACGAAATGGCGCACATTGCCCGGTGCGACGTGTTTTGGCAACTCCTCACGCGCGTGATGCTTGCGGTTTACTGGTTTCATCCGATGGCATATCTGCTCGCGATGCAGATTCGCCGGGAACGGGAATTCGCCTGCGATGACGCGGTGCTTTTGAAGCGGGAAAATCCGGAAGATTACGCCTCCGTTTTGCTCGACATCTCGAAATTGATCCGTCGGCAAACGGTTTGGCATCCCGGCTGTGCCGTGGCGATGGCACAAACGCACCGGGTCGAACAACGCATCCGTGCGATTCTCGATTTGAAGCGTCCCCGCAAGCCGCTCGGACGCCTGACCGGTTTGCTGTTGATCCTCGTTGCCTGTGGAATGACCGCGTTTGCCGGAATGTTCTCACCGTTCGAACAGGAACAAAAATCGCCGGAGCCGGTGAAAACAGAAGAAGCAACGGCGATTAAGTCCGAAAATCCTGAAGCGAGTCTAACACCGAGGGGAGCCGTGATCCCACCGGTTCAGGAAGGAACGGCCGTTCCGGTCGCAGCGGATGACCCGTTCATCATGTTCGATACGATTCTTGTGGAACTCAACAAGGATGCCCCGGACAAATCGTTGTCACGGTTGATTTCGGAAAAAATCAATCGCCGGATGGATGAAACAACGGGGCAGGCGTTCTCCATGTCGAAAGAGTCCGTCAAAGATTTGTTTGACACCCTTCAAAAGGAGAAGAAAATCACGATTTTATCCGCTCCGCGAATCATGGCGGCCGAAAAACAAATGGCCGTGATTTGGGTCGGAAGCAACAAAGAGAAAAACATTGTGATGGCAATCGCTCCACGAGTCGCGGGCGACCGGATTTTCGCCGACATCACCTTGAAAAAAGACGTGGACGACAAATTGAACACGAAAACGTTCGAATGCGGCACGCTGGCCGTGTTGCAGGAAAACGTCCCGCTGTTCGTGAGCGGCTTGACGATGAAATCGGCGGACGGCGAAGCTGGAAACGAAGTCATGTTCTGCGTCACGGCGACGATTGTGCCGCCGAAAAAAGAAGTGAAAACGGAAAGAACCGTTTCATTCACCGGCCACGTCTTCATGCCCGACGGCACCCCCGTTAAAAATGCGATGGTTTGGTTTCGCCACGTTGAACTACAGGACATCAAGAACTTTTTCCCTGGTATTCCATCCAGCAAAGTCCTTTTTGAAGGCGAGGGGTTGTGTTACCCAACGGATAAGACAGGAGAATACGCACAACCAATATCCATTGTTGGCACTCCCGTCCGTATAATCGGTTACGTGTCGTTGGAACTGTTGCCGGAAAACAGCAAACTGTCGTCGTTTGTGACGGAACCGGTGATTTTTGAACCTCCGTACAACGATGTGTTGAAACATGACTTCACGCTGACCGAAGCCTCGCCCGTCACGGGAACGGTGCGTTATCCCGACGGTTCCCCGGCAAAAAAATTTACCGTGACATTCGAACGAACATTGACAACGACAAGTGACGGTGTTCCGATTCGTTATGACCGTCGATTCAAGACGGATGTCAATGGACAGTTCAAAATTTATCTTCCGTCCGGCGAGTATCGTTTTGAAGCGGAGAATTCTTTTGCGTACTCGGACGGGAAACCCGTGCCCGCCACCTACCGGAGCCCGAAACGAACGACCAGGATTGATTCAAACAAGCCGACCGAACTGGGGGACATTATGTTGCAGAGTTCTTCGCTGAAAGAAGAAAGAACGCCAGGCAACGGTTTTTGAAGTGAAACCGGACGGAAAACCTGTTCGCCCGATCCTGCGGATTGCAATCCAATAGGGTACAGGGGACAGTTGTCAGGGTGCAGGAAAACAGATACTGCCCCCTGTTCCCTTTCTTTACCCCTTGCAAAATCGTTTCAGATTCAACCGCTCCATGACTGTCGCGGCTCTGATTGGGGATCAGCAGAAGCCCGACATCAGTTTTCGATCGGGTAAACGACTTCGAGTTCTTTCGTGTCCGGGTTGTATTCGTATCGACAGCCGTCTTTCAGTTCGGGGAGTTTGATGCTCCGGTTCGCATTGATGATTTTTTCCATAAATTCCTCGTGTGTCTTGGGAGCCGAACCGTTCATCGCTTCGTAAAGCTGCATGTCATGCTTGATCAGGTCGAATGAAATCCGTTCCTGCATGCGAAAATACGAACCGATCGAATAATCGAAAATGCTCAAGCGGCCATAATGCCCCTTTTTACCGACGCCGACGTCTGCCACTTCATGTCTTTCGCCCGAGGAATTGGTGACGACGGCTCCCGGTATGGCGGAACCGGGGGAACGCACTACCGCTGGCTGGGCGGGTTCCGCAGGAGCGGCTGATGCTTGTTGTTGGGCCGGTTCCGGTGCGGGAGAAGTCGGCTGTGGGGTGGGAGCGGGTTTTGGCTCGGAAGCGACGACCGGCTCCGGCTTCTTCTGGACATCCGTATCGCAACCGGTGAAAATAAAGACAAAAAACACAAGGATGGACAGGGGATACAATATCCGTAACATGATCGTTTCCTCAATATATTTGTTTGTTGATAAGAATTATTTGGTATGGACACAAAAGTTGAACCGCCACCTGATTTTTTGGCCACGAAGACCGCAGCTTCCGTTGGTCGCTGCTATCCAACTCTTATGTCCAGGTCAATATTATCGATCAATGAAAAAACACGTCGATCAGGTTCCCTCCAAATATTGGGATGAACTTTCGTTGGTTCCCAGCTTGCCAGGCATCGGTTTTCCGGACGTTTCGTTCAAATTTGGCTTTGTTTCCCGATGCGGTTTCGCAGAATCGCTTTTTTCGGGATTGATTTTTTTTTCGTCGGCTGTCTCCTCTTCAGGAACAAAAGCAAGTTCAAGCGATTCAATCGCCGCCCGATTCGTTCTATTATATTCGAGCGGCGTGACGGTGACAAATCCCTTTTTGATCATATTCCGATCCGTATTCTGCGTCGGGTCTTTCGGCGTCACCCGCCCGGAAAGCCAGTAATAGGGTTTGCCGTAAGGGTCTTGACGGGTCTGATACGTTTCCATCAAATGCGACTGATCGACCGGCACAACACACACTTCCGGCGACTGATTCGGCGTGCAAGCGGAAAGCGGGACATTGATATTGATCAACGACGAACCACTGTGATGGGGGCGCGATTCCAGAATTTGGCGAATCACCTGTGTGATCAACGCCGACGCTTCTTCCCAAGGGGGAGTCTCGTCATATTCCAGCGAAACGGCAAAACTGTCAATGCCGAACGCCGCCCCTTCTTCGGCACCGGCCACCGTTCCGGAGTAAATGACATTGCACCCGACATTCAGACCATTATTGATTCCGCTGACCACGAGGTCCGGTTTCTGGGAACAGAGGTTAAGCATGCCGATTCTTGTGCAGTCTGCCGGAGTCCCCTCGACCGCCCAAACCTTCATTCCGTTTTCCCAAGTGAGTTCCTGCACAAAAAGCGGCGTTCGAAAAGTCAAAGCGTGTGAAACGCCGCTTTGTTCCGAAGCCGGCGCAACCACCGTCACTGTCCCAAGTTGCCGCAAGGAAGCTGCCAACGCTTTCAAGCCTGCGGAATGTATCCCGTCGTCGTTTGTCAGTAAAATTTGCACGAAGTGATTCCTAAAATTCAGGCAAACAGCTATTTTTATTCAAAATTATATTATATCAAGAGTTTCCACATGTGAGATTGTACCTCAAAACCCAAGGGAAACCAGTTAACTTTTCCTGCAAAAAAAAGTAAAAAAATATTATTTACAGTCATCGATGAAATGATGTTTACGACTTGATCACGAGTTGCCATGCTCCATCGATTTTGATTTTCTCGAAAAAACGGAAATTTTCTTGACAAAAAAGCGTAAATTGTGCAAGATAGAATAGATTCGTTGTATTGATTGCAATACCATAGATTTTTGCTTTTCTTATCATTTCTTTTACGAGAGTTTTTGAAACTTTTCCTTTATTTCAATTTTATGGGACGGTTCTGATAAATAATCTGGCTGTACTGTCAGGAGAATCGGAATTCTCGAAGAATATTGCCAGAACGAATTGAGAGAAAAAAGCCTTTTTGGTAAGATGGGTGAAATTAGTCGTCATTTCTGCTTTGACAGAGGATGACAATTGTGAAGTCACAAAATTTTATTGGTGTTTAAAACCGTGCCATGTTGAATTTCGTCTAAGAGGTGTATTGAAACAGTTGCTTCTCGTTCGCTTTTGAGTTCCGTTTCAGTGCTTTGTGACTATTTTCATTTTGGGATGTTTGAATCGTAGAACAGGGAGAGCCAAAGGCCATGGCAAAAAATAATCCGGTATGGGCCATTGATATTGGGAACACGTCGCTCAAGGCACTTCAATGCCGGATCGGCTCCGAACCCGGCACGATTGAGGCGGTTGCCTTCGATTTTGTCGAGCATTCCAAAATTCTCTCGCAACCAGGGGCGGAACCGTCCGAATTGATCGCGGAATCCATTGCAACGTTTCTTTCCCGCAACAGCGTCAGGAAAAACCGGGTCGCGATTTCCGTTTCCGGCCAAAATACGATTTCCCGGTTCCTGAAACTGCCGCCGGTCGACAGGAAAAAGTTGCCGGATATTATTCGTTATGAAGCCCGACAGTGGTTGCCGTTTGCCCTGGAAGACGTCGTCTGGGACTACCAGCCGCTGACCGGGGGGAATGTTCAGGGGAACACCCTCATCGACTCCGAAATCGGGATGTTTGCCATGAAACGGGAATTTGCCGGTCGTGCCCTCGCCCCGTTCGACCGGGCCGGTATTCCGGTGGATTGCATCCAAAGCTCCCCGATCGCTCTTTACAATTTTGCCGCATTCGATCAAATCAATCTCGCCGACATCAACACGGAGGTTCCCAGCGAATACACGATCATTCTTTGCCTCGGCACCGATTCGAGCGACGTGGTGATCACCAACGGCCTCAAAATCTGGGTGCGCAACATCACGATCGGCGGCAATAATTTCACCAAAGCGTTGACCAAAGGAATGAAACTGACGTTTTCCAACGCGGAACACCTCAAACGCAATGCGGCGGCCAGTCAGGACCCGAAAGCCGTTTTTCAGATCATGCGGCCCGTGTTCAACGAACTGCTGACCGAAGTGAACCGGTCGCTCGAATTTTATTCGAGTCTCGACCGCAAAGCCAAATTCAGTCGCATCGTCACTTTGGGAAATCCGACGAAATTGCCCGGACTTCGCGAGTTTTTGCGTCAAAATCTCGGACACGACGTGGTCCGGTTGACGAAATTCAACAAAATGACCGGGGCGGAGGTTCTCGGCAACCCCGCTTTTGCGGACAATTTGAGTTCGTTCGGCATTTGTTACGGTCTGGCACTGCAATTACTGAACCAGTCGGTCATCGGAACAAATCTCGTTCCGTCCGAAGTGGTCGACCGTCGAATCCTGAAAAACAAGAAACCGTGGGTTCTGACCGGTGCCGCCGCCCTGATGCTCGGCCTCGTGGTCCAATACGTCGGGCTTACAACCGCTTATGCGCCGTTACAAGCCACGACGATGGTTGGGGCCGAAAACAAAGCCAAATCCGTCGTCAGCAAATCCACCAAACTGAAAGGCGACGCGAGTTCGGCAAAATCCTCGTTTGAAAAAATCGACACCATCGGGAACGTTCTCACCGGAAATGCGGAAGGACGAATCGTATGGCCGGAATTTTATCACGTCCTCAACATGGCGTTGCCTCAAAACGCACATCCGGACGATGCGATGAACAAGCTTGATCAGCAGGATCGAATTTATATCACCAGCATCGCCGCACAAAAGATGGAAAACCTTGCCGAATGGTGGACGACCATCAAGGAAATGCCCGCCGGGGCTTATGTTCCCGATGAAATCGAGTTGAAAAAAGCCAGGGAAGGCGGCGGCGAAAGCGGTTCTGGGGGGACAAGCACGTCGGGTTCATCGGGTTCTTCAAGCCCTTCCTCTTCCATGTCAAGCGGAAGCGGCAGTTCCGGCTCCGACGGGGATGCCAAAGGGATTGGGGACAAGAAAGCCCTCAATCTTGATTTGATCAAGGGTCCCGAAGGCCCCGGTTATATCGTTCAATTGTCCGTTTATCACTACCATAACCCGGAAGAGGACAATGTGACGGCGGACGACATCGGGGCGCAGTACATCCGCCGGACATTATTCCAAAATTTGAAGTACGGCAAAGTGCGGATTCCGGCCACGTTGACCAAACAGTCCCCCAATGCCGGCGCTCCCATCGTTGCCGAAGAAGTCTCAATGGAAGAGTTCGGGTTCGGTTATCCGGTTCTTTTGGATTTTACCCGCCCCGAAACAACGACGATCGTCGATCCCGCCGCGTTGCAAAAGGCCATCAACAAGGAAATCCTGCGACGCCGGACCCTGATCAAAAAAAATCAGGGAACAAGCAGTATGGGCATGGGAAACAGCATGGGCATGGGAAACAGCATGGGGATGGGGAGTGGGATGGGCATGGGAAGCAGTATGAGCATGGGAGGCGGTATGGGAATGGAATCGTTCGGAAGCAACTCTATTGACGCAACGATGGGGCGCGGGTTGGGTTCCGGCATGGGAAATTACAGTACCGGCGTTAATCCCATTCTTGTCGTTGCCCAGCAGGGCGGATTCGGCGCGGGCGGTGGCGGTGGAGGAGGCGGAAGTATGACCATGGGGGGGGGGA
>Ga0209629_10002849_pt1 | contig 12023 bp, 4 predicted proteins | sample TergutCu122P5_FD_187286 | JGI IMG/M metagenome (GOLD analysis project Ga0209629, IMG submission 187286) | Cubitermes ugandensis P5 segment gut microbial communities from Kakamega Forest, Kenya - Cu122 P5 (SPAdes) (version 2) | ecosystem: Host-associated > Arthropoda: Insects > Digestive system >...
CGTTGGCGTTGCGGAGCGTATTCTCCTGTATGCGCATGATGTCAATCTGAATAAGAGCGAGCGTATTGTTCATCATGGGCAGTATTTCGTCGGCGCGTGCATACATGGCCTCACGCATGGCTGCAACATCGGCACGGATGGCATTGACGTATGACGCAAGCAGTCCGGCCTGTTCTTCGGTAATACCTTTGATTCCGGCAGTCAGTCCCTGCTTTGAAGTGGAATCTTCAGGCTTGCGTATATCTATTCCGGTAGTAGTCTTTATGCTGTCAGATATATTGTTTAATAAATCTTCAATTACAGGAAGTTGGGTATTAGCTCTTGCCATTACATCAGCAGTATAAGAAGCTGCTCTATTAAGCAACTCGTCTTCTGTTATTTTACCTTCAGCATAATCTTTATAAAGTAATTTTAATTTATCCTGGAAATCCGCAAAGATAGATTCGATTACAATTGTACGGATGGCATCGTTGACGATGTTACGAAAAGTATCTGCTGCATATTCGCGGAAACTGTCAAGTGCATCTTTTCCGGTATCAAACCAGTCCCATATTGCACTTGTGAAATTCTCAACTAATGGAGAATAGAGTTCAGAAACGTAGTTTTGTATTTCCTCCATATATTTGTCATACGCTTCTTTTTGTTCCATTAGAAATTCGAGTGTTTTCTTTGTTTCACCGACAAGTTTATCGCTGTGTTCATCGAGTAGCTTTTGGGCTACCTTTTCATCAATCCACCCTTCCTGATTAAAAAGTTCAAGGCCAAAATTTTTGCGCACCCATTCTTCGAGATTTTCTGTTTTCTGTGCTTTTCCACCCATTCCAAGAATCCCGCTTGATTTGGCACGTGTTTCATAACGAAGGTTTTCCCGTGCCGTAATCAGCGCTTTTCCATAATTCTTAATATCGTAGTCAGTCATGCCCCAAAAAAGCATACTGCCGCTTCTTTTTGTCCAGTCGCGGCTTATATCGCCGGCTTTATCTCCACCAAATTGTCTGAAAATAAATTCAGACACTTTATTGACAGTTTCATCATATCCTTTAGACGTGAAACGTCCAAGATTTGCGAGCCATCCCCCGGCCTTTTCGTTTTCGTAGGTCGCCTGCATTTCATTTAATTTTGCAAAATAGTTTTCAAACGCCTGAGCATTTATTTTTGCCTCGTCACGCAAACTTCTTAAATTGTCTTTAGCAAACCATTGATGTTCGGCTTTTGCAGCTTCCAACACGGCAAGTTTGTATTCATTTACGGCACGTGTCATATCGTTTACTAACTGTACTTTTTCGTTGTAACTTTTGTATTGTTTGTTTGCATTAACAAATTCCAAATCTAACTGATCTAACATTTGGATAGCTGCTGAAATGATTGTCAGGATAATGCTGGCTTTTTCGACTTTAGACATTGACGTAGCAGTTGCCTGTGAGAGTGCATACATGGCGCTTGCTGCTGTTTTGGCAAAATTGATAACCCCTGCAATAGTTTTTGATAATTCATCATTCCCGGTATTCATTGATTCAAACAGGCTCGCAAGTGATGATGATAGCGTTTCAAACGCTTTTACTGCTTCTTTTGCGGAATTTGCCACATTTGCCCATGCTTCTTCTATATCTGCATCACCGCCAGATTTAAGTGTTTTATAATAATCTATATAAGCCTCTTTTAACGCTGTAAATGGATTACGTTTTATGATTTCATTTGTGGCTTTCTCCAAATTTTTAACTAACGATCTTTTATTTGCCACCGTGAGTTTATCAGATTCGCTGATTACTTTTTTAGCCTGCTGTATCCACAGTTTGATTGATTTTGTGGAATAGTTTTCGACATCACCAAGTAGTTTAATAAATGTCGGGTCGTTGAGTATTTCATCAGCCGCTATTTTTGATATTTCAGCTTTTTTGGCTTCTTCAAAGGCGGCCTTAACTTCACCTTCAGCTTTTGCGATAAGCGGATCATAGAGTTTATCGACTTCAGCATACTGTTCTGCGTAACTTTTTTTACGCTCGGAAAGAAGTTTGGCCATTCTTTCGAGTTCTTTTTGATTTGCTTCTTCACGAAGACTGTCAATGGTGTCAATATGTTTTTTCTGTGCATCGGATAACTGATCATACATATTTCCAATTTGATCACGTACCGATTTTTCACTGTCAATATCAAATGAGACAGTTATTCCCATTGATTCAAATATTGATTTTATGCGTTTTGCATATTCCTCAATATAGGATGTTATTTCTGCTCCATCGCCGAAAATAAGTTTTCCTGCGATATTTTCTCCTGCCGATTCTTTGAGAGATTCATATAGATTGTATTTTTTGGAAAGGCCGCTTATTTCACGCTCAAACTCTTTCATCAGATTATCGACAGCTTTTTTCAAGTCTTCGACATCCATATCGGTAAAGCGTGAAAGGATAGTCTGCCTCAGCGACTGCGCTTCCTTGCTGTCGGAGAGCGTGGCGTTGAGTTTTTCAAGTTCGGCTTTGTAGGTTTCGGGATTAAAGTCGATGGCGCTGAAGCGGACGTCGGCGCGTACTTTCTGTATGGCTGCTGTGGAGCCAATTTCGGCTGCATATTTTTTGTATGCTTCCATTGCCTGATTCCACAGGTCAATCTGTGTTTTTGCACGCTCTGCAATCGGGTCTGCTGCGACGCCGCCGCCTGACGTGGATTTACCGAAAACATTCCGGTCTATTTTCAGGACTTTAATTGCTTTGTTAATCTGCTGAAGCTGATACAGTTCTTTTTGCAGGTCGTTGGATGTTGTCTGTCCCTGCTGTTCGGTGATGCTCTGTTTTTCTTTTATTCCTTCCTCAAGTTTATTCTTAAACTCCATGATACGTTTGTAATAGGCGGCCTGATCGCTAAGTTCGGCTTCGAGCGGAACAAGCATATTGGCCGTTACGTTTTCGCCTGCTACGTTTTTCGATTCTTTGGCGAATTTTAAGGCTGTGGCAATCCAGTCTTCGGTTGCTTTGGTAAGCGATGCGAGTTCTTCTTTTGTCTGTCTTATTCCTTCTGCATAGGATACTTTTTCATATACTTTGAGTATTTCATTAAGTTCTTTGACTTTTGTTCCTGTCTGGTCAGCGCCTGACTCCATCGAATCATATAATTTTTTATACTTTAATTTAATAGCATCTATCTGTTTCGTTGATTCCACATCCATTCCCTGACCGGGACGAAACATTATATCTGCCTTTCTCTGCATATCTGCCTGTTTTGCGGCTACCATTTCATAGGCTCTTATCAATGAATTTGCGTTATCTGTCATTATGTTTAAGATCGTCGATCCCTGTCTTACCTGTTGCGCTTTTGTAATATTTTTATTCAGGACGTCGCTAATTCCCTTAACCTGTTCGATTATCCATCTATTATCTATGGGCATTTTTCTTGACAGTGCATCTTCAATACGCTGTCTCAAAGATTCAACCGCAATGTCCGCATCTTCATTTGTAAGTCCAAAGTTTATCATGTTTATTTTTATACTTTCTGCAGCCGATGATGCCTGGTCTGTAAATTTTTCAGAGACATTTTTCATTCCTTCGCTGATAAAATTGGATTTCGCCATTGCATAGATCGCATTTGTCACTCCGTTGACACTTGCTTTTACCTCATCGTATGATGCTGCGAGGGAGAAGTTCCGACCGATATATTCTCCATACTGACGATTGATTTGTTTGATAACATCGGCATAAGCATTTGTTCCCTGTTTGAGTGTGCCGAGTTTGTCGACAAGTTTTTGATATTCAGCAACGAGATTTTTAGCTGAATCAGCTTCTTTATTGGCGAGTTTATTAAGCTCATTATCAAGTCTGTTAGCTTCATTATACCATGCAACGAATAATCCTGCAATGATTCCGATTGCTGCGGCGATGGCGCCCCATGCAGTTGCTGACATTCCGGCCTGCATACTTTTTGCCATAGCGAGGGCTCTTGCCTGAGCTGCGGTCAGTCCATTAACTGCTTGAATCAGTTCCAAATCAGCTATCAATTGCGCCCTGCTGAGATTAAGCATTTCATATTGTTGAATAATTGATGTCGCCTGTATTGCGGTTGCGGCTGCGGTTGCTACTTTGAGCGCACCGTATGTGCCGACTGCAAACATGATGACCGTTCCGACGGATTGCCAGTTGCTGATCAACCACGATGCGACGTCAATTAGAGATTTAATGGCTTTATTGCTTCCGTCGGCAACTTCTGAAATCATAATCTGATAACTGTCCTTGAGTTTCATCATGCGCCCGGATATGCTTTCCATCAGAACTTCCTGCATTTTGTAAAATTTCCCGCCTTCGTTTGTCATATCCCAAAGCGCTTCTTTAACCATCTCAAACGGTACGCCGCGTTTGGAGATGCGGTCGAATACTTCGCCTGCCGATACCATGTGCCCTTCGAGTTCGCTGAATTTGCGGGCTAACTCGCTGATAATCGGAACTCCAGATTCTGTCAGTTGCCGCACCTCCTGGCCACGAAGAAAGGAAGCGCTTCGGATTTGTCCGTAGGCGAGGATAAGACGGCTCATATCTACCCCAAGTCCTGCGGATATATCGGCAAGCCGTTTGGTTGTATCGTAGAGTTCGTTGTAAGGGATTGAAAATGCTGTAAGCTGTTTTGTATAGGAAGTAAGGTCAAGGAAACTGAACGGCGATTCGATGGCTAATTTTTTGATTTGGCTGAAGATAGTATCTGCTTTTTGAACGTCGCCGATAATTGACCTCAAAGCAATACGCTGTGTCTCGAAAGCGCCGCCTATTTCGATAATGGAACTCAGCAGCCTTTGTGCACCATAGATAGAAAAATATTGAGCTACAAAACCGGATAACTGACCTGCCACCACAGACTGTCGTTGCATTGCGGCTGTCTGCTGATTGGTGTTTCGCGTGGCATTGCCTGCACTGGCATTATATTGTTGTAAATTTTTGTTAAGTAATGCGATATCTTTAGCTAACTGATTGATTACATTGTTATTAATGTTAAGTTTGAGGGAAAGATTAGGCATTTGCTTTTGCAATGCACGGACGGCCTTATTGAGCGATGCGGGATTAATGTCGGCATTGAGCATGACCTTGAGGCGGCCTGACTTTTGCAGATTTGAGATAGCTGTACGCAACGAAGTGGATGTGAGGTCTGCATCCAGTTTGAGTTTAAACTGTTGCCGCGTCTTATTGAGGTCGGCAATGGCTTTCTGAATAGACGCCTTTTTGATTACCGGTTCGATAACGAGCGCCTTGTCAAGCTGCTGTTTGATTTTTGCGACGTCGGCTGAAGTCTGATCCTTAATGCCGAGATTAAAATATAAATTACCTAAATCCATTGTAGTTTTCAGTTAATAGTTTTCATAAATTCTTACGGTCTTACGGTCTTACGTGTCTTACCGTCTTACGACAGTGTAAGTGCAGCATGAATAATAACACAGTGAAATCCGGTGTCGTCGGGCGACTGCATGACTACGCGCGGCGATGATGCGGTAATGCCGTTGGCAGTGATTGGGAATAATGCTTCGGTGGCCTGCGTCATCTCATCGAGTTTAAGGATATTGGACTGTCCGATGGCTGTATCACGTGCGTAGAGTTCGATGGCGCAGACAGTGGATGATGCGCCATAGCCTGAACCGATAACGCGGCGACGGATGGAAGCTGGAAGATTGACGACTATATAATCATTTATTTTGTCGGTCAATGTCTTAGGTCTGTTTCCGACAAACCTGTTCAGGCTGACAGGCGCAACGGCGTCGTACAGCGTCTTTAACATATCGGATATTTTGAAGTCATTCATCTTTTTAGTTCTATAATTTTAAATCTTACGGTCTTACGTGTCTTACGTGTCTTACGGTCTTACGGTCTTACGGTCTCACATGTCTTACGGTCTTCTTCAATTGTTCATTGGTGTGTTGCGTTCCATGTATCCCAGTTATTGCGTCCCGGCCAGTTGCCGTTTTCGTCCCATATCCTTTTGTTGTCGGGATTGACGTTGATATTATGCAAGCCCTGACTTGTCTGTCTCTGGCTTCCTGCACTTATATCAAGTGTTGGCTGCTGTGCAATTTGCTTGCGCTTGATGTCGGTCAACAGGTCGGCCATCTGCTCGTAGTGTTCTTCGCGCGATACTCTGTCCCATTCGTAGTTTTTGCCATATCCGGCAAGTGTGGCGAGTTCGGATGCTGTCTGTCGGGAAAGGTATTTGTTCTGGACGGCGGTGGATGCGTTGGAAAACAGTTCGGTGTCGTTTTGGTGAACGTATGGTTTTATCCAGCCAAAGATTGAGAGGGCTGCATATTTGGTGCTGTTGCCTGTTTCAATGCCGTATCCTTCCTTGAAAAGTTCTGTGAGCTTGTCGATAAAGGGATTGAACTCTTTAGCGTCCTGCATGGCTTTTTCGACTGCCGGAGAAAACAGCAGTTTGATGGCCACGCCTGGCAGGTCGCCTGACTTGACTTCGGGCGGCAGGACGGTGAATGTTCCGGTGAATATCTGCTGCAAAAGTGTTCTCAATTGCAGGTCGAAAGCGGCTGACGATTCGGGATTGGAAAGATAGTCGGCTGAATCGTCTTTTCCGCCAAATATTGCTTTGACATTGCCGTAAACATCGCCTTTGATACGGATGTCGTCGCCCTTGAGTACCATAATGGGGAAAGCGTATGCCATATTGTTCATTGACAGGTGCGAGATGGCAAGTTCGTATTTGTCGATTGCATCCTGTCCGGGCGTCCAGCAGGCGCCGCTGTCAACACGGTGATAGGCGATGGGTATCTGCGAAAAATTATGGGGCGTTGATTTCTGGTGAATAAATCCGGGAAGTGTGAAATTTTTGAGCGAACCGATGGTGTCAAGCGGGTTTGCGTCGGCTCCGGCTTCGGTTGATTCCTTGAAAAAGTGCAGGTGTGAACTGTCCCATACCTCACAAAATCTTGCAGGAAGATTGGTTTCGGGATCAATATCTGAATATGTACGCGCGAAGACGGAGAGTTCACCTGTGATTTCGTCGTAATGCGGATAAAGGACGTCGCGATTGAGAAACGAAAAGTTTTTTGTCCGCATTTTTCCTTTGTTCATATAAAAAGCGATGGCGCAATCGCCGGTGATTTTGGCCGATTTTGCGGCTTCGTGCCATGTCACTTCCATGTTTTTATTGAGCCACCCCTTGCAAAAGTCAAAAAACGTATCTGTATCCTTTTCCTTTTCACGCGGCGTTGAGATTTCAAACTGAATATCATTACCACAGAGATGACAGAGGTGTTTGGTAGCGATGACCTGCTGAAAGGGGAAAGCGCACCGGATAACCGGCTGGATATAGTATTTTTTATCTTCTTCGTTAAACAGGATTTTATCTGGATAGTAGAGCTGGCTGTTGATTTTGTGTCCTGTTGGTTCGTATTCGCGCAGGAAGTCGGCCTGTGAGAGTGCATAGTAGGTGAGCACGTCTTCGACAGGGAAGTCGGTCATATCTCCGGTTATTTCTCTTGTCACGGAAATGGCGGCAGAGGAGATACGGAGAAACGGTTTTTTAGCTAACAGTTGTTTCATTTCAATTACGAATTAAGAGAATTTTCAATTACGAATTACGGATTATGTGTTGGGCGGGGAAGCGGCAATGATTTTGTCGTATGTTGACATGGTAAATTCAGAAAACATGCCTTGCCGGTCGATCAAGTCAATGCGCTGTTTCATATAGACGAGTTCTTCATCGGTAAAATCAAACTCAATTTCATTCGTTATCGCTTCGGATGTTTTGAAGCCTATTTCAATTTCGTTATTTCTGATGCTTTTTGAAACGACGTTTGCGTTTTCGGCATCTGTCAGCGAAATTTTATCGCGTATTTTCTTTACGAGTTCGATATTTTGCCGCGTATCGTACTGCGGTAAAACGGTGTTCAGAATAATGATTCTGTCTTTTAGTGTTAATTTCATATCTTATTTTTTTTAGTTATGACTGTCTTACATTAGTTGCTGTTGACGTCCAGTCTACAAAGATTAATCCTGAATCCTGGTGATATTTGAGAAGACCCATTGCTCCCGTAGCGAAATTAGCGTTTGTGCCATGAAGTGCGTTCATTTGAGAGATAAAAGTAGACATGTGATTTTCAAGGGGCATACGAAAAACTCGAATAAGCGGTCTCATGTTGTCAACTGAATTATATTTAGCTCCCTGAATTTGAAAAAACGGAATAGTATTTTCGCCAGTTAATAATTGCAAACGTGGAGCATACGTTGTATTCCCGCGTATAGCAAGATACCTTTCCATTGATGGCGGGTTTGAATCTCCTCCAATAGAAATAGCTTCTACTGTTATCCGTGTACTCGATGCGTCCGTTCCATCACCTACATAAAGTCTTGGACACATAATATATCCCATTGATGATACAGCCATTTTCGGATTGGTCGTACTTCCACCAACCCACAATCTTATTGATGATGTTCCCGCTGATCCTGTATTTTGAAATCCTGCATCGGGATTTCCATTTGCATCATTTACATAGAATCCTGTTCCTGTGTATACAGCGCCGTTATGAAGTACTTTAAAAGTGGCATTAGTTCTGTTTTCATAAGTTGATCCCGACCAGAATCTGACTGCATTAGATGATTCTTCTGCTCCTGATATTCCGGCATTTACGCCATAATTATTGCCTCCAAGCTGGATTCTGCCTGTCGTTATCAGTCCGCCATCAATGGTTGTCTTGGTAAAGTCGTAACGCTGGTCAAATCTTGCACGGCGTGACCAGTGTGCGGCATTGTAGGTTACGCTTGCTGCTCCTGCTGTTAAAATGTCACCTACATAGCACTGTTCACTCCCGAATACTCCGGCAACGTTCAATATCCACAGGTCTCCAAGTTTATAGTTTGAAGGCTGTGTGAGGAAAACAGTATTTTTCCCTTCTGCTAATGTTTTTGCAGCGACTGCGTCGGCATCGGTAAGTACTGACCATGAGCTTCCATTCCACCGGTATGTTACCTGAGATGAAGTGTTGTACCATATATCGCCGGTGTGATATGATCTTTCGGCTGTTGTCCAGGATGCCGAAGGGTCATTCGATTGATACCATGTTTCGATTTTGCCGTCTATTTGCTGCTGAAGCAGTCCTTTATCATTTGCATAAGTATTTGAAATCCAATTAGATAATGCTGCATCGTCAGTATATTTGCTGGCTTTTTGCCAGTCGGATGCAGCGTATGACTGTCCGGCGGATTTGGCTGTAACGCATTTCATCAATTCGCCTGTTGCACCCTGCGCCCACAAATCTCCAACATCATAAGGCGGGACTGGATATGCAGGAGGTATCTGTATAAATGTTCGCCGTTTGCTGTCGGCTGTGTCCTGCGCTTTGCCGGCTGCGATAAGCGCCTGCTGTGTGGCTGTATCGGCTATGACAGTCCATTCGTATTGGCTTCCTGTGCGTGTCCATCGCCATGACGCTCCGGTAAGCAGATTGGTGAAAGTATCGTTGAGGTGGGCTTCGCGCTCTGCATCGGTTGTCCATGATGATGCTGGAAGGTTGTAGTACGTAGGATCGTACTCAAAAAACCAGCTTATAACGTGTCCGTCTATCTGATTTTGCAGATTGTCGGTTATTGCCGTGACAAAGTTCTGTATTTCTGTCTTTTCGGAAACCCAGTCGTCAAAGTTGGTTATGCCTGAACTGCCGGACTGTATTTCAATTCGCCCTACAATTTTTGCACCGTTCAGGGCATAGATAGTTGCGGCGACAAGGTCGATTGTGAGGTTGCCGGTGGGGTCTTGTATAATGTCAGTGATAACCTGTCCGGGCAGTATGGCGGTAAAGCCGTATAAACGTGAAAATGAACGCAGGCCGTCAAATTCGCTTGTGAGGTATCCCATCAGGAAATGATAATATCCGGCTTCCTGTTCGATGGCTATCACGTCTTCAGATACGATGAATTTCCCTGCTGTATCCGTTTTGCTGCATCTGACATAGATTCGTAATAATTTGTCGGAGACAAGCGAACCGGTTGTTAAGGCTTCGATGTCCCAGTATTTGTAGTCAGCAATGTTATGAGATGATGATATTGCATTTATGCCAAGTGTCAGGTGTTTGAGAATACTTGCCGGAATGGTTAAAACGCCTGTGGTGTCGTCGTATTGCGGCACTGTCGAAATGACGTGTTGCGGTTCTGTTTTGCTGTCTACAAAGACAAATTGAAGCTGTTCGGAGCCGACAAGCGCCATCATTGTTTCAATGGTGAGGGGCGAGATGCTATCGCCAAATTCGGGGAGCAGTTCATTGGCAATTTCGCGTCTTACTTCCTGAATGTGTCTCCATGACTGTCGGGTGAATCGCACGATGTCTTCGCGCCGTCTGATTACTTCCTGTTCTACTTTTTTTACGTTGTCAATGATTTTGTCGATCCGGCTTACTACAAGTTCTTCTGAAAGCGTCACTTCGTACTGCGACAAAAGCGATTCCCCTTCTTTGATGGTAAGTACCTGTATCGGGATTGTGTCCTGAATTTCAAGGTCTGTATCTTTGACAGGCATAAGTTTGCCTTCGACAAGTGAATCGGCAAGCGGCAAGCGGTTGGCGAGGTATCCGCTCCATATTTTAGGGTCGAAAGTGTAGCGCGGTTTATCGTGAAGCTCAAGGTATCTTTTCGCTTCTTCCAATAATCTTTGCGACGCCGCCTCGATATAAATGTCAGGCATTGCAATATTGAGCAGGATAAATTTATCACCGGCATTGATGGTGTATGCGTTATTCGGAAATGCGACGCTGATGTCTGTATCGAGAAAACGGTTGCATGTAAGGATATATGTTTTATAGCCCTGCGATGTGTCCTCTTCTACTTTCGTAATTGTAAATTCGCGTCCAATGCACCGGCCGCCTTCCATTGAAATTGTTGCTTCGCCTGCGGATGAAAGGTAATCACTGATATTAAATCCAATATCCTTGAGTGTGATTTGAAATTCTCCGACAGGGTCGCCTTCCTGTATAATTCCGTTATCGTTTGGAACGCCGGACGACCCAAGTGTTTCATCGAGATTGCCATTGTCATTTGGCGGCAATGTAACAATAAGACCGGCGGTCGCAAGGCGTGCGGCTGTCATGTTTCGGATGGTCGGATATATTTCTTCGTTGCCGGATGAGCCGTCAAAATAGACGGTTGCCTCTCTGATGCCAAAAGCGGCGATGTTTGGCGAATCAATGAACATGTCGCCACCGGAATTGATGAATCCGGGCAGCATCAGGTTTGGCACAAACATGGATTCGGGTACGTTTCCTTTACCGTTATAGAAACGGAACGGCATATTGCGTGTACTGCCGAAGGCTCTTAATCGTGTAATTAGTTTGACGTCCTGTTTTGTATCCTGTTTGAGCGAAAACAGTCCGTCGGCTTTGTATGTAAATTCTGTCGGGAGAGTGATAAGATCGTATCCGATAAGGATTGTGCGTCCGGTTATGGTGAAAAACAGATTCCATTTTTCGTTGACAAGAGCAAGGGCTTCAAAACAGTTGACGGTTGTAACTTCAATATTCATTTCGACATTGTCGAGTGCCGGATTGACGTTTAAAGTCCATTCTTTTTCGTTTTTATAGATTCTGTCAAGGTTTACCTTAATCCGTTCTGCAAGCGCTTTCACACTCGATGCGTAGAACGAGAATTTGGACAGGCCTGAATAATGAATTTGATTGTCATTTTTGACATAGTCGAGAAAGTCGACGCGGGTAAGTTCATCGGCAAAGGAGTTGAGTTTAATATCATCGTACTTGAATGCCTCGCCATAAGAGCCTTTGGATGAAACTTTCTCACGCGCCGGATTGTAGTTTAACTCAAAGCGTTCACCTCTGTAAACAAGCCAGTCGCCGATACGAAAATTAATGGGAGTTGGCGATGTGACGGAGAATGAAACGGATCGTTCTCCCATAAAAATGCCGTTGTATGTCAGTTTTTTTACTTCACATACGGGTGTGGTTCCATTGTACAGTGTCCAGGCCATTGTCTTTTTAAGAATTAACCGGACAAAATTAGTGAGTTATGGCGTAAAATGCAAATAATAATGAATAAAAGTTAATATAT
>Ga0209629_10002850_pt1 | contig 12017 bp, 14 predicted proteins | sample TergutCu122P5_FD_187286 | JGI IMG/M metagenome (GOLD analysis project Ga0209629, IMG submission 187286) | Cubitermes ugandensis P5 segment gut microbial communities from Kakamega Forest, Kenya - Cu122 P5 (SPAdes) (version 2) | ecosystem: Host-associated > Arthropoda: Insects > Digestive system...
TCATAACATGGGCAGGAAGATTTTTTAGAAAATAATTGCAGACTGGTTGACAATTGGTTTGCAGTAGGATAAAGTTTAAGTGTAGGCTGTGTAACTGGACTTAATTAGTATACTTTATATCTAAGGAAGGTATCATGAAACTTAATCAAGCAACTGATTATGCATTCCGGGCAGTATTGCATTTATCCAGCCTCCCCAGAGGAAAGGTCTTAGAGGCCAGGGTCATTGCAGAACAACAACAAATCCCTATGCGTTTTATGCTAAAGATACTGCACATGCTTGTCCAAGCCGGCATAGTGGAGTCCTTCCGAGGCGTGGGCGGCGGTTACGCGCTGGCCAAAGCACCCCGGGAAATTAGCTTGCGGGATGTAGTAGAAGCGGTGGAAGGGCCGATTTATATCAACCGCTGTTTGATTGCGCCTGAAGAGTGCAACAAAAGGAACACTGCCCACTGCTCTGTTCATAATGCCCTTCGTTCTGTCCAGCAAGCTATTAACCAACAGCTGGAGGAATGTGACTTTGAGACATTAAGCAAAGGGTAGACCGGCTTTTGCAGCTAACAACAGAGTGTGTTTACTGGTATATTTTTTTCCAGCTTTTTCAAACGGCTTGATACAGTTTAAAACGCCGATTTTTTTGTTGTCTAAAATGACAGAAACGATTTAAGAGCGGATATTATTGGACATTTATAATATTCGTTAGGCACATTTATTTTTTGGGGGTAAATTATTTTGAGTTAGAGAAAAATTTATTAAAATTCATAAGCACACAAGTTGCATTATATCGAACACGGTTGCGCTTATTCTTGCCGCCTCCAATGCGTCACGCAATCCCGCAAAATAGAAAATAAAGGAAAATAACCCCGATGCCTTGGCTGGGGTTATTTTTTAATACTTTTAAACGAAAAGACTACTATATTCAGTTTCCAGAATCGAGCGGTATGAGGATTACAAGGACGACATTAAGTTGTATTGTTACTTGGTGCAGAATAATGAAATTATCTATAATGATCATAGGTTGTTAGGGGACGGTTAGCACTCCCGAAAGATTGGGGGTGATTTGCTTAAATGACTGTATATGAGGCGCTTGTTGTTGCGCTGATGTTAGCTACTTTGGTAGCAATGGTCATGAAACGCAAATAATCGCCCCCGGCACGGGCGATTATTTGTAGAAATAAATTTTGTCCCAAGCTAACCGTTTCCGGTTAACAACCTTATTTATGGACTGGCATGTTTTCGCATGTCAGTCCTTTTATATTTATACAACGGTAGATTGATTTATACTATAGTGAATTTCTAAGTGGTCAAACTGTGTGGTCAAAGTGTATACAAAAACCCTGTAAGCTTTGAAATTACAGGGTTTTTGCTTGGTGTCGGAGACGGGACTTGAACCCGTACGGTTACCCATACGCCCCTCAAAAGTATGACACTTGTCCCCTGTAAATCCAAGTACTTAATACCAACAGTATTTAACACTAAGTATTTCACATTTTAACTGTTATATCAAGTACTTAACACCAAACGGACGTTAAATTTATCAAGAAAATAAAATGAACAATATTTTTCTTTAACCGTGAAAACTCTTACGCAAGCAGGTTAGATAAAATATTTTCTGATGAATCTAAGACAGTAAGCATTTGATAAAAATAAAAGAGCCTGCAAAAATGCAGACTCCAATTTCCGGAAAAATGGCATATATTAAAAGCAGCTAACAAATTCTGACTTATATGCCACTTTATTAAAATATTCCTAATGGAATATTTACTTTCACAGACATTGCACTTGTGTTAATATAACACAGGTGGACAATGTCTGTTCGGATGGGACTGCATCCGGATACTTGCAGGAAGTGACCAGCTTCCTGCAGGCACCACACAAATATTAAATTAGATTTGAAACTAGGATGAAACCAACTTTACAACATTTTAACACATACGTCTAATTTTTCAATATATGATTTATAAAATAATATTACGCAAAAATAATTATAAATTTAATAATTACGCTAAAATGATAAAAATAAAAGCACTACTAGAATTTATTAATAATAAAGTAAGCTTTTTTTTTGTGCCATTTTGGAGCATATGCCAAAATAACGAAAACAGAAGAAAAATGAAGCAAGAAGAGAACAAATTGAGTGGATTAAAGTTGAAGTAGTGCCACCAATGGCACTTTCGTCGGGTGTTACTATACACCCGACTTTTTTGACGCCTGAAAGTCGACCGAGAAAAAGATAAAAACACAAGAGCGAAAAAAGACTAACTGGCAAACCTCACAGCTTGCAGTATGCTTTTTTCAAAAAAAAGGCCGCCTGATTATAATCATTCCCGGGAATATTCGTCAAGGCAAAAAAAAAATTAAGTTTTTTTTTAAGTGCATGATTTAATGCATGTCAAAAAAAAACTTAATTTTTTTTTTGACCCGGGTTTCTGGAAAGCGAACCCCGGGCAACCTTGACAAATATTCCCTTCATGATTCCGTTAAATGCAGCCTTGTTTTTTGTTCTTTGAAAAAAGCATACTTCAGAAGCTGCGGAGGGTAAGCAGTCAGTTAGCCGGAGAGATGCCCGGAGCCGGAAACCTGACAGCTAGCAGTTACAGCAAGCAGCTAAAGAAGTAAGCCATGAATAAAACCCGGAGGAAAGGAAGGGAAAAATGGTTCAAAGCAGCAAAGTTGATAAAAAGAAAACAACATTACATTATCAGGTAAGCAAGGTTGTTTACAGAAAAAAAGGTGTTATTAGTAGGCCAGTATACTCAACAACAGATGAAATAGGCATTAGAGAATATTATATCAAAGAAAACGGTAAATACCACAAAGTTCTATATAATCCATGGAATGGATTCTACTACAAGCAGGAAGGTGAATAAGATGTTTACCGTCAGGGAAATTGCTAACATGCTTTACATCCATGCAGTGGAACAAGCTAGTTACTGGGTAAGAAGAAACAGCGACTATTCCGAAGGCTTGATTGTAGGACATCAAAGAGGAGTAATGCATTTACAGTTGCTATGTGAAAATGAGGAAGATAAAAAGTTTATTTGTGAGTTAGCAGATGAAATGTGCATAATGGCGCACGGTGAAAAAAATGAGTAAGAAAATCATCCTGAAGCGATTTGCGCCTTTCTACTCTGTACCGTGGTTATTATTCTTCCGCATTAAACAACCCGGCTTTTAGCCGGGGTTTTTTTTGCCTGAGCCGCTATTCTTCGGTTGATTCGTTGAATATAGCGTCAATGTTAACATCTAAAGAGTGATTAACTTCCTGTTTTATGCCAGTTCTTTTTTCTTCAATCTTTTTCAGCATTTCTTCAGAAAGCCGGAAGCCAGAAAACATTTTCATACTGTCATACCTTTCAGACACCTTTTTCCGGTAAAGCAAAAATTCACTGCCCACACGCTGGCGGGCAGTGTACCACCATTCCACACATATAAATATTGGCCATGGAATGAACCAGAAAGGACCAAAGTTATTAACTTTCCGGTGTTTTATCTCTGTTTCAATATAGCCGCGAATTTGCCGGTCCAACATCCGGTCATTCTGAGCCACCAAAACAAAATCATATCCTAGCTTGCGATGTTGAGAAAAAAAGTCAATCCACTCGCGCCGGTCACTTTTGCCAAAGTCACGACAGTTAAAACGGCCGCCAGCTTCGTCAATAAGGCAAAGAATCTGTGATTCTTTGGGATGGTCAAGGATGCCATGGTCAAAAGCAAACATAATCAAATTATTGATGGTAATTTCTTCGTTGGGATAATAAAAGAATCTTTCTGCAAAGCCTTTTTTAAGCTGTTTTGGTGTAAAAGATAAAGCAAAATTAGCGATGACATAACGCCCGGAATTTAATATCCTGAGCACTAAAGCCACTGCGTGAAAAGATTTTCCGCTGCCGGGTGTACCGGAATATAAAGTTATCATTAGTTTCCCGCCGCCTTTATCCAACGCAAAACTATGCGCAGGCCGTAATAAATTGCTACAGCAGAAACAAAAGCTTCCAGCTGAATGATGATTATAGGGATTGGAATCAACCAATTAATAACAGATAAAAAACCTGAATAATTACTACTCCAATTAAAAGGAGTAGTAGGAAGAACACTTAAAATAGAATTTAATACATTCGCTAAACTAGCAATGATAGCATTTAATATTTCAATCATTAAACATCACCGCCCATTATTCGCCTGGTTATCATTATTAAACCAATACCAAAAAGTAATGATGTAACTGCTCTAACTGCAACAGCTATATTATTCCACATTGATAAATCAAAATTATATGTTACTTGGCCGATATAAGGATATTCAACATTAAATTTTAATTCAGGTGGATTTGTGCCAGAACCGCTAATTGACTGGAAAGAACGCAATAAATCCCACGGTAACGAAAAAGGAAACTTAGTTGTAAATATTAAACCTGATAATTTTAATGGTTCCATGTTTATTGGTCTTGATAAGTCAAAAAACCTACTAATTGCATCGGTTATAGATGTTGCTATTGAAGTTGTTGATGATATTGTATTAGTTACCACATCAGTTAATGTTTCAACATTATTTGAAACATAATCAATAGCATTTGATAATGAAGAAACAGAACCAGCTAAAGAAGTTAATCTTGATAATACTTCTGTTAAAGAACCTGTACCTGTAGTTGTTCCTGTTCCTGCTGCTGAAGTTGTAAAAGTTTTTGAGTATGTTTTAACAATATTGCCTGAAGAATCATAGCCTATAACTTTTACATTATAAGTTGTTCCAGCGTTAAGACCGGTTAATGTTGCAGTGGTTGATGCTAAACCTTCGACAGTAGAAAAGCCATCCACAACAACATCATAATAACTTGCATTGTCCATAGGACTCCAAATTAAACTAATACTGTTCTCTGTAACTGTGCCGCTTAAAGGAGACTGAAGAACTGATAAATTGTCAGGTTTAAGATTAACCAAACTGTCTATGCTACCGGCAATATCAAGATTATCTAAATTATTTGCAGGGTTAAAAACTTCAATGTCATCAATACTTAATGATGTATTACTTTTAATATAATCTACACAAAAATATTGTAATGGAGTACCACCTGATAAACTACTATAAACAAGTATCCTTCCTTGTCTATTTTCTTCATATGAATCCATTGGGACAGTAAGTTTTATTTCGCCATTAACATAATAATTTACAATTTCACTTCCACTTGAATTATAAGCTAATTCTGCGCTACATGTTCCATTAGGCTGCAAACCTGTTGCTATAACTTGAGTTAGGCCTGTTTGTTTAGAACCTGAAGGAACTACAACAGTGTAAAGATTAGTACTAGAATCCTTATAAACCTGCATACTTAATAAGCTACAATAATCCTTAGAACCATCATTATAACGATTTATTATAGCTGCACTTATATGATTAGCTGTCCATATTAATTCTGCTTTTGTAAATCTACTTATAGATTGATAATAATAATTAGAACTTCCATAGCTACCAAAAACGTCTTTATATATAGATGATGAACTATATTCATTATATACATACATGCCAGAACCTGAAACTATGAAATGACCTGATGAACCAAGTGATGTAGCAACAGAATCCCTATAAGTATTAACATCACCATACAATGAATCATAAACAGCATCAAGACCTGCACCCATTGCAATTAAATCGATTATATTTTGTTTAGCTGAATTATTTGCTTTTAACCAAAAATCCTGTGACATATCATATATAGCTTGTCTATTATGAAAAACTATACCTGAAGCAACTAAAGCTGTACCAATATAAGCGACAGCCTCTTCAGATAATACAAAAGCACCAACAACTAAAGGAACAAAAGCTTCAGCTTTTTTAATGTCTGACTCAAAAAAACAAAAGTTGGCTAGGAGTAAAAAGGTTATAGATAAAACAATGATAAACTTTTTCATTTTATCACTCCCTTTAAATTAAAAAATGGTACAGACCACGCCGGGAATAGTCTGCACCATTTAAACAGTAAAATTATTTAGCGACGGTATTAAGAATTTTACGCCCGTATTTAAATGCCAGAAGAACAGCAGCGATAGAAACAGCAGCAATAGCGATAGGCGCCATAGTGGCAATAATGTCAGATGATAAACCTTGAAAAGCAGTCACAACAGCAGTGTTAGCAGTTCCAGGATCCATTTTATCAACCTCCCGTTATTGTTTTAAAAGTACGAAACATTACCTTTATTCCTAAGCCACCCGCCCCGGCGATGAAGGTAACCAAGAAACCGTTCCAAAAGCCGTCAATAATGGCCTGCATGGAAAAGTGATATTCCATTAAATCACGTCCTTAACGACAATCCAGAATACAAGGGCAGAAATTGCGCCAAGAATTAAACCAACAAAATGTTCTATGTCCGCAGAATTGTTAACCAAAAGAAAGTGAACGTCTTGAATTATCGTGCCGTCTGTTATGGTGCCGGTTATTTCCATGATGTGTTTAACCTCCCCATGGCCGCCGGGGACCCCCCGCCCCCGTTGCGGCCATAGGGAGGGAGGAGTCTTGTTTTAAACGGCTTTAACAAATTTGGCATCATCAACCTTATGAGCGAATTCAGCACCAGTAAGCCTTATTTGCGCGCCTTTCGTGGTAGGTACAATGGCAAAAGATAAATCATAAAATGCCGGTAATTCGCTAAATTTGCTATAGATGGTTAAATCATTTGTGGTTATGGTGACCACTTCCTGACCTTTTTTATTGTCACCGTTGAGCATTTGTCCAAAATACTGCACTTTGCAGCCGACAATTCTTCTGCCGCTATCCTTATCCTCAAAATCAAACCTGGAAACGTTTAAAACAAATACCCGTTCTTTCATTTGTTCAGCCCCTTTGATTTAGATTTTTAAACAACTTGTTTTAAAAGGTGTTGTTTTGCTTCTTCAACGGAAATATCAAGGCGTCTTTTATCTGTTCTTACAGGTGAAAAGTCTGCCGGTACTAACTCAACGGTTTTAACTATATCTGTACCGGTCCAGGAAACACCGGCTTCCTGCAATAGCTTTTTGTGCCGGTAAAATGTGCGTTTAGGCATCATTTTCTTTACGGAATCTTCACCAACTGACGTAAATCTTAGCCAGGTACCAAAAAGAGTACCGGCTAAGTTGCTGTCATAAACAGTGAATAATCTTGTTTCAACGGCTTTGGTCCGTCTAACTATTTTCATACTGTCTGCACCTTCTTTGAGCAGCTTTTTAACCTCTTTGTCGTATATTTCCATCATCTGGTTATCGTCAATATCTTTGACTTTTGGTAGGCTGCCGAGTTCATATTCTAACTTTCTTGTTTTAATTTCCACTTCGACCCGGATAATGCAGTCAGCCTTGGCAATCAGTTCAAACAGTTTAACCTCGGTCAAAAGCCACTTAACCCGTTTTTTATCGTGTTTTACAAATTCGGGACCCTTATGATAGAATTTAAGCGTTGTTGTGCTTCCCTGGACATATAAACCGGTTTTGCCGAACCGATAAACTTGCCGTCTGGGGAAGCTGCTATTATTCACGATGTAAAACCATTCCTGACATGATTCAAAAGATGGTAATTCGTATACTTCCGCTACATCAACCCGCTTGACTTCCCAGTCTGCGTAATAGGGTAATATCACCTCCAGCTGTTTTTCTAATTCTTCAATCAGCCACTTAATTGCATATTTAAAATCTGTCGGACCGCCATAGATGTTATGACCTAACATAGCCTTATGGACTGAGCACTCAATGTAAATAAACGGTTTTGTTTCTACAAGCACCGGAGATCTGATTATTTGCCGTCCACAGGTGGAAACGTTTTGTTTCCACTCTTTGTTATCAACTTTGATTGATATCCTGGAATCATAGGAGCCTCTTAAACTGCCGGTTGTAATTTGATACAGTATTTGGCCGGTTCTTAAGTCTATGGACTCCCGTAAAATGCATTGTTTCTTGATTTGTTCGGCATGTGCTTCGGTGATATAGGGGGATTTTATAGCAATGGTATCATACAGCTTTAACACCACCTTCCGGAGCTTTAATCTTTATGGTCGTGAAAAATGCCGTCCACAGGGCTATATTTACGATGCATCTTTTGTAAATCGGTACCCCAAAGCCTTACATAATACTTAACCATGTCTAACGTCGAGTGACCCAAAAGAGATTGTAAGCTGAAAGCATCACCACCGCGCATAATATATAGCTTGGCAAAAGTATGGCGAAAAGTATGAGGACTAACCCGCACACCTTCAATTTTTGCCTTCTTGCCATAGATGGTTAACCTTTCTTGAATGTTGCGCCTGGTTATGGGATTGTCTACATAGTTAACCAATAGATATGGATTGCCGGATATATTACCCCTGGCCCGAATGTACTTCCTGAGCGTTTCTTTGGTCTTATTTGAGAAGAAAACACGCCGGTATTTGTCACCCTTACCATGTGGAATTATAATTTCATTTTCGGCCATTCTGATATCAGGAAGCTTCATGTTAGCCAGTTCAAACAGTCTAACCCCGGTATCCAGCAGCAAAAGCATAATCATATAATCACGCAAACCAATAAAACGGCTTTTATTAGTGGCATCAAACAATGCAGCAAGCTGATTGTCTGTGAAAGTATGGATAATTGTGCTTTTAACCTTTTTGCGTTCCAGTTTTTCCGTTGGATCAAAACCAATTAAATCCTCGGAGATAAGAAATTGATAAAGCCGCTTTAAACTTCTTACCCGGTGATTAATAGTAACTGGAGCAAGACCGGCGTCAATCATGTGCATAACAATTTCCTTGACCATGGCTTCGGTTATCTGTATCGGACTGGTCGGGAATTGCTTTTTTATTAATGCCTTGTTAAAAGCTTGAAGATTTTCATTATGCCAAGCAATGGTTCTGACGGCTAAACCTTGCAGCTTCATTTCACCGGTTAATTTTTCTACTGCTTCAGACCAGGAAATGACCTGGTAATGACTGTCTTGTCCGCTTTCAATACTGGTCCGGCGCTTCTTAACCACCGCTTTTCCACCGCCTACCACGCTTTTTTCTTAAAACCACATACGCATCATTTTGGGCGGTTCGTACGTCACCCAAAAAAATAAAGGACGTAGATAAAATCTACGTCCTTTGAAATCCAATGAAATCAAAGTTTTGGTGTCGGAGACGGGACTTGAACCCGTACGGTTACCCATACGCCCCTCAAACGTACGCGTCTGCCTATTCCGCCACTCCGACCCGTTTTGATGCAAATATCATTATAAGTTTACCGCTGTCGTTTGTCAAGGCGCTTGTTTCTTTTCCTTCCCTAGTTTGACAGCATAGAAATTGTCAGTTACACTGTAAACCTTGCGGCACAATCGCTGCGAGATTTTTTTGTCTGATTTTATGAAATATATTAGTAGCGGATTGTAGCGGTTTATGGTATAATGTCACTATCAAGTAAAGGGGGGCCAGTATTATGCACCTGAAGCGAAGCCCGAATAAAAAGACGGGGCGAACCTACTTAAGCATGGCGCATACATACCGCGACAAGGAAAAGGGTTACCCAAGAACGGTAACGGTTGAATCGTTCGGTTACCTGGATGAGTTGGCTAAGCAATATGATGACCCCATCGCTCATTTTGAAAAGTATGTAGCAGAGAAAAATCTCGCAGAAAAGCTGGAGTCCGCCGAATACACAATAACGGCGAGGAAAAACCAGAGTCTTGAACCAAACACATCAAACCGCAGAAACTACGGCTATGTCATCATACTAAAACTTTACTACGAACTAGGACTTAACCGGTTCCTACTAAACAGGCAGCGGCGCAACACGAACAAACAATGCAATACCAGCACCATCATGAAGATGCTAATCGTTGACCGGATACTCTCCCCTGGCTCCAAAAAGAGGGCGTATGAACAGAGGGGCAGATATTTTGATTTCGAAAATGGGGACGCCTTTGATTTAACAGACGTCTACCGCTCACTTTCTTTTTTCGCAACGCTCGAAGAAGATATCCAGCTCCTGATGCACGATCGAATAACGAGGAACTACGGCCGCAATCTGGAGTTGATCTATTACGACGTGACGAACTACTACTTTGAAATCGATAAGGAGGACGAGCTGCGCAAGAAAGGGGTTAGCAAAGAACACCGGCCAAACCCCATTGTGCAGATGGGCCTCGCCACAGACGCCGACGGACTGCCAATCACTTATGAGGTGTTCCCAGGCAACGAGTCGGAAAAGCTCCATCTGCGCCCAGCGGTTTTTGGGCTACACAGCAAATACAATTGCAAGAAGGTTATCGCCGTGGCTGATTCCGCACAAAACACGGGGAACAATATTTATTACCTTGACCAAGGTAAGCAAGGCTATGTTTTCAGTCAGACCATTCGGGGCGCCAGCAAAGCTTTCAAGGAATATGTCATTGATAATACCGGGTACAAGTGGCTCGGCAATGAGTACAAGTGGAAGTCACGGGTCGACCGGCGTGAGATCCAGGTCGACTTTAACCGGAAAGACGGCACGACGTACAAAAAGAAAGTACTCGTGGATCAGAGGCAAATCGTCTTTTACAGCGAGAAATACGCCGTCCGCTCAAGGGCGCTACGTGAAGCGGCGCTGCAAAAGGCCGGAAAGATCATTGCAAATCCAGCATCCTATACCAAGGCGATGTCCTATGGCGCTCTTAAATATATCATGAACGTTGATGTGGACAAAGAGACCGGCGAGATCAAGGAGGCCAAGGCGGGCAAACCATGCCTTAACCTTGACGTGATCATGGAAGAGGAAGAATACGACGGTTATTATGCTATCGTGACCAATATCTTTGATGAGGGGGAAGATAAGGGTAAGTATGGCGACGCCCAGATCATTGACATATACAGAGGTCTGTGGCGCATTGAAAACGCGTTTGGCGTTACGAAAGGCGAATTGGAAGCGAGACCGATTTACCTTTCGAGGAAAGATCGCATTAAGGCGCACTTCTTAATTTGCTTCATTTCGCTAGTTATCGTACGGCTCATCCAAAAGCGGACAGAGCACAAGCATACTCCTGAGAAGTTGATTGAAGCGATGAATAGTTTATCCTGTTCGCACGAAGGCGGGAACCTATTCCTCTTCGATTACAGGAGCAATGTCACCGATGATTTGGGCAAAGCGTTCGGCTTTGACTTTACTAGGCAGCGGCTTACCCGCGCTGAGATCAAAAAAAATATCGGGGCGGTGAAAATCAACTGAATTTCGCTACAACTATTTATCAAGGCTTAAAGCCCGTATCCTTTGCATACCAATGGATACGGGCTTTATTGGCAATATCTGGTGCTAAAGTCGAGGTAAAAGTCAATACTTTTTTGTAAAAAAATTTATTTTTTTGTATAAAAAAATTACTTTTGGGTTAAACTTGACAGGATCAGGCAATTTAAATTATACTGGATAAACACCGTGATCTGCCTGGGTTACCGGGGTGCTCCGGACCTTAAATGCGGCCCGCCCTTTGGGGGCCGGCAAAAGTGGCTGGTACCGCGAATTTTTTTGCCCCTGGCTAAAAAGCAGGGGTTTTTGTATTTTTACTATTTCCGCAAGTAATTTACATCAGGAAGGGGCAAATTTAAATGGCATCGGAATCCCGCAAGACCTTTTACATCACTACGCCGATCTATTATCCCAGCGACAAACTGCACATCGGCCACGCCTACACTACCGTGGCTGCTGACGCCATAGCGCGGTATAAGCGCATGACCGGTTACGACGTGCGTTTTTTGACCGGTTCCGACGAACACGGCCAGAAAATCGAGCGGGTGGCCAGAGACAGGGGCCAGCAGCCCAAGGAGTACGTAGACCGGATCGTGGCCGGATTTCAGCGCCTGTGGAGCAGTCTGAGCATCAGCAACGACGATTTTATCCGCACCACCGAGGCGAGACACAAAATCACGGTGTGGAAGATCTTTCAGCAGCTCTACGACCAGGGCGATATTTACAAAGCCGCCTACGAGGGCTGGTACTGTTTACCCTGCGAAACATTTTGGACCGAGGGGCGTCTGGCGGAAGGTAACTGCCCGGATTGCGGACGGCCGG
>Ga0209629_10002851_pt1 | contig 12016 bp, 8 predicted proteins | sample TergutCu122P5_FD_187286 | JGI IMG/M metagenome (GOLD analysis project Ga0209629, IMG submission 187286) | Cubitermes ugandensis P5 segment gut microbial communities from Kakamega Forest, Kenya - Cu122 P5 (SPAdes) (version 2) | ecosystem: Host-associated > Arthropoda: Insects > Digestive system >...
TACGAACGATTTTTCCTACCACGATTTTATTGGCGACGACTTCTTCTCCGCCCCAATCCATGTCTTCTGCCGGGGTTCCCCCCATCGCTTCTTCGAGTTGAGAATCCCAATCCTGTTCGTCAATGTCAAGTTTGTGAATAAGGTTTCGATTAACCACAACAAAAGTCCTAAAAAATCAAAAAAATAAATCGCGCATCCCCATCTCGAAAAGCAACCGCAGACAGAAGATTTCAAAAAGGGAAAACGGACACAAGTTATACCGCAGTCGGTATAAAAGCCCCCTTCCCGGTCACGCACCGGAATGAACAACAGGGCTGAACCATTAAAAAAAGACACACAAACAGCCTTGTCCCAGGCCATTTTGTTTTCAGAGGTGGGGGAAGGCGGAATTGTGCCAAGATTTCGTAACGGCAATTTAACCTATACATTATATTGTCGCCGAAACAAGAAGCAACGGGGACATCGGAAATTCTCCGCGTCTTTTTTGAAAAAACCGCAGGAAAAGAAACAAAATATTCAGAAATAAAACGAAAAAGATGCAGCAATCACTACTATCAGAAATCACAGCGCAATCGGTATTTTTTACTGAAATCTCATTGTTTATCACTCATCTGTACAGAGAAGATAGAATAAACTTCCGAAAACAAATAGCCGAAATAATGAGGTGTTCTTAGCAGAATTTCCCGTCTCCATCAGTTCATCAAAGTTTTTCTGAATGACACCCGATGCAAAAAATGACATTATTGATGCCCGCTCATACGAAAAAGAAGCAAGTTTTATTGTTGACGTTGGTAAGCGTTGTTATTTTTGGAATCAGCGCAGCCCATTCTTGTCTCGCTGCCGATGAATCAAACGAAATTCTGTCATTCGGATATTTTCCAGCGACCGAATACGAAAAATTAACAAAAATTGCAGATCAGGGTGAATACAAAGAATGGGCAACGAGCGTTCAAAAAAATCTCGTCCAGTTCTTTCAGCAAATGGAGCATTCGCCGCAAGACACACAGGAATCTCTTGAAGCACTGCGTCACTTGGTTTGCGGGATGAAATTATCCCCTTGCAAGCCGCTCGAAGAGGACGGAATCACGTTCACTGTCCAGGATGTTGTTGAAAATATCAAGCGCAGAATCCCTTTATGGGAAAAAACCGTCGAAATTCTCAAAGATTCGGAGCAAACCGCCACGTTGGGGTGCTTTCCCCAAAAAAATTGGACCGATGTCATCACACTTCAACAAAAATCCGATCTCTTGCGTAACAATTTTATCAAATCATCAAACGGCATGGTTTGGCTCCAGTATTTCAAGTTTCCTCCGTTGTATTCCCAATTGGGACGGTTGACTGCGTTTCAAAACGGAGTATCGGCCAAGCCTGAAGAGTCTTACGCAAATCTCGTGTCCCAGGAAACGGATTCCTCGCAAAATCCTTCCAATGACGAAACGTCTGTCGGCGAAACAGTCACGGGAGAAACAGCCGGAGATGCCGGGCAATCGCTTTCAGAAGAAGAAATCAGAACGGTGAGTCTGATTGCCAATCAGATTTTGGCGGCACAGGCGTACACAACACTCACCGCAGAGCAAAGTCAGGTTCTCGCGAAGCCCGAAGTCCGGGAATGGTTGTCGGAACTGAAGACGTGGCAGTCGAATCCGGTGCATCCGTTCGATATTTTGGCCGCTTACGAATATTTTTCCACCCATCGCGGAATGAGCGAAGGGGTGCAACTTTCCACCTGTGCCCGACAGATGGGCGATTCCAAATCTTTGGCCTGCCGACAACTCGGGTTGCTGGTGCAGAATCAATTTTCACATGCCCATCTCAAAATTTACATTTCCAAATATCTGATCAATATGATGCTTCCGATTCGCGACCCGGAATTCGATGTCGTTCGCGATGTCATCGCGGGGCAGCAAGTGACCGGTCGGCGGCGAACCGATACGCAAGTGCAAATTTCTCTTGTTCCCGATCCGAACCGCCTGCTGATGACTCTCCAAATCAACGGTCGGATCGTGGCCGATACGACGTCAGCGACTTTTCCCGCGACGGTGCATAACCAAAGTCGTAACACATATTCCGCCGTCAAGCCGTTGGAACTGACCTCCAAAGGGATTTTGATCGGCCAGGCCGGCGTTTCGGCGAGCAGCGACGTCAAGTTGCGCAACCTCGAAACGGAATTTGATGTCGTTCCAATCTTTGGTGACCTGGTGAGAGAGATCGCAAAAAATCAATATCAAAATCAAAAAAGTCAGATTCAATCGGAAGCGAAAGCCAAAGTGCTCGCACAAGCGAAGCAACGGATCGATTCCGAAGCGGACGCCCGTTTTGCCCAGTTCAACGACCGGATGGACCGTTTGTTTTTGAGTGTGATCAAAAAACGCGGGGCAAGTCTCGAACAATATGAATCGAAAACAACCGAAGACTGGCTCATGACTTCCTGGTATTTGTCCACGCAATCGTCGCTCGGCAGCGATTCCCCGGAGCCGCTGACGCCACAAGGGGCGATCGCCGACCTGAAAGTTCATGAGTGCGGACTCAATGCCGCCCTGGAACGACTTGAGCTTGCCGGAAAACAAATGACCGTCGGCGAACTGAAGCATTATTTAACCGATGTCATCGGTCGTCCCGACCTCGGCACTCAGGAAGAGGAAAACGACGGCGTGGTGATCGGTTTTGCCGACGAAAACCCGCTCGGAATACGATTTGACACAAATCGCGTCGAATTGTCGCTTCATCTGAAGCATCTCCAGGTTGAAAACCAATCCTGGGACGATTTTCTGGTAACGGTCACTTATGTACCGGGAAATGACGCGAACGGTTCGCCTTGTCTCATGCGGGACGGAACCGTTCAATTGGCCGGGCAACTTGGTCTGCGGGAACAGATACCATTGCGGGCCATTTTCAGCAAAATTTTTCCGAACAATCAGCCTGTTCCGCTCAAACCCCGCATTTTCAGTGAAGACGAACGTTTTGCCGGACTCAACACGGGATATGTCCGTATCGGGAACGGTTGGTTTGCCATCGCCCTGGTCCCGCAGGCAACGGTTGCCATTCACCCGACTTCGACCATTGTTCGGAACTCTATTATCCGGGACTCTGCTGCCCGGGGCTCCATTGTCCGGGATTCCGTTATCCGGGACAATGCGATTCGGGGGGCTTCTGCTTTGCGTCCCGGCGTCATCCGCAGATAACGTATTTCAAGGGAACAGTTGTCAGGGTGGGGCCGGACTTTGGATTCCTATACATATGCTTTGGTAAAATTTTTTCAGCGCGGAAATACGGAATATGCGGAAAAATATTTCAAGGAAATTCCGTATTTTTCGCCCTTCCGCGAGTTCCGCGTTAAAAAAAAACATGTCAGCTCGCAGGCGGCCGTGTTAAGGGTATTTTTAATTTTATTGTGCCGCCACTAAAATTTGAGCCATGGAAGCAGTTCAAATTTTATGATCGCATCTATAAAATGGCTCCCCGTCTATTGACGCTCAAGTTGTCCCGCCAACGCGAATTGTTTCCAGAGATTAATTCGTTCTTCTTCCGAAATCGAGGCCAGTTCATCCGGAGGGAGAACGTCTTTGCCGACGATCATCGGCAATGCGTCGAGCGCCTCTTGCCGAATGCTTCCGGATTCGTCGAGCAAATGGATCAATATCGGCACGAACCGGCGGTCGCGACCGCGTTTCATTCCCTGGGCGACCGCCAGTTTGGTTGTCCGGTCACCGGACCAGGCCAATCGTTCGAGCATGTTTGTTCCCATGGAATCGCCCCAGGCGTGCAAAGCAAGAGCCGCATCGACGACGACAAGCGGTTGCGGGTGTGTCAAAAGCGGCCGGACCGGAGGAATGCAACTCTGATCGCCGATTCTCGCAAGTGCCTGTAATGCGGCACGAACCACGGAGGGGGTCGGATGATGGATTTCATTGAGAAGTTGCGGGACATCGCCTGGCCGGCCGTAATCACGCAGGTGGTTGCACGCCAACCGGTGCAATTCCGGAGAGTCAAGAGCCAACGATCTTGAAACAAGCGTCTTTTCGAGTGATTGCAACGTTTCAACGGCGAGTTGTTCCCGGAACGATTTTTCACCGTCCGGGGAATCGCTCTTCGGAAAATCGCCGACGGCGGATGATGGAATGCGTTGCAGCCGGTTTGGTTGCGCCGCCGGTGACGGGGCGTTTTTGAACAGTTTCGACGATTGAAGATCGACGAAATTCCAGATGCGGAGCAACACGATTTCATCGGTTTCCCGGACGACGAGCAATCCCAAAGATGGAAACAGGAGCGGTGAAACTCCGGAATAACGTGTTTGATTGATCAATTCCGCCGCGGCCTGGCGACGTATTGCGACTTCGGGACATTCCAGTTTGACCGGCAATCCGAACGCCGGATCAAGAGCCGGCAATACAGATCGCATCACTTCGGCGGGAATGGGACGGCCTTCCGCCAAAGCAAGACGTTCGAGCACCGGCAACAGCTCCGGCCCCATGTCGAGCAGTTGTTGCGTGATCGTCTGTTGCTGTTGGGGATTTCCCGTCCGCTGCGATTGTTCGAGCAATCGCAGCAATTTTTCGCGATCCATGGTGACAACGGGTGCCGGAACTTCCGCGGGTTTCGAAATTTCACGATCCGGAACAGACTTGCCTGACGGTGTTTCCGCATTCGAAATACCAAATACCCCGGATTGCAAATCGTGTTGAAATCGGTCGCCGAGCAAATCGTAATTTCTTTTGCGTTCCACCGTGTTTTCATTGGATCGAAAGTCGCGTGCCGGTTCCCAATAACAGGACAGCAATTCGGCGGCGCGCTGACGGGTGGCGAGAACGTTCGATCCCATCGCTTCGAACAAAATCGGAGCCGCGATTTCCGGATTCCAGCCTTGCATGGAATTGAGCAACGTGGTTTGCACGATCGGACTTGGGTCGTTGATGTATTTTTTCGCAATGTCAACCGACCGCCGGTCATCGAACCTCGCAAGAACCGCCGCGACCGAATTGCGAACCTCCCAGCGGGGATCGTTGCTCATCTGGAACGCCTGGTCGTACATTCCGGCATCCGAGTACGCCAACACGACCTCGGCACGAATCGCCGCCGACGTGTCATGGATAAACGGTTTCAATTTTGCGACGGATTCTTCCGTTCGCAAGATGCCGAGACTGCGAATTGCCGCCTGGCGAACGTTGGCCATCGGCGAACGCAAACCGAGGTCAATCCCGTGCATCGCGTCGGGGTGACGCCAGACGGCCACGGTGGTGATCGCCGCTTCGCAAACGGCCGGATTCGGGTCGGCACAATATTTCGCGATACAATCAGGCAATGTCGTCATCGTTTGCGACTGTGGCGGATGGTCACGCCAAACGGAAATGGCCGCCAGACGGATTTTCGGGTCGCGGCTTTCGAGCGGTTTCATGAAACACGGTTCATGGGAAAGCGGCTTTTTGTCGGCCAATGCATAAAGCACTTCAATGGCCAACAACGGAACACCCCGTTGCATATTCCCATTGGAGTCAGTTCTTTCCGTGTAGGTGTCCGACAACACGAGAAGTCGCTCGACAGTTGTCGACTTGAGTGACGCAAGCGATTCGATGGCCGCACAGCGCATCGCCTGTGAAAGTGAAACGTCGTTCACCACTTGTTCCAGTGCGTTTCCGACGCGTTCACCCCCCGACCGGGCAAGCAAAATCGCCGCATTTGCGCGAACGATCGGAGCTTCGCAGGTCAGCAACGCCTCATAATCGGGTTGGTTTTCCAGCGGCAAACGCTGGATTTCTTCCAGTTTTTTGTGACGCCAGCGCCACGGCGTTTCCACTTGCGAAATCTGCCCGGCACGATAACGTTCCAATTCAAGGTTCGGCACCCAAACGTCCTCCGTGAGCGGCTTCGGAATCATTACTGTTTGCGGAAAATATCCGTTTTGTGGCATTTCACCCGGCAAGGAATTTGATGCCGGAATCGTTCCGGCGATTGTTGACGGGATATGAGCGGTGTCATTATTTATGGCGTTATTGTTTGTGACGCCGCGAAATGAAACGGACTGAATTTGCGGATTGGCATCCAACGAATTCGAGACAAATACATCCGGTGACACGTTCGGCAATGTCTGTTGATTTGTATCGAAACCGGTTGTTGTTTGCGCAAAATTTTGTTCTTTTCCCGGAGACGAAACCGGAGTCGGTATTTTTTCCTGATGACGGGGCAGTGTCGCAAACGGATCGTCATTCGGTCCTTTGTACCGGGCAAGTTCAATCGGGATGCCGAGAAGTCCCCCCTTTGGGGCCAATGAGAAACCGTTTCCCAAACGGCAACCGAACATGCCTGAGGTGAGAAGCAAAACAATCAGGAATATGCTCAAGTCAGTTAGGAATTTCTGAAGCTGGAAATGGAAGCCCTGCAACGCAGGGCGTTTGCGCGAGGCCGAAGGCTGCCACCCATACCGGTTGCGGTATAGCATCTGTCGATACACCGACAGCCAACTGGAACCAATGGAACCGTCTGTTTTTCTCTTCCGAAGTCGATCATGATGCCGTAACAAAATTCCGCCCTCCCTGGCAGTCATTTTTACGTGAATGATATTTGATATTATATTCAAAAAATCAACACGGAATCATAACGAATCCGTTGTCAAAAAACAAGGTGGATTTTTTTCCGCTCACCTGTTTTCACTCAAGGTGCTTCCCCCCTACCAACGACTGCCTGTCGTAATCCTGCCATCCCTGAAAGAATCACAACCACAGAATTATGGGACGGATTTTTTGCTCAAAAGGACGATGTCTTTCCTGGCGGTATGACCTCCGTATTTCAGCTTGCCCCAATCGCTCACAAGTCGCTCACAAGCAAAACGAATCTTTTGCCGGAAGTTTCCCCTTCAACGGCTTCGGCGAGTTGTTTTTCGCAAACTCGCGAATCGGCTTGACAAGTTCCTGCGGTGTCACCCGCTCGTTGTTCAAAAACCGCCAAGTCGCCTGGGTCGCCGCAAAACCCGACACCGCACAAACCGGCGGCACCGGCCCGGCCATATTCGCCTGCGTGTGATTCTTATGAGCTTTCACCAACTTCCAGTAACGCCTGTTGAGCCGCTCATCACCAAGTTCAACAGGCACGATGTCCTCAAATATCTCATGTCCATGCCGCGCATTTTACCCAATCCATGCAATCCGCGCAATGTCAATCCGAACGTGTGTGGATACTTTTGGCTGAAGCAGGGGGGCACTTCCGTTCTTAACACAAGCAAGAGGTCAATCATGTTCAAATACAAATATGCATTTTTATTTTGATTGCTGTCACCGGTTTGGGTGTATGGTTTTCATCTGTCATGCGAAGGAGGTGGACATCATTATTCCAGAGGGTGAAAGCATGGAAACAAAAGGTTTGATGCGAAGAATTTATTTTCCGGAAAACAACATTACAAATAAAGAAAAGAAAATTTTTTACGTGAACCACTCCAACAGTTACGCGAAAAAACGCAAAATTTCATTTGATTTTTCGTCTGTTTTGTGATATTTTTGTATAAAAAATCCGGTCAAGGCATGAATGGTTACGAAAAATGATTGAAAGACGAACAAATGAAGAACATTCCAATAATTGTTGCAACCATTCTTGTCATCATGGGAGCAAGTTGTCTTTTGCTGTCTGTTTTTTTCCCCGCTTTTGACGCATGGATATTCAGGATGATTTATGGCAACTCACATGCATTATTAATGTCACAGGCACAATCGCTTCTGATGATCACTCGTGTGATTCCCTGCGTCATCATGCTGATCGGTTTTTTAATTTATATTGGCAGTTGGTTTTGGAGGCGTCTTCGGCCATAATAAAAAGTGAGTATCCACAGATGACGCCAGATGTTCACAGATGTTTTTATATTGACCTGGACATAAGAGTTGGATAGCAGCTTCCGTTGGTCGCTGCTATCCAACTCTTATGTCCAGGTCAACAGTTACCAATGTTTTTTGTCGCTTTGAGGAAACTTTCGCCGCGCGACCATAGAAAATCTCATTTTGAAAGATCACCATGTCTCAACACACCGGTGCGGAATTTTTGAAGGAAGAGACACGCGGACTTTATGAGCCGCATGGAAAAAAGGAGCTTGCGGTCATTTCGGAGAAGATCGCCCAGGCGAATCTCGAAACCGCGTGGGCCATCGACGATTGGCCGAAGTGGCGGCAGACGGCGCACGACGTCAAGGCGTACACCGTCGCTCACCTCGATCTGTTGCTCGACCAGTTTGCGAAAAATCTTGAAGCAAAAGGGGTCAAGGTTCTCTGGGCCAAAGACGCCGCCGAGGCCAATCAGCTCGTGCTTGACATCGCGCAAAAAAATGACGTCAAAACCGTTGTCAAGGCGAAGTCGATGGTCAGCGAGGAAATCGAACTGAATCACGCCCTTGCCGAACAAGGCATCACCGCGCTCGAAACCGACCTCGGCGAGTTCATCATTCAACTCGCTAAACAGCGTCCGACGCACATCGTCATGCCGGCGTTGCATTTGACCGCCGCAGAAATCGGCAGGCTCTTTGCCGACAAGCTCGGAGAACCGTTTACCGCTGAACATGCCGAACTGACGATGATCGCACGTCGCCGGCTTCGCGAACGGTTCATCGCCGCCGACATGGGCGTTTCCGGCATCAATTTCGGGATCGCCGAAACCGGTTCGTTCTGCCTCATCGAAAACGAAGGGAACATCGGACTGGCGACAACGCTCCCGAAAATTCACGTCGCTCTGATGGGGATCGAAAAACTGATCCCGAAACTTGAATACCTGCCGCTTTTCCTCAACATGCTGCCGCGTATGGGGACAGGCCAGAAACTGACCAGTTACACGCACCTTTTCAACGGCCCGACCGAAGGGCGCGAAATGTACGTCATTCTCGTCGACAACGGCCGCAGCGGCATGGTCGAAGAGCCGGAGTTTCGCAAAATGCTGCACTGCATCCGGTGCGGGCTTTGCCTGAATAATTGCCCGATTTACCGGCACGCCGGGGCGTGGGCTTACGGCTGGGTGTATCCCGGTCCGATGGGGACCGTCCTCACGTCGAATCTTGTCGGACTCGAAAAAGCGTCGTCTCTGCCGTTTGCGTCGTCGCTGTGCGGGGCGTGCAGTGAAATTTGCCCGGTCAAAATCGACCTCGCGCACATGCTGGTCCGTTTGCGCCGCAAAGCGATCGACAAAAAAACAAAAGCGAAGACGCTTCTCGATACCGTGACCTGGAAAGGTTACGCATGGGCAATGCGAGGCCGTATCCGATTCAAAACGTTGATGATGCTGATGAAATTCGGGATGCGTTTTGTGCCGTTTCTGCCGTGGCACCCGGACAAACTCGGCCAATGGACGCGAGGTCGCGCGTTGCCGAAAATCCCAACCGAACCCGCCTTCCGCGACTGGTGGGAGAAAAATAAGAAGAATCGTTAAATCAGTTCAATCAGAGCACGAAGTTTGTAAGACATTTGTCAGGAAAGTATTCCGCAAAAACAGACGGGGTTTTCAATGGCAGCCGGGAACGAAGCGCAGCGCAGTGACCGGATCATTCCGGGTTCGATCCGGTCGCTTCACTTCGTTACGCTTCCGGATGCCATTTACAAAATGCGGTCGTTATTTTAAATGGTTCTCTGACAACATTCATGGGTAAATAATCGAGGTTTAGAGAGGAATATTTAGTTTTTTTTAGGCATAGACTTCTGGAAATGGTATTGAAAAGACCTGACCAGAATCGAATGATTACCGGTCAGGCATTTCCATTGGTTCGGTTATTCCTCAGCGAGTTGCTCCTCAGCAGTGCTGCCTCCGCTTCACCGAACGTGTTCATTATAAAATCACCCACAAGAAAGGAAAACACCCCGGTTTGGAAAAGTGTAGAATGTTTGTTTACCACGACACTCATTCCTCTTTCAACCAAAAACCGAGATGTTACTGCATACTTTACTCAATTTCGTGACCGAATACAAGTCCTTCGTTTTCAAAAATGTTTGGTTCAACAAGGCAAACCCCGACAACGTTTGGATCGGTGCGGAGATCGAGCCGCGTAAGAATTCGCCGGGCGTTTGTCCGGAGTGCGGCAAAAAATGTCCGACCTACGACACCGCCGATGCGCCTCGTTTGTTCGAGTTTGTTCCGATTTGGAACATTCCGGTATGGTTTGCGTATCGGATGCGTCGTGTGACATGTCCGGAGCATGGTGTTGTCACGGAGCAGGTTCCGTGGGGTGACGGCAAGAACACGCAAACCGTTGAGCATCGTCAGTTCCTTGCGAATTGGGCGCGGCGTTTGAGTTGGAAAGAGACGGCGGAATGTTTTAACACGACGCCTGGCAAGGTGCATCGCGCTGTCGAGTGGATTGTCGAATGGGGATTGAAAAACCGGGACTTGAGCGGTGTCACGAAGATCGGCGTTGACGAAATTCAGCGGAGCAAAGGTCACAAGTACATGACGTTGGTTTATCAGTTGGACGAAGACAACAAACGCTTGCTTGGCATTGAAGAAGGCCGTGAAGAGAAATCGTTGAACCAGTTTTTCGACACGCTCAACAAGGATAGTCCGCCGGAGGAACCGCGAACGGACAAAATTGAGTTCGTGTGCAGTGATATGTGGAAGCCGTATTTGAAAGTGGTTGAGCAACGTTGCCCGAATGCTTTGAATATTTTGGACAGGTTCCATGTGAAGGGACATTTGACGAAGGCGGTGGATGAAACGCGCAAGTTGGACGTGGTGAAGTTGAATCAGGAACATCGCGAGGCGGTGTTGACGAAGAGCAAGTATATTTTCCTGAAGAACCCGGAAAATTTGACGGAGAAACAGGTGCCCAAGTTGAAGGAACTGTTGAGTTACAACTTGCGAACGGTTCGGGCGTACCTGATGAAGGAAGAATTTGAAAGATTTTGGCAATACAAGAGTCCGTTTTGGGCGGGGCGATTTTTGCATGATTGGTGTGTCCGTGCGATGCGAAGCAAGATCGAACCGATGAAAAAGTTCGTCGGCACAATCCGCAACCACCGCGATCTGCTGCTGAACTGGTTCAAAAGCAAGGGACTTTCGAGCGGCATCGTCGAGGGCTTCAACAACAAAGTGAAATTGACCGTGAGAAAAGGCTACGGCTACGCCTCAAACAATTCGCTGCAAATCACGCTGTACCACGCACTTGGGAAATTGCCCGAACCAAACTTCACCCACAGATTTTGGTAGAGAGACTTTTAAAACAATTCCTTGCTACACCCTTTTGCAATGACAACACATCACGAATCATCCGATGATGAGCAATCGACAAATCCGTTTGCCTATCATGAACCGGCGTCGAGGGGAAACGGAGGAAGAGGATGGTCGGAATTGATCGACGATCCGGATGACGCTGCTTTCCGTCTTGTCTTGAAAACGCTTCAACGAAGAGTGACTTTTCTCCCTTTTCTCGTCATGTTGCTGATATCGATTTTGCAATTGTTGTGCGTTCTGTCGCCGTTCATCCTGGCATTGTTCGGGCACGTTGATGCCGATGAACCGATTGTTGCCATCGCCATTGCTTCGTTCCTGGTTTTTCTTCTACCGACATTGGTTTCGATCCCACTGACGATTGCGTTGGGCTTTCGAAAAATCGGAGCACTTTACGCCGGTGTCGTCATTTCGCTGATTCCGTTGTTTTTAACGCTCGCGTTGTGGGTACTTCTCTCTTTTTCAACCGGCGGCGGAAAATTCATGCTTGTCCCGTTCGTCATTGCCGCAGGGGGCACCTTCCTTTTTGTTTGGGCGGTGTTTCGATACAGGCGTCAATACGAACAGTTGAGAATCGATAATCGGATTTTGTATTGAATATATACCGAAGCCGGTTGAAAATACCTGACGATGTGATACGGGAGTCCGTTTTCCCGAAGGGTAAACGGACGCGCTCACCAGAAATTTCAATGGGTTATAGTATATTGACCTGGACATAAGAGTTGGATAGCAGCGACCAACGGAAGCTGCGGTCTTCGTGGCCAAAAAATTAGGTGGCGGTTCAACTTTTGTGTCCATACCAATAATTCCAGAATGCCATGTTGTCGTCATTTTCCAA
>Ga0209629_10002852_pt1 | contig 12014 bp, 6 predicted proteins | sample TergutCu122P5_FD_187286 | JGI IMG/M metagenome (GOLD analysis project Ga0209629, IMG submission 187286) | Cubitermes ugandensis P5 segment gut microbial communities from Kakamega Forest, Kenya - Cu122 P5 (SPAdes) (version 2) | ecosystem: Host-associated > Arthropoda: Insects > Digestive system >...
CATTTGCGAGCCAAACCTTTTCCCGTATAATACCCCAAACATGTCCCCAGCCAGTTCATTCTACACGTACCTACCTGCCTATGAAGATGGAAGAGACAGAGTGTTCCGAAACTTCGGCATATAAAATTCAGACACCGGGGAATCACCCAAAAGAAAGCATACAACAAGCACATTATTCCCACATTGTTTGTGAAAATATATTTGTATGGCATACTAGCATTGCAATAATATGAAATAAAATACATGAAATGGTAATAAAACTGAAAATAAGAATGTATAAGTTAGAAAAATTAAAAAAAAAAGTAACTGATGAGGCTCAAACCCATAACTTTTTCACGAAAAGTCACACAACTTACCCCCGGACCACCATAAGTTGGAATGGTAGACATCAAATTGCTGTGATGTGGTAGATACAAAATTTTAATGTTGATTTTCTCTCCAATTTCTGAATATGGGGTCATGCTGCTTGGTCATTTTGCCTTAAGGCAGGTGTTCTTTATTCTCACAGAGTTTAAAAAGTAGCAGTGAGGACTTGGCCATGCGTTTCCTTTATGAATATAAAATAAAGTGTAAATGGTTAAATAACATTAAAAAAGAAGAACAAAACTACATCAGATAAATCACAATTAAATATAAATGGCACTGAGGAACACACTACCCCTGATGTTTGAATTAAATATGCTATTTGTAATAGTGCTGTTTAATTAAGTCAAAGTAAAGTACAGTGTAAAAATTAATGTATTCTGCATGAATTTGAAACCTGTAATGTGCTGCAGAGTAGTCTACTGGACAAGGATCTTTCCAAGAGAAGGAAGTAACTACTGTTCATTGGTAGCAGGCTGGGACAAAAAGGGTATTACAGTAATAAAATGAAATTGTACTACACTGAGAAGATGTACACTGTACTGCAGTTTGCTTTAAAGCATCACTGATACATATTACCTCTTTGACACAAAAATTAAATCCCAGGTGTACTCTAAAAATGACCTGGAATTCAAATAGCTGTCCGTTACCCTGTATGTTCTTTGGCAATGACTTTTATTACCCTTCAGTTTTCTCACTATCACACCGTGCATTGACTAAAGCTGTTGTTCTGTGCCAAAGAGTTACTGAATCAAACGTAATTGGCAACACAACATTAATGCAGGAAGCTATATTCAGCCAGTAGTAGGTTCTGAAAGTACTGAACTTAATTTTCAGTTAAATTAATCAACATCCAGATAATTAAGAATCCATTGTAGTTTGAAGTGGAGACTATTAGCGTGTTGTGTGAAAACCCAAGAAGGCATCCTCAAACCCACAAATAGAGCTGTGAAAGTCATGTATAAACAGTTGTGTTTGTCTGTATTTTCTGTAGAGTCTCTTGGAGATTAGAATGTTACAAAACTCTCAGTATTTCAGAGGAGTTTTCAGACTCTTCTGGGTTGAAGCAGCATTAATTATGGTCTAACTTGAATGATAACCGTGGGACATTTCTTCATGCCTCAGTTACATTTTACTGTTCTGCTCATAACACTGCAGAAGATATAGACCATTTAAAGTCTCAAGTTTTGTGAAATTATATTTGTAGATTTTGTAGCAGGATTGTCTGAGTTCATTGTAAGTCAAGGGTTGAGAAGCAAGCTGTGCCAGGAAAATGTGAACTTACCATACCCTTCAGGTAGAGTGAGTGTTTCATTGGTAGGACTGTCAAGGGTTTGGTGTTGTTAGGCTTTACTAGAGGCATTCTGCTTCCATGAGAATGAGAGTGGAATTTGACATTCAGAGGACTGTGCATCGTTATATATTCTTATAATAGAAGCCAACAAGGTGCACTATTTCTCAACTTTATTTTGGTAAACAACTCTACGTATTTCGGACAGACTTACTGTCCATCATCAGGAGTCTTAATTCTGTATTCACAGCAATTGGTATTTGGCATACTAGTTACGTTGACTGTCTGCTAGCTAGCAGTAGTAACTAGTAACTAGTATGCCAAGTACCAATTGCTGTGAATACAGAATTAAGACTCCTGATGATGGACAGTAAGTCTGTCCGAAACACGTAGAGTTGTTTACCAAAATAAAGTTGAGAAATAGTGCACCTTGTTGGCTTCTATAAGAACATGAAAGTTGAGTATATTGATTTCCATTGGGAAAATAGCCACAGAGAAATGTGTACAATGATGATGTATTTGTGATTAAATTTAAAGCACAAGTTTGTGTAATTATCTCTAACAACAGGAGACCTGGATGTTTGGAATGATTTCAGGGGATTGTTATTGCAGTAAATTTTATCACAAAAATCTGCATGAGTTTACTGTACCATTACCTTAGAAAGCTGTTGCCAGAATTATTTTATAATATTTGAATGAAAGAAATACATTTTAGGAAATGAGCATGACAGTTTTAGTGTGTATGCTCCATTTTGTTTATGTATGTTGCAGGAAATATGCATTGGGGTTAAAAATACCTGTTTCATTTTGCTTTGCAACTTTGGTTTCAAACATTTTAACTCCAGTCAATATTTAGTAAATGCTTTTCATGCCTACAGAAGTCCCCGTTGGTTTCATGCAAAGTGTATATCACTTTGTCCCATTCTAACCAACATTTTCAGCAAATTTTAGTGAAATTCCCTGTATCAAATTTTATGAATATCTGTGCAGTGGTGTTCTTGGGTTGTTCTATGCAGGCAGGTAGACAGACATTGTGAGACTAATAGGTGTATTTTTGTAACTTTACATTAATAAGAGTGTGCCAAATAGTACGGTTAACAAGAAAAAAAGTTTAACTTGAATAAACCATTATTTTGTCCTCAGTATTGCAGTGAAGTTTGAGTCACAAAAGAAACAGACAGAAATGTGCTTCATAACCTAGCCATGGTGTTTTGGCAGCAGTATTGTTACAGGAAGCAGTTTTTACAGCAGTAACCCAATTTTAAAATTTTCTGAAACAGTTTTTTAGATATAAATTTTCAAAACATTATTTGACAGTTATGTGAACTTTTGCAAGAGTACTTGAATGAATTTAAACTGTAAGATTCGCTTGTGGGTTTGAGATTTACTAGTGTGAAACCATTATATAACTGAGGATTGTGTCAGGTATGAACTTTTTTCTCCCTTAATGTTTGATGACAAAAATGCCAAAATGTACAACATTTTAGCATGTTTAGCAGTGCTCATGGCCTCTTCATGTTGAATCTCTTAATTTTACTGTAAGCTGCAAATCTGTTCAGTAGTCTCGGTCAGAGCACATGTAGGGTAAGTCACAGGACTTGTTGCCCATAAAATGTTTCAGAATATGGTTCTGAGACGATGAATGAAAACCCACACTTTTCTTTTGCACTATACTTACTTTATAAGCTGCATAATTGAGTAAAAGTAATTTTAGTAGTTTGCAGTATGTCTGGCATATTTTTCTTTTATTTTTACTTCTAGTTATTTCCTTGTTGCTTTCTCCTTTTCTGTTTTCATCCTTTTTCTTGTGTTTTGTTTTATTCTTCTTTCTGCCCCACATTTCATGTTAGCTTACATTTCACATGTTTTGTTCAAGGTTTGATTTTATCCAGATTTTGTTTGTGTTGTGCACTGTCTTGTGAATACTGGAGTAGTGTTAATTTAGTTTTTTCCTTTCTACAGTAAGTGCAACTTTCTACAGGATGGGAAGTACAATGCATCACTTTACATCAAACAGAGAAATAGCTTGAAACATGTGGTGACTGAGCTGGAAGAGGCACCAGTTAGTTGCCCCATTTTGAGCATGTTAAAATCTCTGTGTTCTTCAAACTAACGGTATTTGTTAATGACAGACTCTCTCCATGGTCGCATTCTTGCAAAGATTATAGTTGTTCAGCTGTTCAGGATTACCCACAACATAGTTTGGTGTTTCTACAGGTTATGATAGAATAAAGACTGGTAACCACTGCAAAAAATTCATAAGAATCTTCCAGAAAGTTTCTTCAGCATGTGAAGCACTCTGTCAAGGTTCTGATTTGTGTAGATTATTTGATTGTTGTGGTAACCTTATGTGAAGTCCCAGTGAAGGGTGATACTTGTGTGAATGTGTTTGGTTGTTGAACTGTGCTGTTTGTTTCTGGCCCCACCCATTTGGAAGATGCTTTTCTTTCATTTATAAAGTTGATGGTATGTGAAATTTGACCACTTACCTTACAGTAATGTCAGGTTTAAGAATTCTGGGCAGAAGTACCTTTCTGCACGTTTTCTCATTCATAGGACTATTCTATGTACAGTGCTCGTTGAAACCTAAATAAATCTTCTGAAATATCCAGTGTGTGGGTGAGTTTATAATAATTCCAGGCCTGGATATGGGCCTCCACACTCCACGTGCATCTTTCTAATCCATGGAGATTATTTGCCTGTCCAGAAGAAACTGCATGGAAAATTTATTAAACCCAGTTGCTACTAGAAATATTTTCTTCTCTGTTCTGCCTCACATTAGCCAGAATAGATTATACAATCAAATTGACAGCTGGAATTCAATTCCTGACAGAAGCAGTATTTTTCTCCACATTGCAGTATTCAGACTGGCTGTGGGCTCATCAAACCTCTCCTTGCCTATAAGACACCACAGTACAAATCTCATCTGTAATCAACCAGACAATTTTGACTTTGGTGCAGTAGACATTGTTTTTTAGACAGAATGAGCTTGACCTGATGCATGCTAGTCATATTTTTATGTATTTGAGCTACCAGATATTTTTTTCTCTCTCTTAGTAAATTGAAACATGAGGACAGATGAGAGGAGTGAGAGGGCTGAAGATATAGCTATGGCGTGATTGTTCGGATGTCTGCCTAGTAACTTGGAGGTTGCTGTTTAATTTCTTTATCTAGTGTGCAGTTGGTTTTCCACATGTGATTTAATTCTTTATGTGTTCCTTGTATCATCAATATTCCAATCCCAGAATTTATAACTTAATGGGACATGTATTCTATAATATTTTTTCACTCAGTATGATTGATTCGTGTTACCAGTTTATTTGGGTCAGACTTTTTCACCTCACAGTTTTCCTTGAATTAGCATGTTATTGCTGTTTGTGGATCTGCATCATAATGACCTATGTTAACAGAGTCCTGAAAGCACTTTCTCAGCCTCAGACCTCATGTCACACATGTGATATTAATACTGTAAATTAGGCAGTATTTGTGAAGATATGTATCTGTCAGCTGATACAGAAGAATGCTAAATACTTAATTAGATGAAAATATTAATCACATTACAGTCCTTTTTCCTATTCCACATATTTATGTTCAGTTGCATACAAAGTTAGGAAATTGAAGTTACTTATCCGTTTAAATATTTTTTAGTTTTGTGCCGATTTTGGTGGCTGTACTGTACTTAATTTTTGTGTGGTGCTACTCATCAGCCAGAATTTGTTACAGCACATAGACATGTCTGCTCAAGATGGATTTTTCTTGGTTCTCCATATGGTAAGCAGCCTGTTTGGTTACTTGAATTGAATTGCAGCTTACTGTAAAGTTATAAAATATATATTACGGTTATTCTCCATTTTATTGCTGTTACTAAGAAATCTAGCCAATATGTTTAAAAGGGTTGAAGGCTTTTGTAATACTTATAAAGACACTTGTAATAGAAACTATGGCTGTAGTCAGGGACATGATAAAGTCATGATTGTTACAGATTTTTTTTTAAAAAAAGATTGTTTTGATTGTGAATGTTTTCAACTATAGTACAATATTGGATTGGTTGTATGTATTTATTTTTATAAGAATCAAGCACGTTGTGTAACAGTATGTTCTTACAATGAAATATACATATTTGATCTGCCTTTAGAGAATTTTTAACTGCAAATTCCCAGATTACAGCCATAAATATAATCATTGATGTGGATGCTGATTATGTACATAAATGTAACCATATTTGCTATCAAAAATAACTCCTAGCACCGCTGTGGTGGATCAGAAACATTTATCTGCAGGTTGCTGGATGGAGCTTAGATTTGCTGGCATTTATATAATTTGTCATGCCACTTTTCAAGAATTCAGGTGTAAGATTTCATATGAGATATTTAAAGCAAACGACACATTGATGATGAAGTTTATTTTGTGATGTGTAGGTATTTGTTAAACTATCCATAGCCTCATTCAGCATTGCTTATGGTTGACCAGTTTGTACTATTGTAGGATACATGGAAGACATTGGTTAGTTGTTATTTGTGTGACAGCAAGAATTCTCACATGAGTTCACCGCAACAGTGAGACCTCGGTACTCATATAACCACTTTCTTGTATGGCTGTTATGACTTAATAGTATAACTTATATGAAAATAAGGTGTTTATGTGGTAGCTAATTTTACTGATATGTCTCACGTTCTTAAAACAGAAGGTGACATTTCTAAGTATAATACTGTATACAAACTGGAGAGTAGTGGTTCTGTAAGTGGTGTTACCAGTTGCAAGAATACTGCTAATGCTAATGCATGGAAAATGTGGCAAGCTGAGAGCCTTGTAACTATGCCTGTCTTGAAATGACAGACTGTCACTCAGTCACCATCATGTTTTAACACTAATTTTTTTTCTTCTTCCTCCCCAAGGCTGCTTGGTGTCAGACATAACCTATCTGCTCCTGTTGTCTCACTTGTATTTATACTGTCCTGCCTATACTCATTCTGTGCATCTGTTGTTGTCTCTAACCATGTACTCATCCACTCCTGGTGTGTGTCTGGTTTTATTTATTTTACAGTTGACTATCACATAAATTGATAATTATTTAGTTGTACAATTTCAGACAATGTACAGGTACAAGCATTCTTTTCTGAACCCAAAAATATCAGATATTCTGAACCTGGGGAGGTAAACTCAGTGGCTTACTGCTGAATTATGTGTGAATGGTAAGAATGTTGGGGAGGTGGGGCCCCACACCTTTCTCCACCGTCACTGTTACTGTTAAAACCTTCCAGAAGCAGGCGTTACATGGGTGCCCAGAGTGGCATGCAGATAGTCTTTTGATATTAAAAAGCACGTGTTTTTGTTCTTACATTCCAGTATGACCTCTAGCAAAGTTGCAATCACTCCTCAGAAGTTTCTTGAAGAAACATTTTTCATGAATGCAAGGGAACTTAACTATAATCTATAGTAGTTTAGTGCTGCAAACAAAATAATATGTATTGCTTTGCTTTCTGTCTGTGGTATATGGCATTATTAGTGGGAGAAGGGAAAAAGAAACCCCTAGTGCCATTTATTGACACTTTAAGCTTACTATCTGCAGTATTCTTCACATGCAGTAAGTTACCATGAAAATACAAAATGAAATAATGCCTTTGTGCTTTAAGTTTTAGCATGGTAAGGGTTAATACAGGGTCATGCAGCACCCATATGATGCTGTAGCAGGATATCGGGTTTGTTGAAGTAGGAGTGGAAATGTAATATGAGAATGAAAACCAGCGTTACATTTTGAATTATAAATTGCACTTTTCTGTGCAGAAGAAGAAGCTGTAACTGCTAACTCATTTTACTTCAGCAGTCAAATCTTACACTGGTCACTGTGAAACTTTTGTCCATGACTCCAAATTATAAATCACAATGGCCTTGCAACTCATATAGCACCATTACCAAGCCAGCACTCCAGTAAATCACCAAAGATTTATACTGTAGCATAATATTTTTAAAAACCAACACTTTATTTTAGGATGTCAGAGCCCATTAGAAAGCTCTCATTACCCTGGGTTTGAGAATCCCATTCTTACTCTTTTATACTGGCGAAGTTGATGTGGTAACAGATTAGACTTGTGTTCAGAATGTACCCAGTTTGAATTGCTGATAAATAGTATGCTACCATGGCAAACTTATCATGATTTTGCATAATCTTTACAGCCAAGTATGTGAATAATACCTTCAAATAGGCCATGACAGCCTCTTTCAAAACCATTACCACCTTGCATCCATGCTCGTCTTCCCATGTCATTTAACACTCTAATCTGTGTGGCTGAAACATGAACATGTAATGATCTATAACCAATCATAAGGACAGTACACCGTCATGCACTGTTTTCAGTCTGAATATTCTTGCCATTAAGAACTTGACAGTGGTAGGTACTTCAACTGCATGGCTGGTATAGTGGCTCAAAATCGTAAAACACAACCATACATTGTGTCTTTGTACATACCAAGATATCCTGTGCATCACTGATTGTCACAGTTGAGCAGATAGTGCAGTTACGTTTGTCCAGGTCTTACATTTCATTTTAAAACCAGTTGCCAGTTTATCTAACATGCTTGTTGTGGTTTTGCTTCATTTCTTCAGCAAAGTGCCTGGATAGTACATTATTAATAGGCCACACCTTCCTATTGATCCTTCTCATTTTAGCATGCACAGTCATCCTTCTCTTCAACACTGTGTAACCCTTGCAGTTGAAAAATTATTGTAAAGTAAAATACACAAATGGCATTTTTAATGTGCCTTTGTTCAGAAATTAACCCTTTAGTAACAACTAAATATGTATAGTTATCTGCAGAAGACCGGAATTTAAATGGGGTCCATACAACAGATGTAATTACATGACACGTCAAATTGCAAGTTACACGTGTATAACGTTGGTGCCAAGGATTAAAATCTGTTGGTCTTTGAGCCTGTTGGCAGCAGCAGGTTTCTCCAAAATGTTGGTAACGTTTTTACATTACAGAATACAAATTTATGTTTCATGTGGAGAATCACTGATGTGTGTCATGATACATTAATGGTATGAACTGTATGCTATATTTTATTCTTGAACAGATGTCTTGACAGGACAGTGTAAATCATGCAAACTCCCAGTAAGGCTGAAAGACCTTGCTGTACAAAGGGAAGGGCTGAAGCACATAGTCTCTCACAGTTTCCTTAAGGTGAAACCCACTCCTCTGAAAATTATACATTAGGTCATTTCTCTGGGATGTTATTTGTCATTATAAATGTAGTTTAAACTGAAATTCAAAGTTTGTAAATGCTTGATCAGGCTGAAAAATTAATGTAGGTGAAAATTACTGTATAGTTACCACAGTTTTAAATACAAGATTTGAAGTATCCTACAATATCAGACATCATATTGTGACACTTTCACGGTTGTAATGTACAGTATTTGTGTTTGAGCTGAATTGTTAATTGCACATATAAGAGTATGTCATACTCCCAACAAATGAAGGATATTAATTTGACATATCCCAGCAATTTTGCGCCAAGCAATTTGTAGGTACATTTATAATATATCGTAAAGCCAAATTTCTTGTGCCTGACTATAGTGGTTCCTCAGTACTCATAAAATACAAAATAAATACAACTTTCCTTTTGCTGTGCCAGCATGTATATTTTCAGATATCTGTCAGCATACAAAAATATCAGATTCTGTGTTGAATGGTGCTGTGTTTGTGTAGTGTTTGTGTTGAAATTTTCACTGTGTCGTATTGTGGTGTTGATTGTAGAGACATAAGTACCGAGTAGCCTCTGATCACATGATGTTCATACCACAAGTTATGAAAATTGGCTACTTATCACTTCCATCCATGGCTGTGCCATGTATGTGGGTGATTAGCTGAGAAGGCTATGTTTGATAAATGAGCCAACAAGAAGTGGCAGCCAATGTTTGTCAGATAAAATAATGACCCTATGTATGTATGACAACAAAAACTTCCTTTTTATAAAAATTTTATGTAAAAGGAAAGTGATATAGAATCAAAATTCTAATGATTGTGTAACATTTATTATTCTGTAATATGTCAGTTAATAATATCTAGTGTCAAACTATATGATGGTCTCTGCAGGTTTCCTGCATACTGTGTTAGTGGACTTTCTTTTCTCACCTAGTTTGATGCTTGGTGTAAATGTGTTTATAATCTGCAGTTATTAAGTAGGGGAGCTAGAATTTATACCATACATGTTAAATATGTGAGGCATGATAGCTCTGTCAGTAAAATGACTGGCTGTAGATTGGACGGGGCACAGTTCCATGAGGGGCAAGAATTATTTTCATGTCACTTTGTCCAAGACTGTCTCTGGCATCCACACAGTGTTACAAACTTCTCCTGAACCATTTACCATAGACCTTTACCTTCACATCATCTGTATGTCTCCATGGCATGATGTTCAGGCCTACAAGCAGTTCTGTCTGTAACTTTATATATGTTACATAGTCACCACAGTAATTTAAAGCAGCAAATCTCCAGATCAGCTGTGTGTTCTCCAGGTTTAAAATTAAACTCAGAATGTTGCAGTCCTTGAGTAATGAAGAAAGCTGTAAGGTATTGCTGTGTTATCTTCCCACAGTTTGTGATTTGTGTACCCTAAATATATAAACACATATATCACTTAGCACATGAACCACTTGCTGATGGTGTACCAGTTGATATTTCTCACTTGCAATAAAGAACACAAAATCATGTTATCCTACCTCAACAAATCAATGTCAGTTTTTAGTAGGAAGTGTGTCATTCTCACTTGAATTTAATTCTGTCTGACTTCTAAATAGCTTAATTTGGAAGTATAGATATTTACGTCTAGACACAACAATAATTCACAATAGTAAGTAATATAAATAGTGCGTGGCTACATGTTTCGGCTGCTCATGCAGCCATCTTCAGGCCAGCTGTAGATAGAACAAGTACCTTGATGTGCGCACAATATGGGATCCCATAGTGTTTACATGTATGATAAAGGTGAGATACAAACCTCTGTTAAAACGTTTACAAGTGGATAAAATAGGCTATGTACCTAAGCTGAATCAGATCACACATCAGTTATTACATATAAAAAACAGCTTTTTACAAGCACATAGACAATGTACACTATGGGATCCCATGTTGTGTGCACAGCAAGTTACTTGTTCTATCTACAGCTGGCCTGAAGATGGCTGAATGAACAGCTGCAACTTGTAGCCACACACTATTTATAGTACTTACTATTATGAATTATTGTTGTGTCTAGACATAAATATACAGAGGGGTGCAAAAGTAGGTATACAGATATAAAAGTTATACAGAGTAAAACTATACCTACTTTTGCACCCCTCTGTATATACTTCTGTAATGTCACACAATGGGATGGCCTCCATAAAGCTTAATATGGCTTTTGACATGCATTGTTTTTTTAATCTCTGTTTCAGTCTTGCCCGTTTTCATCCCTAAATATAACTGTGTATGTGTGTGTATGTGCTGGTGGTTTAAAAGTAACAATAATAATTAACAAGTGAATGAGTTTGGAATATACCCTTTTAATGTAACATAAAATTAATTTAAAATGAATATTAATAGCTCATATTGTGATAACATAATATCATTATTGAAATGCAACCAAGTGCCAATTAAACTGTATGTACATGTTGTTTGATAAGGAATTTGAATGTTTTACATGAGTACAGTAATATTATGTAGCAAGTGTCCATCACTTTAAATTGTAGCTAGGTCTTCCTCAGTCTGTGTCCTTGTTTCTTATATTCAATATCTGTTCGAGAGATTATTTAGTTGTGAGAGGACACCACGTATCCATTGCTCATTTGAAGCAGTGTTTTGTTGATACACTTATTAAATCCATTATGGCAGTTTATAGAATTGAAGTAATAGTTGGAGCAAAGAGGGTTGTCTACAGTGTAGCAGCTTGTTTGTTTATATATAATTTATATATGAAGTCATTGTTCGGTATTGCTTCATAATATTTAGTGTAATGTATAGAATGTAATATTGTTACTTGACAGGACCATAATTAACTTGAAGATAGATCATGTGGTTGAATGCCTGTGATGTTTTAACACTCTTAATTTGGTATTCATTGCTATGTAATATTAAGGAGCAGTAGCATTTCTTCTGAAACAGAATGTGGAGATTGGATTGAGAGATAACTAGAAGATATGAACTAGTACCCTTGGCAACCCACATTGCTGCCATCAGTGCAGCAAAGATTGATGAAAACTGAAAGTATATAGTTATTTGCTACAGCCATAACTCCACTCTGAGCTGTGTATTTGGAGAGACTTTGAGTTATTACTGTGTGACTGTGGGTGGCTGGTACAAAGAAATGCATTAAGACAACATACCT
>Ga0209629_10002853_pt1 | contig 12013 bp, 7 predicted proteins | sample TergutCu122P5_FD_187286 | JGI IMG/M metagenome (GOLD analysis project Ga0209629, IMG submission 187286) | Cubitermes ugandensis P5 segment gut microbial communities from Kakamega Forest, Kenya - Cu122 P5 (SPAdes) (version 2) | ecosystem: Host-associated > Arthropoda: Insects > Digestive system >...
AAGACTACACACCAACTCCGCAGGACCACAGCCTCAACACCTATGGCATAACACCACATGCGGCAGTGAAACAACCTATATATAAGAACTCCTGAAGATGGACATGTAAATGTCCGAAACATGTACAGGCCATTTATGAGATAAAATCATAGTAAAATTGTTTGCATCAAGTTGGTACATCTTCCTTACTTAGAAATTAAGTTTTTTGATATGAAGTTTGAATTCAATGTTTGTTAATAGAGGCAGAAGAGAGAGAATTATGGATTGGTGAAACAGAAAGGCACAGAGATTACCAAGGTTACCTACAAGCACAGCAGAATTATCACTTAAAGGAAACAGACCTATGGGATTAAACAGTAGAAAAGGATTTGGCCAGATAGAGGCTGATATGAAGGATGGAGGTAAGAGCTGGCAAGAAGCCAAGAAGGAATATTTGTGGGATGAAAAATAAGACTGGGAATTTTTCATCCACCAACATGTAGAAAACAACAATGATATTAAGTAAAGAAAAAGAATAAATACATGATAAAAATAAATCTGTAAATTCAGCATGTATCTGAGTTTCCTTACATATCATGCAATACTAAATGTTTTACATTTATTTTCACTGATTCTGGTCTAATTTCTGTACAGGTGCATGAGCTGTCCAATGTGGCATGACATGGTAACATCAGTGTTACCATCAAAGAGGCAAATACTCTGTGCTCATTCTGTTTGAACTCCAGACTATCAGCCATGAGCCGCATTCTGTTTGACTTCTCAAGACTAATAGTATAAACCTCACCCTCCAAATAACAGGTTCTTATTTGTGTACTATCTGACCTTTAGTCAAAACATCATGGATATAAGGAAGAAGGACACAGGTCACAAAATTATGGCATTAGAGCAAACTTTCAGATCATACATACCCCAGCTGCTGCTACCACAAATGTGCATGTGTACCATGAAACGGTTTTTAAGTGTTTCATGTACCTACACCATTAGTTGCTAAAACTATATAATGTCAATGGTAGATGAACGAAAACTGCTAGAATGATACTAACATAGAAGAACCGCGAAGTACTTGGAGAAAAACTTGTTTCTCTACCACTAAATCTACTGCAAACTCCACGTGGACTGTCCTAGAATTGAAACTCAGCCTCCAGTGAGACGCTGGTGACTTGCTACCTGGGCTATGGCATAGCCTCCATACCCTATATGAATGTAAGAACTGCCAGTCTGTTGAAACTATAATGCAATATGAATTGATGAGGTTTGAAATGAAACAGTTGGGACTTATCTAACACAGCTTCAAGTTTGAAAGTACAGAGATTGATTGCTCACCTGAATTTCATTGGTCTACTGTCTGAACATGTAGCACACTGAAGCCAGGCTGCTTGGTCTAAACTGAACTGTTGTTATTTCTTCAGACTATCCATTAACTGGGCTTTGAGTCATGTTCTAGAAGAGTCCACAGAACTACCATGATTCTGAAAAATCATGGACAGTTAAAAAATCTGCAGCACACACACACACGACACCCAGACCGCATCTGCAACATACCTCAGCTCCTAGCAGCCGGAACTGACTGCTCACTTCCACCCAATGCCACGGTTAAGACAGTGTGTCTTCACAATGTGTATGTTACACACAGCCAGAATATTACCTTTATTTCACTTACTTTAATTAGCACTTAGCTATACAGAATGTCCCAGGAGTTAAGGTCACTATTTCGGGATTTAATTCCAGAGCTGATTCTGAGTCTAAAACGTCATATACACATGGGTCCAATTCACAATGGTTCAGGAGTTATGAGTTTTGAAGTACAGTAAATAAATTAGAAAGGAAAGAGGAGCATGGTACATTTATTGAGCTATGTTGTTAAATGTACAGTTGCAGATTCGCCGTTCAACACTCAAGCAAATTGTTCGAAGTGTCCTCTGTCTGCTTGGATGCATTTTCTGACTCGTGTGACCACAGAACTTGTAACCTTATGAAGAACTGCAGCATTGTTGATGCTTCTTGCGGCACTAAGAATTTACTGGCATAGTTCTTCTCTCATGTTCACCATGTGTGCATACACCATAGCTTTCATGTAACCCCACACATGGTAATCTGATGGGTACAGATCCAGTGGCCGTGGTGGCCAATTCTGTGCACCACCACTACCAATCCATTGATTTGGGAATTTATGATTTAGACACTGCCTTACGACCTGAGTAAAATGAGGCGGCATCCTGTCATGCTGTTAATACGTCTGTCATCATGTCTGTAGAGGAACATCCTCTAAGAGTGCTGGCAGTTCACCTTGCAAAAAGTTGGCATAAACATCACCTGTCAGACATTGCGGGAAAATGTATGGACCAATCATTTGGTCACCAATGACACCACACCACACATTTACAGAAAAGTGATGTTGGTAATTGCTTTCGACAGTTTCATGAAGATTATCACAATCCCATAAATGAGAGTTTCTTGTATGTTGACTCCATCGCAGGTAAAATGGGCCTCGTCGGTGAACAAAATGTTATGAATCAGATGAGAGTTAGAATTAATCCAATGGCACAATTCCAACCCACCACACATGTCCACAGATGAACCGAGAAAAGAACTACTCCAGCGAATTCTCAGCTCTACAAGAATCATCAACAATGCTGCAGTGCTTCGTAAGGTTACAAGTTCTGTGATCACACCAGTCTGAAAATGTATCCAAGCAGATGGAGGACACTTTGAACAGTTTGCTGGAGTGTTGAACGGCGAATCTGTAACTATACATTTAACAACACACCTCAATAAATGCACAATGCTCCTCTTTCCTTGCTAATTTATTTACTGTACTTTAAAAACTCATAACTCCTGAATCATCGCAAATTGGACCCATGTGTATATGACGTTTTTGACTCAGAATCAGCTCTGAAATTAAATCCCAAAGTAGTGACCTTAACTCCTGGAACACCCTGTATATGACACATTTTGTTTTTTGCACCATACAATGTAATATAATTACGCAATGTAAACCAACAAAATGCACCTTTTCTAAATTAATATTTTAATTTTTAATTTTCAAAATTCTTCTACATTTCAAACGCGAGGGTTCATATTCAAGAAAATGGCTGTATATACAGGTGTCGTATAGTGTGTTTTACATGCATTGGTATAAACAGTCTAGTAGGTAGAAGCGTGTGTTAGAAATAAAAATATTAATTTAGAAAAAGTGCATTTTGTTGGTTTATACTGTATAATTATATATAACACATTACCAATAGCAATAATGCCTTCTTTCTGGATTACATCAGATTTCCTGCACAGGATTAGATCACCATCTTCATCCACGGTGACTCCACACTTCGTTCCAGATTCTGAAGACTCAATGCTGAGTGGGTATTTGAAAGCAAATCTTGAAACCACATCTGGTAAGAAAAACAGAGGACCGAGTGGTACCATATAAGGAATGACAAACAAACATCAAATATCTTATTTATAAATTACACCCATGACTTCTGATGAAAATTCAGTTTGTTAGTACACAGCATACATAAAGTCACACAAGTCAGATACTGCCACTGTCCTGCTTTGCTGTCTTGTAAGTTTGCTTTGTGTATGTAAGCATGTAACATGTGCTGTTTTATGTTTTATATTTCTTACTTGATATACAGCTGAGGAAAAATCTGTGACTCTTGAGCATTACTTTAAAACTCACTGCTATGCAGAAAATTGAGGGTACAGAAACACATTCATTGAAAAAAGGAGCTAACTAACAAGTTCTTAATATCTGAATCTACCGCCAACAAAAGTGGTAAACAGTCTTTTCCGGAAGTAAGGATCTTATGAGGTTCACAGCAAGTTGATGAGAAACTTGATCTCTAAGAAAATCAGCATGTCTTATGGTTAGTCAAAATATGTGCTCTGAACAAAACAACTGTCTGCTCTTCAGTAGCCAACCATAATGTCAAAGCTCATATGGTTTACTGCAACTGACTACTTCTTGTACCTTAAGACAGTAACACTTTCATGGGAATGTTTTCTGAACTGATGTGACCACGTGCAATCTGTCTGATTACATTCACAGCCAAAGCCAGTAATACTGGTCACAAGAGAACCCACACCTAAATCACGCTTAAGAGGACAACACAGATTTGCTACATTTTTCAGCAATAGCTGCTTTCATCTAGCAAATATTTTCCTAAAAAGAAAACTTGCTTTGTGTCACCCTTTTGGCACTTAGAATTTTGACATGGCTCCCATATTTTTATAAAATTTGTGTACCCCTGCCTACAAGTATCTATAAAAGCAAAAACAGTGTAAGTTCTGAAATGCCTGCAAGTTCTTGTGGAGAAGTCGACTATTGCTGTGAGATTAAAGGATATTAGTAGGAATTTTAGACATTGTTTTTGGTAATTCAGGGAGAGAATCATTCTTATCAAATGCCCGTATTTAGTTGTACCAACTATGTGTTTATACTTATAGTCCAATTAGTGTACTTGAATATTATCCATGTTCCACATCTGTGGGTTATTCTTGTAAAGGATCTATGTAACGTAAAGAAATCATAATTCTAATCCTATTAAGTTCCTATTAGAAGGGCCCATGTCTAATTAAATAAATGACAAAATCTCCCTATCCATTTTAAAACTGATGTCTACTACTGCCACTATAGTCATGCAGTGACATGATTTATTACAATATCATATTGTTTGTTAACTTAGCTATAAATCAACAGTCAGACTCATCCCCTTCTGACTTGAATATGGGTAAAATTACAGCAATACTAACTTTCTGTTGCTAAACTGGGCTTTGGCATATCGTCTCTATTCATTGCTTCATGAATCTCAGATGTGATTTGGTACTCAACACTAGCCATCTGCAACAAATATTCAAAATGATCACACTACTGTGCAGTAAATCAGAACTATTTTAATATCAGCAAAACTAAATTTCATAAGATGGTACACATGCAAATGTTGTGTGTGTGTGTGCATGCATGCACGCGCATGTGTGCATACATTATACACACACACACACATTTTGTGATTCCCCTCAACCCAATTTTATGGATTTTCAAGTGCTGTGTCCCAGTGTCCCGCAAAATTTGGTTTGGGCACCAAATGTCCTAGGCCTCTCCAACTCATGACAAAACTATTACAACAATGCACACAAACATTTGGCCTCCCCACAGCAGGAGAAAACATATATGACAGTTATCAACCATCCACTAACAGGATGGAAGAGTGGCTGAGGAAGGTGTTTAGATAAGTGACTATAAGACTGGAGTGAGATTACACAGGACAAGGAACGACTATATAAAGAAAAATCAGTAAGTAAACCGAGTGTCTGAATTTTGGTAACATTATTTTAATTTGTGGCACCAGACTTTGCAGATGCAGTGCCACAAAACATATGCCTGCAAGACTGCCTCTCCCCAGCAACTTCTTCTAAAAGATAGCAACACTAATATTTTATATACCGTACACTTTACAATATATAAGGGCAGCTAACTAACAGTTTCATACCTTTTAATTTTATCTAGCAGCTACTGAAACTTGAATATTCATCATACTTGTTAAGCCATCACAATGGAATGTTATTTTTAATAATGCCTCTTTTAATGCTCATTAACACATAAAATATAAATATACCATATTTGACATAACAGGAGATCTCAGTTTTGACAGTCTGTTACACATAAGATTATACATTTTTCGCTAGCTTTACTATAACTGTATACAGCCTGAAGATGGCTTGATTAGAATCCAAACAAATAGCAGAGACCATGCGTTATTAATAAAGATTTGTCTTACACTGAATTATTAGTTACTTTACAGCAGTATTTTTATTATTCCATTTTTTGTCTATACATAATCATTTTTATCTGAGTTGTCTCTTTCTAATAATATTAATAAAATACTCTGCTTATTTCATGGCATGACAGATTAAAATTTTTGATCAACCACCCCCATGCTCCACCACTTAAATGCTATTAAGTGTCCTGGTTTTGGGGTTTCAGTTGCATCCACTAAAAGTGACTATTAGCTTCGTTATGTGTCTGTCTGTCCGTCCATCCATTGGCCTGTCTGTCCACATGGAACCTGGCTCATATTGGACTGAATTTCATGAAATTTGATATGAGTATTTTTCAAAAATCTGTTGAGAAATATCAAGTTTATGACAAAAATAATGGGTACTTCATGTGAAAACCTACGTGAATTTATGATATTTCAATGAATTCTTTGTATAAGAAATACTTCAGACAGAAGTTGTAGAGGAAATCAAAACACACATTTTATGTTCAATAACTTTTTTTCTGAGAATTGTGCCATTTATGATGTAATGAGGAAAAATATAATAGGGCCGGATGGGCTACAGATGACAATATAATACAGTGCAGAAAGGATGTAATTTGCACACCAGATACTAGGGACAGAATCCAGACACACACTCGTAATATTGCATACTTCTTGGTTTTCCATGGCAACAATGATCACACAAACATGCCTCAGTGTTACCATTATACATTCAATGCCTGGCTTGTTAAAACTGGCATGTCTATATAAATTCCATATGAAGACCATGTTGTATATTTAAATTTCAATAATCATGTAGTTATTGTGTGGAATGGCATGAATATCATGAGACACTTCAGAGTCTCACAGCAATGTTGACGATGATTTTCTCGGACCATGGTAATGGTAAAACGTAAAGTTATCCCTGAACCTGCCACAAGGCCTTACAGCCGGTAACCGCTGCATAGGAAACTGGAAGGGCACCCACTGGGAATTGAACCAAAGTTCCTTGAGTGTATGGTTCGTAACCTAGACATTATACCAACTACGCTATCCCTATGATGCCATGTCGATTGGTAAAAACGACGTTTCGGGTAGCCTGCTACCCCCACTAACGTCGATATTTACCGGTCAACACGGCAACATACCCGAAAATTAAACCGGAATAAATACCGTCGAGCACAGCACAGACGTAAACCTGCTCTGCAGTTCCACGAAGTCACATTAATGAGTGGACATACTACAGCACAAAAAATGCGTTCATACCATGCAATATTCCATGTTTTCATTGCAAGTAATGTAGTTATTCGGCAAGAGTCAATTCGATTTTGCAAGCTGTTTATTTTGTTACAAACAAAAGACAGTGTTATTAAATACAAAACAATGTTTATAATAAGGACTGTATTTATGTATCGATAGTTATACGTCTACCTTAATAAACTTATTTTCTCCCCTTAGTATTGTTACCCCAAATAACATTACGTGCGCATAAGATTGGTATCACTGCTCCTGAATCATATGACTGTTTCCGTGATATATACACTGCAAGTCAAAATCTGTATTGTAATGTGCCCTGTGGAATGCCAATAAACAGTCAGCAGAAAACATGTAGTAAAGCGATAAGCGTGATCTAACTGTAGCTTTTTTAAACGATACGAAACCAGTTGGAAGTATTTATTGAGAAACTTTATAAATACTTGCATCATCAAATTAAACGTCATGTTTCCCACTGGGTCACGGATATGGATGCTATAGACCAATAAAATCTCACCACGATTCGATGATGCCACGTTTATCACAAAATATAAGCAGCTTGCCACTTATTTGAGGGTCGGTCTGAGTGTGCACGTTGCGTTGGCTGGTCGAAGTAGGTGTTGTACAAGATGTTGAAAGTTTGTTTGCTGATAGCTATATCAACGAGTGTCTTCTGTGATGAAATTAAGAATGAAGAAGGCGTACTTGTTTTCACAAACGATAACTTCAAAACCGGTATAACGGAAAATGAGTTCGTTCTCGTCGAATTCTGTAAGTACTCGGATGTAACGAGCACATTATTGTAGTGTTGCTGTGTGGCTTGTATTAGGATTGTAACTTTCACACTTTTCGTGAAAAAGAATAAACGTACATAATCGTTTGGTATATGTGCAATGTATCAGGACCTGGCAGTATACGCATAGGTGTAATAGAAATAACACATGTGAACACAACATGTTGAGCATTTTTAATGTATTGTTTGCCTGCTAAGCAGTTACAGAGAAAAGATCCCAGAACGGCACTTTAACGAAAGCAGTTTTCTAATCTTGTTTCATTTGTTGATGATCTTGCTGGTAAAGTATCAACGAAGACGCGACCAAACGTGGCGTATCCGCGGTGTTGAACAACTTGAGGGAAGTTAAAATGCAAAGGTACAAAACTGAAGATACTGCGCGATTAAGAATGGACGTGTAATTAGCTGGTTGATGACATAAACAAAGCGAGTATCATTTTCATGAATGTATTTCGACAGAAAAACGAGTTACTGGAAAACCACTGCGTTCTACAGGAAAGAAAAGCGAGAAAATGTGTTGGTGTCCGGATTTTTGTCGTACCAAGAGGGGCTGCAGTTTGAACCTGGTTTTGTAATGTCAAAGACCAAGTAGAATTTAAATTTTACTTAAGCCTTAGTGTGCTCACCATGGGCAAACCCCAAGGCTTGTGCTGTTAACAGTACTATTATTACAAGTGAGTTACTGAGTTGTGCTGTGTTGGTATTTTCGGTTAGGCAGTATAGGGTTACTATAGTTTTTGCACTGTTGTGTCTTTATTTTGGTTAGGCCACTTTTAGACTAGTATAGTACTTTGTAGGTTAATTTGTGTATGTAATACCTGTACTGTGTAATGTCATATGTGTATAGGTTAGTAATTAGCCTTGATTGTCATCATGACTGACAGCAGAAGTTACCCTTGGAAATCGTACCTTCAAGTGGGTCATTTTTCTGCACATTTCCAGATAAGGTACCAGTCTGTGTTTTGCACAGTTTCAGAAAACTGTTCAAAGGAATATTTTTCAGAAGTAAAAGCAGTTGATTGGGCAAAAGATCACACAACCTGAAGCCAGTGTAACACTGGCATCTGTGAGAAACATTGATGCTGTAATGCAGAAGAACCTTCAGACCCACTACAAATTCTGTGCAGTTGTTACATGAGAATTCTCTGGATACCGTGATTATGTGTTCTGTGCATTCGCTGCATTGTGAGTTGGTGGTGCGTGGTCAGTGAAAAGAGACTTGAGGAGTGCCGAGCTGTGAAGAATTCCTTCCAGTTCATGAGTGTAAACTGTTAAACTGCGCTGTGAGTAAGAAGCATGGTAGCTGAATGAGCCTGAACTCACTACCATTCACCATCATCTGAGAACTGAGCACATTATACAGTCTCTTGCATACCGCAGAGCAACAACATAAAGACCTGGTTTTCCCATAGGCCACTCTGGCTTATTGCTTCCTCCAGTTTTTATCTATTTTAATCCTATTTTATTGGACATCTTAATTGGTATATAAATATGAGACATTAATTATTAAAAATGAGATCTTATTTATAGCCCTGGCAATTTTATATCTTTTTAAATGTACCATGAATTTGACTTTACAAGGTCGATAGGTGTAGCTGCGTTAAAGAATATCAAAGTGTTTATTTGTGTCAACGGTGTTAGTGTTATTATTCCATATGTCTTTTAACTTACTATGCACAATGGGATGTATAACTTTAAAATTCATTTTTTTTTTAATATGTCGTATGGTTTTAATGTGACATGTTTCACCTCATACATAAGAAGCCACCATCTGGCTGAAAACACACCAAAGAAAAATTATTACATAAATCTTGTTATGTTATTCCATATCATCCACACATACATTGTTGAGATTTCCACAGATATGTGACAAAAATGGTAAGTTAATAATTTATCACAGATCTGTGGAAATAGTACAGTTTCTTAGATTTAACTGTTTGCAGCTTATAATACTATTCTGATATTTATGATGAGATCTCAGCTGTATGTATGGATTATATAAAATAACACAACAACTTAAATAGTAATTTTTCTTTGGCGTTTTATCAGCCTGATTATGGATTCTTGTGTAAGAGCTGAATTGTGTGACATTAAAACCATACAACATACTAAAAGAATTTAGTAGTGATGGACAGCTCTTATTGTCATGCCTTGCATGTCTTTATTACAGGGGGACATCACACGTAATTCTCTGTATACCTGCTTGCCTTTGAAAGTTAGAATTCAGGGACAGTTAAAGTACTTTACTGTAGGTTCATGTACAGGCACAGGGACATTTTGTTTTCATGGCTCTTCACACACTTCGAACACTCATGCCTTTACTACTCCAAATTCCACAAATATGACATGTGTTAAGATAACATTTTTTTTATCCAGAATGATTTGATTAGTCACCTTCATTTTAAGCACTTCCTTTGTGTATGTTCATTATATCAGTTTTCAAAAGTAGTTCCTAACAAAATAGCTTTTGTGTTCATACCTGGCTTTTTCCATATGTTGGCAGTTTTACATCTGGCAGTCTAAAGTTAAAGTTCATTGAGAAGTTGGGGATTGTATAACATTGTTGTAACCTTGATTAGAGAAGTCAGGGATTTTACAACATTGTTATAGGCTTGATTAGAGAAGTGGGGATTTTATAATATCGTTGTGTGCTTGATTAGAGAAGTTAGGGATTTTATGATGTCGTAGGCTTGATTAAGATCTCATTTGACATTCTTGTAGATTTAATAACTAAAGAAAAACTGTTATCATTTTATCCAGATTACTTACTTTAAAATGGATGGTTTACTTAATGTATGATGGTTGGTACAGTGACTGTGGTAAGTTCTTGGAGTTGCTTATTTTGTAGATAGTTGACTGTGGAAGTGTTCACCAATGCAGGTTTTTAAATATGTTGCAGATGCACCCTGGTGTGGCCATTGTAAATCTTTGGCTCCAGAATATATAAAAGCAGCACAAAAATTGGCTGAACAAAAGTCTGCAATCAAACTAGCTAAAGTAGATGCTACTGAAGAAACTGAACTTGCAGAGGAGCATGGTGTGAGGGGTTATCCCACACTCAAGTTTTTTCGCAGTGGGTCTCCAATTGATTATAATGGTGAGTCTGTACAGGATTCTTGATAAGTAAAAAACAAGCATGTATTTGTGTATTGTGTGGTTGAAAATTCGCGTGTTCCATTTCCAGTATTTGTGCATTCTGTTTAAACTAAGTAGGAATGAGTGTGAGAGGTTTAGATTTATTGGTGGTTTTATGTTGAGTGGGTTGTTTAAAGATTACAAAGTGAGCGTGTGCCAAGAATGTTACGTTATATTCATGACTACGTTATGCCTGCAAGAACAGTTGTTATCAGTAATGTGTGCAGAGAGTGATAAGAAGAATTATGTAATGTAAGTGTACACTGTATTTATCTAGTGTTCCCTACCAGATTATAAAAGTAATGTGGTTTTAACATTATATGTTTCTGGTTTAGTTTTGAAATCAGCATAATTTTATTTAAAAAAAAACTCGTTGGTTAATGTAAGAAGTGTCGAGCACCTAGGGGCAGTCTAAAGGCCATTCACACATAGCATGCCATGCACATGCCGCGCCCATGCCATGCCGTTAATTCACACATTCAATGCCGCGCCCCTGCCCTGCTCCCAACAGTGCCATGTCCTTTGTGAAAGTCCACGTGGTAGCCAGAAATATCCGAACTGCTAGTCCAACAGTTTAACAGATCATCTTTTTTGTAGTGTGCTACTACCACTCTTTACAGTCATAGGTATGGATCATTGTGAGGAGGATTGGTATGCTTCTGATAACAATCTTTGTGGAACTCTGCGTGGTAGCCGGAAGAAGCCGAACGTGGGCAGGTAGCCCACAGGCCATCTCTCGACAGCCGTGCTGTGCCGTTGCCTTGAGAAGAATGGCATGGTCAGAGCATGGCATGGGCGTGGCATGGCCAAGTGTGAATCAGACACAGCCGCACTGTGTAAATCATACGGGAAAGACAAATTCTAAACCCTTAGCGGCACGGCATGGCAGGGGAATGGCATGGGCACGGCATGCTATGTGTGAATCAGCCTTAAGTGATCAGTTTATGGTGGGCTAAATGTACAAAGAAATGTGTACCTTCGTGCAACACTAGCCCATGTCAAAGAAAAAACCGTGTTTCAGGGAATAGAAGTTGATGGTTTTGTGGAAGATTAATTTTGAAGGTGAAGTTTA
>Ga0209629_10002855_pt1 | contig 12011 bp, 10 predicted proteins | sample TergutCu122P5_FD_187286 | JGI IMG/M metagenome (GOLD analysis project Ga0209629, IMG submission 187286) | Cubitermes ugandensis P5 segment gut microbial communities from Kakamega Forest, Kenya - Cu122 P5 (SPAdes) (version 2) | ecosystem: Host-associated > Arthropoda: Insects > Digestive system...
ATAGTCATAATTATGCCTATACCCATAGTGCTTGTTATAAACGTTTCAAGAATCTGCGGCATAAAAGAGTTATAAACGCTCCATGCAAGCGACGAGGCAAAAAAACCAAACGATAATAACAGCGTCTTTTTTACATCTAATTTATTTTCCATTTTTTGTTTCCTCCTTTTGTACGAGTTCCCTGCAGGAAACCGCTAAATCCGGTTTGTTTGTGATAACCGCATCTACTCCGCATTTGAACATATAGCAGAGTATTTCCGGTTTATCTGCCGTCCAGACATTTACCGCTACGCCGTTATCATGGCATTTTGATATTGTTTCGGGCAATGCGGCAATGACGGCATAATGCGGGTGTATTGCATATGCGGATACATAGTTTGCATAAACCCAGGGGTCAATCATACCCATAGCGTAAAGCAGTCCAATTTTAGCGTCGGGATTTATCTGTTTTAACGCCGCGAGAGAATAATGATTGAAGGAAGAATAAAGCACGCGTCCGCTCATGTTGTATTCGCGTTCCATACGAACAAGTTTTTCGGGAAGTTCGGGATATAACAGTTCGGTTGTTTTCAGCTCGACATTTACCGTCAATTCGGTTTCTTTTAGCAAAGAATAAACTTCTTCAAGCGTCGGAATACTGCAGCCGGGCTGGTCTGGAAACAGTTTGTTAAAATTCAGAGCTTTTAATTCTTTAAGCGTATAATCGTTGATAAGTCCCGCGCCGTTTGAAACCCGCTCAAGCCGTTCGTCATGCGCGACAACTATATATCCGTCTTTTGTTAAATGAACGTCAAGCTCAATTCCGTCGGCTCTCTGTTCAATCGCAAGCGAAAAAGCCTCAATCGTATTTTCAGGACGGTAAGCGGACGCGCCCCGATGCGCCTGTATTTTTGTCATTATCATAAAAATACCCCCTTAATTTTTTATTGAACTTATAAAATTAATTACATTATACAGCTTTTATTGCGCTTTGTCAAATAAAAATACGGCGTATTTTTTGAATTGTAAAAATTAATATCCTTGATTTATTAATAATTTATACAGTATAATAATTACAAAACTGTTAATCGTTAAATAATAGACGGGGGAATATTATGGAGTACAGAGAATTAGGAAATACAGGCAAAAAAGTCGGCGTAATAGGTCTCGGCTGCGAACATCTCGACGGCAAGCCGTATGAACAAATCAAAGAAACTATTGACGCGGCGTTGGAACATGGGGTAAATATTTTAGACGTTTTTATGCCGGGAAAAGAGGTCAGGGAAAATATCGCTAAAGCATTGGGAAAAAACCGCAGTAAAGTAATGATACAGGGACATATCGGCTCAACGGATATTAAACAACAGTATGATATAAGCCGCGATATGCCGACAGTTCAAAAATATTTCGAGGATTTACTGCGTATTTTCGGCGGTCATATCGAATTTGGAATGATGTTTTTTATTGATTCCGAAGAAGATTACAAAAATGTTTTTGAAACGGAATTTGCAACTTATGCACAGCGTTTGAAAAAACAGGGCGACATAGGACATATAGGGTTCAGTTCGCACAATCCCGTTACGGCGGTCAAAGCTATCAACACAGGCTTGCCGGAAATGCTGATGTTCAGTATCAATCCCGCGTTTGATATGCTGCCGCCTGAAAAATATGTTTTTGACGATTTTGACAAAGCTCTGCTTCGCGGAATAGACCCAAAGCGAGCCGAGTTGTATAAACTCTGCGCGCAAAAACAAATCGGTATTACGGTCATGAAAGCATTCGGCGCGGGTAAAATGCTTTCTCCCGAACATACGCCGTTTGCACAGCCTCTGACGGTCGCGCAGTGTCTGCATTACGCTTTGTCACGACCGGCTGCGGCAAGCGTTCTGCCCGGCTGTCAGACCCGCGCGGAAATAGAAGATGTAATGAAATACTTTAACATTGACGATTCTGAACGCGATTACGCCGAAGTATTGGGTTCAATGCGCAATGATTTTAAAGGAAGCTGCGTATATTGCAGTCATTGCCAGCCCTGTCCCTCAAATATTGATATAGTGTCCGTTAATAAATATCTGGATATTGCCCGATTAAATACTAAAAATATACCGCCGTCCGTTCGTTCTCATTATTTGAGTTTGATTAAAAATCAGGACGAATGTATCGAGTGCGGAAGCTGCGAGAGCCGCTGTCCGTTTGGAGTTCAGATTATAGAAAATATAAAAGAAGCGTCAGAGTTGATGGGATAAAAACAGAATAAATATTTTAATTCAGAGGAGAACCAACATGAAAATATTGCTTGATACGGCAAATATAAAAATAATCGAAGATATAATGCGCTACTTCCCTATTGCGGGTTTTACCACCAATCCGTCTATCTTATCAAAAGAAAGCGATAACGTCAAAGAAACAATCACAAGACTCCGCGAACTTGCCGCAGGTACAAAAATGATACATACTCAGATAACAGCCGTTGACGCAGACGGTATGCTGGAGCAGGCGAAAATACTGCGGGATTTTATAGGCGGCAATTTCTATGCTAAGATTCCCATGAATTTACAAGGATTACGGGCGATTTCGATGTGCAAGAATAACGGTATAAACTGCACCGTTACAGCAATATTTACGCCAATGCAGGCTCTGACCGCAAGTATGGCGGGAGCGGATTTTGTAGCTCCGTATGTCGATAGGCTGGATAATATAACATCCGACGGCGTTAATGTCGTTAAAGAAATCGTTAATTTATTCAGACAGTATGACGTAAAAACGCAGGTTTTGGCGGCAAGTTTCAAGAATATGCAGCAGGTGTACGACGTGGCGTCTATCGGAGTTCACGCAGTCACGGTAAACGGCGAATTGTGCAAAAAATTTCTGTTCCACCCCTACACAGACAAATCTCTTGAGGATTTTAGAACAGACTGGAAAGGCAAATTTGGAGATGTTGAGATAACGGATTTATTAAAATAGAACAAATATATAGAAATGTAAAGTTATTAACTATAAACGAGGTAAAAATATATGAAATTGGTAACAGGCGGAGACCATGCGGGATTTTCTCTGAAAACGAAAGTTCTTCCCATACTGCGCAATAAAGGGTATGAAATTGAAGATATGGGCTGTTTTGATGAAAGTCCGGTTGATTTTCCCGATATTGCAAAAAAAGTCTGCGGAAAAATTCTTAACGGCGAAGCCGAAAGAGGGATTATGTTTTGCGGCACTGGAGTCGGCGCGGCTATCGCCTGCAATAAAACTCCGGGAATACGCGCCGCTGTTTGTCACGATGTTTATACGGCTCATCAGTGCGTAGAGCACGACGACGTTCAGGTAATAACTTTGGGAGCGCAGATAATCGGACATACTGTCGCTGTGGAATTGATTGAGCTATTTTTAAACGCGCGTTTTTCAGAAAGCGATGAGTTCAGGCGCAGAGTGGATAAACTAAATTGCATGGACATTTCACGGGATAAATAAAATACGGCGTTTAAATTAACATTTATTATTAACAGCGCATATTATAATAAAAAATAAAGAAATCAATCCGCGAATTTTTATATTGACAAGATATAATGTTTATGTTATAATAAAAATCAGCTACTATTTGCACTGCATAAAATCTACAGTACAAACTGAGCAGGCGATAATCTTTCGCAGATTATGGGGCTGGGCTGCGTCAAGCGGCAGCAGATGATTTATTGTGATAATTCGCACATCTGTGGGACAGTGGATTGAACAAAAGTTCAATTATTGTTTCATGGGTGTGCTTTTTTGCGCGCTGAAACATAATTATTGTGCGGCAGCGTGCCATAGAGTTATTTAAAAATAACGCAAAAACTAAATACGGGGGTAGTCATTATGACAGGCAGTAAATTTGAATCCGGCGGTTTAACTACAAATGAAGTCAAAACGCTTCAGGCGCAATACGGTAAAAACGAACTTACAGAACAAAAAAAAGAAAGTTTTTTGAAAAAAGTGTTTCACATCATAACCGAGCCGATGTTTCTGTTACTTATAATCGCGGCGGCTATTTATTTTATTCTCGGTTCGCCGGTTGACGGCTTGGTTATGCTTCTCTTTGTGCTGGGAATAATCAGCATTGATATTATTCAGGAATGGAAAACCGATAAAACGTTAAACGCTCTAAAAGGTTTATCCGCTCCGCATATAACCGTTCTGCGCGACGGGCATGAAGTTGAAATTGCCAGTTCAGAACTTGTCCCCGGAGATATTATGATGATTCACGAAGGCGTAAAAATTCCCGCGGACGGCTATGTAATAAAATGCAATGATTTATGCGTGGACGAGTCGTCGCTGACCGGAGAAGCCGAAGGAGTCTGGAAAGTAGTATGGAAAGTTGCCACCGACGGCACAAAAAAATCCTCTGATTATTGGCGCAACGATTACTGTTATGCGGGAACTCTTGCGTCGCAGGGCACGGCGGTTATACAGGTGGATAAAATCGGCGTATCAACCGAATACGGAAAAATCGGCGCAAACGTAGCCGAAGCTCCGACAGAAAAAACTCCGTTACAAAATCAAATAGGAAGCATTGTTAAATTAAGCGCAATTATTGCCGTTGTATTATTTATATTAGCCGGACTTTTTACCTGGCTCAATATTGCCGACCACGAATTTAAGGCGCGTATTATCGAGAGCATACTCTCCGGTATTACGCTTGCTATGGCTATGATACCCGAAGAATTTCCGGTTATATTGACAGTGTTTATGTCAATGGGAGCATGGCGCTTGGCGAAAAAAAATTCTTTGGTGCGCAAACTGCCGTCCGTTGAAACGCTCGGCGCGGTATCCGTTTTATGCGTTGATAAAACCGGCACTATAACTATGAATCAAATGACGGTGCAGGACGAATGGGTTGCAAGCGGAGACGAGGATAATTTAGTTGAAATTATGGGGCTTGCGTGTGAAACGGACGCTTATGACCCTATGGAAAAAGCCATGCTTGCTCACTGCGAGGAAAAGCACGGCATTAAAAAATCGCACTTATTCGGCGGCAGATTGATTTCCGAATATGCTTTTACCAATCAATTAAAAATGATGGGGCATATCTGGCATCACGACGGCGAAATAATCATAGCCGCAAAAGGCTCTCCCGAACGGATACTGACTGTTTGCCGGTTATCAGAAGACAAAAAGAAATCAGCCGAAAATAAAATACGCGAGATGAGCGAAAAAGGCTTGCGCGTTATTGCCATTGCGGAGGCAAAACTGCACAGCGAATCCGATATACCCGCAAATATACTTGATTGTTCGCTCACTCTCTGCGGATTGGTCGGTCTTGCCGACCCGCCGAGAGAATCAATCAAAAAAGATATAGAAACCTGCTATAAAGCCGGTATAAGAGTTGTAATGATAACGGGAGACAACGGAATAACCGCCGCTTCTATCGCAAAAAAAATCGGCATGAAAAACCCCGATAAAATCATTACCGGAGATATGCTTGAGAAAATGACAGAAGACGAACTGCGCGAAAGCGTTAAGAATGTCAGCATATTCTCCCGCGTTATACCCGAGCATAAAATGCGGATTGTCAAAGCCTTCAGGGATAACGGCGAAGTAGCAGCCATGACAGGCGACGGCGTGAACGACGCACCCGCTTTAAAATATGCCGATATAGGCATTGCCATGGGCAAACGCGGAAGCGAGGTATCGCGCGAAGCCGCCGATTTAATTCTCCTGGACGATAATTTTTCCACTATTGTTGACACGGTAAAAGACGGACGGAGAATTTTCGATAATATCCGCAAAGCTGTCGGATATGTTTTTACTATACATATACCAATCGCTTTATCGGCTTTACTCGCTCCGGCGTTAGGGATAAGCCCAGATTCTTTGCTGTTCCTGCCGATGCTTGTTGTTTTGCTTGAACTGATAATTGACCCGACATGTTCTATTGTATTGGAAAGAGAGCCCGCCGAATCTGATATAATGGACCGGAAGCCACGCAATCCGAAGAAAAACATGATAACGGCGCGGACGCTTCTTAAAAGCGTTTTACAGGGATTAACAATTTTTGCGGCTTCATTCGGCGCATATTATTATATGCTGTCGGTAAATCCTGAAAACGCAGGCGCGGCAAGAGCTATGGGTCTTGGAATTATTATGCTTGCCAATTTGTTTTTAGTTTTAGTCAACTGTTCGGATATTGACAGTATATTTAAATCAATCGGGCGTTTGGCAAAAGATAAAATCATGTGGGCGGTTAATATTTTAATTGTTTTTGCGCTGATTATATTTTTATATACTCCTCTCAATAATTTCCTGAAACTCTCCCCTCTTACAGTTTTGCAGTTTTTAGCCGTAGTAGGTTTGGCGGCGGTATCGGTGTTATGGTATGAAATAGTAAAACTGATAAAAAGATTAAAAAAATAAATAAAACCGCGTCCCATGAAATTATGATATTTTCATGGGACACAATTTTATTATTCTCTATCTATTTAACGTCGTTTGTTATATCAAGCAGCCATTTATTCGTATCAGTCATTCTTACGCCGTTATCGCTTATAACAACCGTTTCCGGTTTGCCGACGTTAGTGCCTCTCAATAATCCGACGATGCTTCTAAAGCATTTTTCACCGTCCGAACGCGGCGCATGATGCAGGGTAGTTTCATATAACATAACAGCTTCGCCGACGCATAAACGGAATGTTTCAAATTTTGAGGCATATACAACGCCGTTATTAATTTCCTGTCTGTGTGAAACGTCTAACAACATATCGTCTAACGTTACGATAAATTCACTGCCGATATGATACTCGGTTTTCCCTGTCCCAGACAGATTATATCCGTTGCAATAACCGACCTGACATGCCAATCCGCCGAATAAAATTTGAATTTGTTTGTAATCGGAAGTTGCCTCAAGAGCTTCGTCAGAGGCTTTGTAAACAATACTGTCTTTGGGACACGGCGTATTTGCGAGGGCTTTTAACAATTCCGAAAAATCGCTTTTTACTATGCAGCCGTAACGCTTGAATTCCTGCGAATGAACCGATTTGATTTCCATAAAATAACTCCTTTTTAAATTTGAATATTTTTAATTAATTGTTTATTATTTAATTTTATGTTCCGCAATAAATTTTTTAAAATATGCTAAATTTGATTTCAATAACTCCGGCGTATCAAGATGATAAGGGCAGTGTTCGGCGCAGTGCCGGCAGTTAATGCAGTCGTTAATTCTGCGCATCATTTCCCGTCCGTTTTCATCAATTAAACTGCGCCAGTCGGCGCGTCCGAGTAAAAGCTCCATACGAGCCGCCATAGGTATATTTATTTTTGCGGGGCATGGCAGGCAATATCCGCACGCGCGGCAAAACCCTCCCGATAGTCTCGCTTTGTCCTGTTCGATAATCTCCAGCATTTGACCGTCTAAAACAGGCGGGTTTTGTTCGTAAGCCAAAAATTCCTCCAACTCACGCATATATTGCATGCCCCAAATAGGAACAACATTATCAAACCGGCGCAGAAATGCGAATGTAGTTTTTGCGTTCGTGATAAGACCGCCAGCCAATCCTTTCATGGCTACAAATCCTACATCGTATTCTTTACATAAATTAACAAGTTCGATTTCTTCGTCCGTTGCAAGCGAACTCATTGGAAACTGCATAGTTTCAAACAATCCGCTTTTTACCATTTCTATGGCAAGGTCAAGACGATGGTTCGTAACTCCGATATGTCTTATTTTCCCCGACTCTTTTGCTTTCAGAGCCGCGTCATATAATCCGTTTAATTCACCCGGACGCGGTATAAAAGCCGGATTATGAAATTGATATACGTCTATATAATCCGTTCCGAGTTCCGACAGCGACGTTTCAAGATTTTTTTCAAGTTGTTCCCCTGTTTGCGCGCCGGACTTGGTCGCTATAATTATTTGACCGCGCACATCTCCGAGCGCAAGTCCGATTTTATGTTCGCTTGTGCTGTAACCGCGGGCGGTATCGTAATAGTTTATGCCGCCGTCGAAAGCCGCGCGCAGGAGCGCAGTCGATTCTTCGTCGCCGATTCTCTGAATCGGAATTGCTCCGAAACCCGAACGCGATACCATAAGATTTGTTTTGCCGAGCCTGATTTTTTCCATATATACCCTCCCCTACTTGTTTTTATTTTATGATAAATTTGCCGTTTTCCTGCATATACAACTCTAAATCGCATTTAATCCTGTGTTGTAATATACGCTCAATATTATCGGCGTCGCTTCGCATAACAAACTTTTTTGCTTCTTCTTCACTCAGTCCGCCCATAATTTTTCTTTCAATCAGCCGGTTTATAAGCGTTTCCCTATCGGCATTGACAAATATACTGTAATCGCAAAATTGCGCAAGTTCACGCCATCGCGGTTCGTCTAACAGAAGCCAGTTACCCTCTATAATCACAATTTGTGCGTTTATAAAAGTAACGTTCTCTAAAACATCGTGAATACTCCTGTCATATCCCGACCAGTATATATCTTCGTTTTTCAAAGCCGCTATTTTATCGCGCAGTTTTTCAAAATCAAACGTTTCGGCACTGCCTTTTATATCGCGCATTAATATCTTATTACCGTCTTTGTATATATAATGACTGTTCAGATATTTATTATTGTAATGAAATCCGTCTATTCCCACAGCCTGCGCGGAACTGACAGTATTTGCAATAGTTAATGATTCAAGTAAAAGAGACAATGTTGTTTTGCCCGCTCCGCATGGTCCGGCTAAATAAATAATTAGCCTGCGTTCGGCATTTTGTCTCATCTTGTCAAATTGCCGGACTAACGGTATAAAAATATCATTTAAATCTTTTTTATAATATTCGGCTTTGATATTAAAAGAATTTACGTTAAAGTTATACAGTATTTTATCGTTATCCATTTTCATATCCACCAATAAACCGGTCCTCCGGTTTGCTCCATATACGGTTGCTTATTTATCATAGGAGCTGTATTTTTTTTCATATATTCTCTTTCAAATATCGGATAAACTTCGCCTTTTGGGTTTATCCCGACGACAGTATCTCCTCTCCATTCAACTGTGTATTCTTTACCGTTTACTGTTTCTTTTACCGTTTGGCATTTTAACGGATATGTAATTTTAATGTTATCTCCTTTTTTCAAGCCTGACAATTTTACATATATCTTATTTTCATATTCAACATTTACAGGCATGTCGTTAATGCTTATCCGAACGTCTTTTTTATTGACCCATGACGGAATACGCGCCATAACTTTTTCTGCGTCGTGAATAATAATATCAAGCCGTCCTTCATAAGGCTGATAACTGACGACTTCAAACCAGGGAGAATTTCTGCTGAATGCCATATTTATGTAAACTGTATCATTATCTTTTTCGATTGCGCCGTTCCATACAAGAAAACATCCGCGAATACCCGAACCGAGACAACATCCCTCAACCGAATTTAATCCGTTATCCAAACAGTTCGGCAGAGACCATGAAGCCCAGCTTCCGTTAAACGCTTTCGCCGCTTTTTCGTTATTTTTAATAATTCCCGTATTTTTAAACTGATTTTCGAGCAGTTGATTTCTTGCGTAATGCTCTAAAATTTCATAATAGGACGGGTCTGTATTTCTTGCCATTAATAAAATAAAATGCAATGCGTCAGTTATTGAGCAAGTCTCGCATGAGCCGTTCGGTTCTCCTAATCCGTCGGGGGTCCAGCCCCAGTTGCTTGAATATTTTAATGTCCACTCAAACGCGCCTTTCATCAGATTAATCAATTTTGCGTTTTGTTTATAGAACGCCCATCTTGTTATCCCGACTGCCGCAGTCAAAATACCTCCCGAATGAGTATGACCGAAATAATGTCCGTCTTTGTCAAAAATCCCGCTGTAATCTACTATAAATCTCACAAGTTTTTCTATAAATTCATCAACTTCTCCTGAGTAAACAGCTTCCAAATATCTTGTCAGACCAATAATTAAACCGCCTAACGGATAAGTCGGATAAACCGAAAAATCGCCGAAAACAGGGTCTTTCAACGACGACCAGCCGTCAGGATTTTTAAAATAATACGCGTAATCTTTTTCATATTTCATGTTATTTTTGATAACCGCAATCAAATCGTCAAGGCGTTTTTTATGCGTGTCGTCCGGTTGTTTCAGATATTCGTCAACCAACGCTATCAAAACTCTTGTAGCCATAAAAGGGTGCTGATACGGGTTGCATTTATAAAGCATGTTATTTAATGCGAGTTCTTCAATTTGATAATCGTTATTTCCCGTAACTTGTCTGCCGAGAATAAACGCGTCTGTAAATCTGGCGCACATATCGCCGTTATCCCATATATCATGTTTAAAAAAAATTTCGGGCAGTACGTTAAGCATAAAATACGGACGATAATTTTCTTCAATGTCTAATCTTGCGCTTATTGCCTCAATTCCCCTGTTTATCGCTTCCTGTAAAAAATATGTGTCCGGTCTGTTCATTCAACTAACTCCTTTATATACAACGGTATAATCCCTTTAGGCAAAACGTCCGTAACATAATTTCCCCGCCATGTTACAGTCAAAGACTCGCCGGATAACATTTCGGTTTTTATCTCACTTTTCATTTCATAGATTATTTTTGTTATATTTTTGTCAATGGCAATACTTTTAATTTCAATTAGTTCGGGTATTCTTATTTTAAGTTCGCTATCTGTTTTCAATGTTACAGTCAATGTAAATAATTCATTTTTCTCTATTATTTTAACAGTTCCTACATCGTTGTCAACGTCAAACCACATGTTCAAATATGCCGTATTGTCTTTTTGCGTGAGTGTGTAATTCCATAAAGTCCAAACTCCGCGACCTCCCGCAGAGGCACAACATCCCATATCGTCATATCTGCCGTGATTTAATAAATCGTTCGCCCCTACCCTGCCGAGAAAAGCTCCGCGGTAACGTTCGGCAACATTTTTATATGAACAGCTTACAGTATCTTCTTTTTCCGTACTTTCTGTAAAATATTTATTGTCCGATATATTAACAAGCTGGCTCTTGAATAACTGATTGGCAAATTTTTCGGTGTCGCCGTAATAATCATAGCCGTTTTCGGACAGCAAAACCGCAATGTGAATCATATCGGCAGTACAGCATATTTCGGTATGACGGGCAACGTCAGGATATTCTTCGGGCAGATTTTTAACGGGCTTTCTTCCCAATCCTTCGGGGAAAAATCCATAACTTGTTCCCTGCGATTTTGCGAACTTATATACTTTATCGCACCATTCAATAAGGTTTTTATTGTGGGTTTCTATAGCATAGCACAATATCCCCAAAACCGTTGAAGTTCTGGAATGAAAATGCCCGTCCTCGCCTGCAAAATATCCGGTAACAAAAAAACTGCCGTCATCTTCAAAAGTTCCCGAATAATTTACAATAAAATTCACAATTTTACCGCACAAAGATAATATTTTTTCGTCTTTTAACGTCTCATAACACATCATCAGCGGGAATATATGAACCCCTCCGCCGTAATGGCACGGGTCGGCTTTATTTGTTTTTATAGCATAATGTTTATATTCGATAACCGTATCGGGAGTATAATAGGAATAGGGCAGGTAAAAATAATCGTCAAGAACAACCCCGATTGATGTAAGTCTGTCAATCATTTTTTTTATAACTTCTAAAATTTCGCTGTTTTTTATGCTGTTGTAATATGTAATTAAACCAAGTAACGCGCTTCTTATATCAAATGTATTAACGCAATAATCCGCGAATTCGTAATCACCGGGACGATAACAAAGTCCGTCGTTGCCGAGTGAAACCATCCATTTTATAGCTTCGTAATACTGACGTTCGATTTCGCACGGAGTATTTTCGCCAATGACTTTTCTGCATAAAACAAGTGCGTCAAGATACCTCCCTGTCGCGTCGCCGAAATCCCACTGGTCGTGATGTGCAACTGCTCCGTCAGGATTAAAGAAAGCGTAAAAATATGGTATGCCATGTAAATTTTTATCGTTAAAATTCAAATAATTATTAACGGCGGCTTTTGCGATTTTTTTAATATCATATAAAATCATATTATTTAGTCTCCGAAAAATTTGGT
>Ga0209629_10002856_pt1 | contig 12010 bp, 7 predicted proteins | sample TergutCu122P5_FD_187286 | JGI IMG/M metagenome (GOLD analysis project Ga0209629, IMG submission 187286) | Cubitermes ugandensis P5 segment gut microbial communities from Kakamega Forest, Kenya - Cu122 P5 (SPAdes) (version 2) | ecosystem: Host-associated > Arthropoda: Insects > Digestive system >...
ATACAAAAACTGGTGCAACGCTATGACAAGTGCCTCAACAATGGTGGGAACTATGTCGAAAAGTAGTGTACGGTGTGTACATCAAATGGCAATACACATGGTTTGTAATATATTCTTGGTTTTTTTTTAATAGCCCATCGGAACTTACTTTCTGGATAGCCTACGTACTATACACCTGAATGTCACCTCCTGCTTAATCTGACTGTCAGCCTTTCCATTGAAGGTTCAAATGAATTTATACATGTTTCAACATGGAAACACAGTGCTCAGAACAATTAGATTTTTGGATATTGCAAAGTTTACTACACTAATACCATTAACCTTTTAAAGCTTACTGGTAATTTTATGTACCACAAGGTTTAACATTCAAAAATCCTACATTAACATCACATGGAATTTGTGTGTTTTGTATTGATCTCAGAACAAACAGCTAATTTTGCCTTACACAACATTAAAAGATTGGTTTTTATAACCGAGGTGAAGAATGTTTACTGCGCCCTATGCACAGAGTCCTTATATAATACAGATACGTTTTGTCTTTAAAAGGTTAACATACCAGTTTCATGCCAACTGGTATTCCCAAATGCCAGTGTAAAAACAGCTTCTCTCCTTAATTGTGCAGTGAGATCCCCCATCAAAGTTTACACACAGAACTTTGAGAAATGATCAAACACCCACTCTACTTCCTTTTAGACAATGTCCTTAGAACTGACACTTTTATCTGCACACACTGAGAACAGTATCATACCTGCTACCATTTAGCATTACATATGATACCATATCACTAACAAACTCAAAATCTCATAAATGCCAATATGATTTCCTCATGTATGAAGAATCATCTCCCTAATTCATCATTCCCATTCCCTTGTCCATAGAAAAATGTGCAACAATCTGCTAAAGTTTAGAAAACAAAAACAAACAAAACAATAAAACAGTAATTACCAATGCACAGTATGTTGAAAACAAATCCATTCTGCACAGACTTATTCACCAACTGATCTGGCAAACTGTCAAAACCAACATGGCCCGACAGCTTTAAAGTTCGAATACCAGCCTCAACCTAAAACAGTATGAAAGAAAACAATGTGAATATGGTGGTATATATGTAATGAGACAGGGCAAAGAAAAGATGACAATTGCTCTTATGGCTTTCCTGTTTTGAAACGTAACAACAATCACAGCTTAATTTTATTGTGACCTACATGCATCCTACCTATAATTTTTATATGGCAGAAAAACAATCACTAATGAAATATCATGCTGGTACATTTAATGGAAAAAATGTCATAAATGCATGTCACAATATGCTAATGGTGAAACAAAAACTGTGGCTACAGGAAGCTGCAACCCAAATTTACTGACATAATATGAGCTGGTTCTCACATTGCAGGAAGCAAGTGCCTCTCAAATGTCTGTACATTTCTAACCCCATGTGGCATCGCAAACCAAACAGTCTTAACAGTTTCTGCTATAAAAACCTCAAATCTCACTTACTGTTCCCATGGATGTAGTGTGTGCACACACTGCAGTATTACACTATTCTTCATTGTAAAGCCACAAAACACAGATACAGTCAAACTCCGTTATAATGAATGAAAGGGACTGAATAAATTGTGTCACAATAAATTAGTGTCACTGCAAGTGCAGTGTATGGTAAAAGTGAAGGAAATATATTTCAAGACAAAATCAAGGCCTGCAGGCATTTAACTCACGGTTAAGACTATGATCTATTACAAATTTAAATTATATTGGAACTGATAACTGACAATGTCATTGTATCTTAGGTAGATGCTCTTATGCATGCCGTATTAAGCGAGGTAGAAAAACTTGTGCCTCATGGAGAATTAGTTGCTACCACAGAACATGTAACATTATGAATGAAGTGTCGCACAAACCAAGGTCAATATAACAGAGTTCAACTGCAATATCATTCACTTTGCGACACTTTACACACATACATACATACATATACATTTTGTAAATCCAAAAAACCTGTCAAACAACAAATGGATATGATACATATCTCAAACATACAATACACAACACAGTATACAACACAAGAATAGTACAAATACAAAGCACAGAAACAGTGCAATTACAATCCCAAAAAGAATTTAAAATATAAATAACAGAATATGAAAATGTTACAAGTTATAAATATTAGCTGTAAAAGGTATTGTTGTTATACTTCATTAGTTAAACTAACAATATAATACAAATTAAAAATTGAATACATGTTAGAAATTTAAAATATCAATTATATGTATTATCTGTATGATGCTCAAAGAATTATGTAAGTGAATAAAATTAATGAGAAGGGCCACATTTACATACTACAATTTTAAACTGCACCCTGTCATTCCTAACATTAATATTATTCAGTACAACATTAAATTTCATAGAAAAGCAGGAAACACCTCTCCGAAAACACGAAAGATTAGCAAAAGGCAAATACAACTGATTCTTGCTCCTGGTGTCCAACCCATGTACAGATAAGTTAGTTTGAAATTTTTTCTGATTATCAACTACAGACATCATCAAACGTAAAATACACAGACATGATAGAGGTACAATGTGTAACTTCTTGAATAGATTTCTACTTGAGTTTGTAGCTCCTACACCGGACATAATTATAATTATTCTCTTTTGTAAAGTACATACATTACATATTGAATGAATGTGACTGTACAAAACTACTATTACGAACTGAAATGATCCATTTACATACTACACACCTCAACACCTATAATTTACTCGAAAATCTTTCTGGAGAAAAATCGGATAACCGTAACATATACTACATCAGTTACATAGTAATTCTAAAGGCTAACAGCACTCAAACTAAAGTCTGTCTGCGCACGATGTATACAACGCCCTATCACCTAAACACACCGCGCGGGCTGTCATCAAGTACCACAGGCCATATAACCATTACATTTCGTTGCGGAAACATCATACCAAATAATTCAACCATTCATTGGTAAACTAAAACAACATCGGAAACCGACAAATTAGCAGTTCAGGTCTAAATTAACCAGTAACGTAAATATGTTACACTTACACGAGCCCGCTCTACATCAGCAGTCGCCATTGTTACTCGAAATGAATCTAATCCATGCCCAAAATCATACCCGTCAACACAGATCACCTCCCGTCAAGGTTTATGGTTACGATACGTCCTGCTAATCCGTGGAAAGGCTACGACGGAGTTGGTATATTGTCAAACCGACTGGTACCTCCAATAGTACTCCACAGCACACTCGATAACACAGTCCACTACTATTCCACAATGAAAAAAATTTCTCGTAGTCGTTTACACTACTTCAATTGTGTGCATACTGCACAGTTTACAGCACGTGAAGGAATTTATATTACATCATTAAACATACATTTGCATTTAATTTCACATGAGGAATTGAGATTTCATGAGGAGTCTACATTGATCATTTCCTTGTATAGGAATTAATATCCTTCTTACTGTTTATGTGCTAGGCTTGTACAATTGCATTTAGTTCCACAAGCCTACTACAAAAATAATACAAAATCCCATAACAACAATTCGTATGTTATACATACAATTTCAATAGAAGACAACATGAAGAGAATAGAGTTGTAAAGAGAATATCTCAGATGTTTGGCCAACATGACATGCAGATATGTACTGGAATTATAACTTGAATTACTCTATATGTTCTTGATTTCAGACTTTCGCACTGATTTGAATACTGTATATTTTCTTTTGGGTATTTCCCCGGCGTCAAATTGTAGTTGGCCGACGTTTCGGAACCCTGTATCAGTTCCATCTACTCTATATGTTCTTAATAATTTACTGTCCAAAAGATAACCACCAATCTTGTCAGAAAGAACACGAGTTTTGTGAAAGACTAATGATGACTTATTTCTGTAGAATGTGGTATGGTATATCATACTGACAAAACTACTTCTCCATACCAAACCCCATCCCCCTCCATTTTATGACCTCATTTTCAATCCAAAGGGCACTGAAATAATCTGGTATGCATACTGTTCTAAAGAAACATGTTACCTCCGTCTTCAAACAGCCTCCTGTAGATGCAAGCAGTATATTTTTCTGAGACACAGCTACCCAGACCACATGGTATCATAACCTAGACCACATTGTGCTACTTCACCACTGTGAAAACCTGAAGTAAAGAACCTCCAGACACAAATGACAGAAGTAGGGATGGTTCATACTGGGAAAACTGAATTACACATGCCAAATTATGTCCCTTATCAACACAGTGTTTAATGCCACAGTGCTTTGCGCTACTTCTGTTTTACAGTTTCTTTTACTTCCTCCAATGAAACAAGAAAGTATAAGATACAATGAAGTTCAAAGCTGTACATCATTCTGACATGCTCAGTGTTGGGAGTTCTACGTATGTAGATAGATCTACAGTCAGCACAACCACCGAAATTATATGCAACTCTCAACACATAAATGAACCAAATATAACAACTACATGTACCATCAAACATGACAAATTCTGACGACTGTTGTTTTTCACAGCATCCATGATGTTCAAAAGTTTACTGGCAAACACAATGTGTGTTGAATTTTAAGTTCTACTTAAATGACATTGCATTGAAAAACCACACACACACACACACCACAAAATATTTACACCAGTTCAAGTTCTACTAATGTAGTAACTATGAATATATTAAATATAGCCTAATTTATAAGAGTGGTATTTCCTTCAGGGCACAAAATGGTTACAGATTTATAGTCCAGCACTGCACCATAGTTAATGTCAATGCACAAGACAAGAAGAAAATTACAGTAGACAATGAACAAGAAATTCTAGAAATATACTTACAAATGGATGAATAAATTATAATGTAAGAGGTACAGGTCATACCAGAAGTCACAAGTACATAAAGTGCAATGAAGTGGGGCTGTGAGTTTGCACAGAAAGATGAGTTTGTTGCAACATGTGCTTTTTCATTAAACAGGCATGACAGTTTGTGCAGTACACTAGTAAAGGAAGCTGTGCTTATGGTTTCCATTTTAGTCCAAAAATCAACCAACATGCAGCCCATAGAATTCCATTACCATGTTGGCCAACAATGCAAATTTGGCCTTCTTTTTTGCTCCACGCTGTCACTTCATTTCTTGGTTGAAGATCTCATCATTAGCCATGATATAAGTCACTGTATTTGCAGCATGCATCATGTTGTGACATGCTCATGTATGTCAGCTGTGTTCATCTCTACTTCATGTCACCCACCTTCTGACACTCCTAGAACCAATGTATACACATAACAGTAACTGCATTTGAGCTGTTTCTCCTTCACAAGGAATTCAATTACTATACACTGACAAACCAACGTCACTGACAGGCACATTTTTTCATAGTACATTGCAGAAACACCAATGAGGAGGCACATGCACAAAACTTGTATTCAAACAGAAGGGTAATCACCTCATTACTCACATTACAGTCCATGTTCAAATGCATACTGCACTAATGTGTGTAAATGAACTATACCCATAACTCTGTATGACCATCATCACATGATACCTTCTAATTTTCAGCATATTTACATATATACACAGAGACTGATGGCTTGCACGCAGTGGCGTACCGAGGGGTGGGGGTGGGGTTGGGGGCGGGAAGTTTGGGGGGTTCAAACCCCTCCCGAAATTCCGAAGATATCGGTGGAGTTCTCGATCGCCTGAGCAAGAAGAACCAGCATCTCGATTTCCTTTTGTAGTTCACTGTGTTCTCATACGGTTGTAGTTTATTAAATAAAGGGTTCTATTAACACAAACTGTCTTGCAGTGGTGTATCTGGTTTCGGAGTTCAAACCCACCCCAACATCCCAAAAGTTTGACAAAGTCGAACTGGAATGCAAATTGAGCAGAAAATGTTTAGTGTTCCTATTCCAACATCCTAATTAGTTTAAAAATTGCTGAATTTAGGATGTCATCACCCTAAGATGTTCGGAGAAAAAGGCAGTAGAATTCTAAAACTACCTAGGTTCGCAATTGTTTTACATTAACAATGACAAATAAATTGGTTGTCATCATAAATAGTCTAAAGTACCAAAAATTAAGAAAATGCTACTATATGAAATGAAATTTCTCTTACCAAATTACAGCTGCCTCCAGAACCCCTGACTAGGGGACTACTGCCCCCAGATCCCTGTTCTCTCTGTCCTCTGTCCTCAACTGAATTTGTTGACCCCCACCCCCCCACCCCCCCGAACAAAATTCCTGGGTACGCCACTGTTTACACGGAAGGTCTGAACAGTGGCTAAGGCCAGCTAAAAAGAATGCTCATTACTCTTACCACCAGTGAGTGAAGTGAAAGGAATAGAAGTGTGACAAAAATCATCTAAATTGCAGTGAAGTGAAGAGAGGTGAAGTGTAGTGATGTGAGGTGAAATGGAGTGGTAGGAAATTTAAATGGGGTTAAGCCAAATGAGAGGGTAGTGAATTGTAGTGAAGTGTAGTTGTGTGAAGTTTAAATGGGAAGAAGTGAAGTGTCGAAAAGTGTGGTGAAGTGGAGTGAAGGTCTTAGTAACAGGGTGTCTATCACTATTAGAAGATATATAGATCATATGAAGTTTGCTGCTTGTATGGTTGTTTCATTCATCACATTCTTTCATATTGTCTTGGGTATATTGTGTATCATTGTACATATTGTTATATGTTTTGTATGCTTCTGTAAAATTTTGTAAATTATGTATTCTTATTGTTATGTTTATGTACCCATTTATCTAAACTACACATTTGCTACAGTTTCTATTGGTACTTCATAAATTCAAACCTCTTAAAACAAATCTGCTAGATTACTTGAAATAAGCCACAAATCTTAAGTTTAAGAACAATAGCCACAAAATATTGTAAAACATATATTTTGCTACAGGGAGTCATGTATTAAAAGCACATTTCTGTTTCTTAACCTGAAGAATATGTAATCTGTGTGCATTTCATTATTTCTGTGCATGAACATGTGCGTTTCTCTGATTACGGTTAAATGATTACCTGAAACATGTAGGAGGGTGAAAAAAACAGGTATTGTGCAAATAAACTACACTTTTTCTGTCAAACACAGAACTGGTTTATTTAAAGTCAAGTTGCACCTTTGCATGTATGGTACATGTTTCGAAATTTCGTGAGATTTTTGTATTGACATGCCTGATGATGGCCTGAGGAAGGGGTGAAACATGTAGCATACATGCAAAGGAGCAACTCGATTTTAAATAAACCTGTGTTGTGTTTGATAGAATAAGTGTAGTTTGTTTGTTGGTTAACACAGCCGGATTGCTTCCACAAAAACAGGTATTGTGTGTTTTGAAGGTGCTGATTTCAATATGAATCACCAAGTACATGAGTATTTTGTTTTTTTGTCTTCAAATTCCAGCAAGGACAAGATATTTTCTCTTCTCCAAACCGCCCAAACAGACTTCGGGGCCCAGCCCCCCTCCTCTTCAGTAGATATAAGGGGCTGTTTTTTCGGAGGTAAAGCGTCCGAGATGATGCTAAGCATTCATCTCCATCTCATGCTGAGGTTAAGAATGAGTGCAACTATAGTCCACTCTCATTATATGCTTTCATGGAGCGTGCAGGGACGTTTCCTTTTTCACGGTTATTGTGAATCAATTCAAGACCGAGTCGGTTTAACAAAGGTACAGGTTTTTCAGTGACTGAATTATTTATCTATAGCTTTCATTTATTTTACTGATGCTGATCACCTTAGCACCTGCAGATGGTGCAGAGAACTGTAGTGAATCTATCCATCCTATAATGGGGACAGCGCACTACAGAAAATTACGTTACTTAATGTGCTTGGTCATGATTGCGACAGCATTAGCTGAGTTTGAAATACATATGCCTATATATAAAAATTTGCGGCAATGTAAGAAAATTTGGGGGGGGGGGGGAGAAGCCATGACAAAGCTATGAAAATTTTTTGTTTCTAATTAAACCAATTTATTAATTAGAAGAACATGTACGGTGTGAATAACATAAAAATAAGTGAATATATATACAATGCAAAGTATATGTTAAGTAGTGGAACGAAGACAGTAATTTGTGCTGAAGTTCCTACACGATTTTCGTTCCGTTTACCACATTGTTTTTCCCGGCAAATGAACCTAATGTCTAACGTCTCTACAAGCTGGCGCTGTAGGAATCATTGCAGCCAATGAAATCGGTTCTGTTACATTGTTCTCACTCTTCAGCGCCACCGTGTTTTATCTAATATATGTTGGTCAGCCTGCCTGTGTGAGTGACCGGTGGGTATAGAGATAGTGGGGTTCGCGGGTTTGGGTTATTTTTTTTGGGGGAAAGTGAAATTTTTGAAAGGAAAATGCCACCAAAGAAACGTGAAAAGGAACCTGAAACAGCAAAAAACACAAGAATGGATCAGATTCAGGCGGATCATGAACTGTTTCTGCAAGCATTTGAAAGTAAGTAAAAACCTTCTTCACTTGTAACTTCACACTCTGAGCGTTCGTTCTCGCACTTGGCTGCTTCGTTGAAGAGTTGAGAGTAGAGTAAGCCGAATGTAATATGATTTTGTGGATGGACCGTAACTGAGAACGTAAATGCTGAGAGGCGTACTTAATGAGTGGTTTAGAGTTACATATTTTGGTATGTATGCACACAAGAGATTTTGTAGTTACGCCAGTTGCGGGCAGATGAAAGAGTTGATAATTTTGTAGCCTAAGTTTGAGACATTTCAGAGTTTTCGTGATGTATGTGCATAGCTCTTCTGTCAGCTATTATGCTGAACATTTATTTGGTTAATCTTAGGATTTTTAGGAAGGGTTCGTGGCGGACTGTTAAAAGTAAAGAATAAAAACACATATGACGTTTCGCAAAGACGAATGTGTTTTAATAAAATTGAATCTTTGATTTATGGCAGCCCTGATTCTCGTGTTATAATTAATGTAATGTACTATTTGATTTTTATTGAAATGGTCTGTGTTAGTCATACAAAATTACAGCACACAGAATTACTCAAATTAATATTCTTCCTGTTGCACTGGATAGGTTTTTGGTTTCACATTTTTTTCTTATTAAACAGTAGTGTTTTATGAAGTGCAATTTAGTGGTAATTATTAGATTTTACTGCAAACTGTCTTGTAGTTCAATTTAAATTGAATCATATTTTTTGTTCTCCAAGTAACCAAATGGAGATACAAAGAATATTCTCTTCTGATTTACAATGCTGTATAGAACAGTTCATGTGATGGAACTCTTTTGTAGGTTATATTTAACATAGAACGTATGCATAATCGCCTTTGATTTTATAAGTGTAGCTAGAATGAAGATTATTGTAACATCAGACAATGTCTGTTATCTCTTTCTATGTTGACATAAGATAATTCTGGCTCCCATTGCAGTATTGGAATTACTGTTCCTAGTACTTTGTGAAAGTAAAATGTTATCATGTTGAGCTTCACTGAAACATTGTAAAAGTCATGCACAATGTTTATTTTTGGTTATTCAGTTATTAGAACCCATGTAGCATTAAATTATGATCTTACAGACGTTTTACAATAAGTGTACCATAATGTACTGATTTAGTGCAGAACTGCATGACTCTTGTGACAATATCCTTATAACATTACTAGATTATTAGGAAACAACTTCTGACTAAAAGTAATCAGTTTCACATTATCAGTGATCATGTTGGGTGCAGTCACATGTTGTTCTGTATCCCAAATAAATATTAGCATTTTTGTGTACTACATTTTTTCTAAGTAATTTTTTAACTTTCGTTTTTTTATTCCTTTTGTTTATTTGTTTAACTTGTCATTGGTAAGGCTGAATTATTTAAAGAATACTGTTTAACCCTGGAGTCTTTAATGCTTTCCTTGCTAATGGGTTCTGTGGAAGCTGAAGTAGCTACCTTGTGAATGACTTGGCTCAAAGCTTGTCGAGACAGTCTTGGCTGTATAATCATATGAATGTCAGTCGATGCAGTAAACAGTGATGATGTGAAACCAGAAAAAGGTGTGGTGACAGTGGTGTGTAGAATTTGTGATTTTGGTCCTTGTTTAATGCATTGTATATGATTAGTCATATTGTTGGTTTCATTCTTTTGGTGAGAACAGTTCTTAAATACTTGGGACAATATTCTGTAGAAGATGATTGTTTGTTATATTGTTTGGTTATGTTGTAATATGTTTATAAACTGAGATGATAGTTTTTTGGTATTGACATCATGTAGTCTGGTAGATTGGTACCATTTTGGAGGAATCTGCTACATACTTCTTTGGGGCACACAGACTGTGCTGTACTTGCTCCTTTGCATGGATGCAGATTGCTGAAACTAATCTTACTGTTACATTGCGCAGGAGATACATCTACAAAACAGTACACTTTGTAAGTTTTTGGTTGTCACGAACAAAATATGAAGGGGTGTCCAAAAGTTCCTGATGTCACTACTAGGATCGAGTATGTCAAGTAGTGCAGCTTTCCAGTGCTGCTTGTGTAGTATTGCACTCTTCTGTGTTAGTCCAGTGAATTTTGCAGTCACAAACCTCCACATCATGTCTCAATTGGTGTTTATCTTTGTGCAAGTGCAGTGCAGTCTGTGATTTTCTGATGGATGATTTGAAGGAACGATGCTTTTGCATTAATTTTCACTTCAACCTCAGGTAACTGTATCTGAAATGTGCAAGACAGAATCTGGGTTTTCTGTTGTGATGCAGAAGTCAGATATCATTCATATCAGCAGAGAAGCCTTCCCTGTCCATGTCCATAGAAAGTGAGGCAAGTGAGGTTGAACACCAAGAGCTTGTTAGTGATCTGTTTAGACCAAGAGGGCATTCTTCATCAGCATCTTGTTTCTCCAGGCCAAGTGCTTGACCAGCATTACTACTTGGAGGGTTTGCGACTTCTGACGTTGGAGGTCTAGTGAAAGTGTTTGAATAGTGGCAGAACAAGAACTGATTGATTTACCATGACAGTGCGCTGGTGCATACTGCTGTATCAGTGGAGCACTATTTGGCCACTAAAAACATGGCTTTGTCCCCCGACCCAACTTACTCACCTGATTTGTCTCCTTGTGATTTCTTCTTGTTTCTGGAATGAAGTCACAGCTATGAGGGCCTAATTTACAGGGTGTCCTTCAAATTCAGAAATAGTTATTAACCATCCTATACACATTTCTAAACATTTCTAGTGGTTTTTCCAGCAGTGGCAGAGTTACTGGACTCACCACATAGACTGTGAAGGGGATGAAGTCATTTTTTATCTCTGTGATGTACAGTAAATTGCTGTAAGTCACACATTACTGCAACTTTATGGTTGTCCATGAGTAAATAGCATGAAGACTGCTGCTGTGATATAAATTTTATTGTTACTGCCCCTGATGCTTCCATACTTTTGAAGACATCACTTCCTGCTTTGTGTGTGCTGGCTGTAAGACAGTGTGTCTGCAATGACTTGTGGGCATGTCTGTGATGCAACACTGGTTTAGTCTGGGATGAGCGGTCCAAAAGTGGCATATATTTCAGCAGGATGGCTTCAGCCAAAGAATGTAGAAGGTCACAATTGTGCGTGTTGCATTTTGTGCGATTGTGATTTTGTTGCACCCTGCACCACTGATAAGTTAATGTGTGGCTGAATCCAACTGGTTTCTGCTTCCTCCTACAAACAAATACAGCTTAGGAAATTTTGAGAACCTTAAGTTTTCTGCTAGTTATCTGGACTTGAGTAGCTTGTATATTTCCTTCAGATTTCCCAGAACCATGCCCTTCTGTGTGTGCGTTTTTATGAGTTATCAACTGGTTTTACTTTCCTAGTATTTGCACGCTCATCTGACCGAAAATTTAGAACCCTTCGACCACAAATGTTTTTTTGCTATCACTATACCAGATTTGTGTGTGTGTGTGTGGGGGGGGGGACAAAATTCCTTTCTCTTTAAAACAGATTTTTTTCTGACCTTGAAATTGCTGTCTTTGAATTCTTTTTCATGAAATTCAAATCACCAGCTCACTGGTAAGACAGTTTTCTTTTCTA